>B570J29032_109959669_pt1 | contig 59099 bp, 117 predicted proteins | sample LakMenEpi16Nov12_FD_29032 | JGI IMG/M metagenome (IMG submission 29032) | reverse complement strand
CGCTCATCCCGCCTTGAGTACGCTCTCCTTGGTTACAAGGGTCCTGAGTTCTATGACACTGGTATCATCTACTGTCCTTACATCCCTGTAATGGTTCAGCGTACCATCGGTCCTAACGATTTCTCACCACGTGTTGGTCTCCTCACCCGTTACGGTGTGGTCGACAACATCTTCGGTGCGAATCTTTATTACCACGTCATCATCCTCCAGGGTCTCGGTACAGCGTTTACGCCTGCTACTCAGAGTGTATATTTTTAATAAAAGTATACAGATCGAAAGATCAAAAAGAAAACCCGGTCGAGAGACCGGGTTTTCCCTTTTAATGGTCAAATATTTTATACATAGAGAATAAATAATAATATATGCCTTACGAAACAACTTTAAACGTACCTGTTCAAATTAGTAGTGTTAATTCATCCACTGTAACTAGTGCAGGTTATGCAGCAACGCTTAAGCTTGCAATAAGCGGTACAACTCTCGGTGATAAATATCCCGATGAAGTATGTACATTAACATTAAGATTAAGTGCTAACAGCGATGGTGTATCACTAAGTGCTAGTGAAACTAGCAGTATTCTTTTAAGCTTAAGTTCACCGACAGTACTGCCTACACCACAAGTATGGCCCGGTGTTGTAGCATCTTCAACATTTAGACCAAGCACAAGCGCTACTGTAACTATTACATTCCCGCAAGTAAGAAGTCTTCTTACAACAAATATTAGTCTCTCAGCTGGTACATCAACAGTTGTTGACCCTGTAGGACCTAATGCACTTGACAATTTCTTCTACCTCACGGGTAGTCCTGATTCAAATTATCAAGTACGTACAACCGGTGGTCATTCCAGCTTACAGAGCTACCTCGGTTAATATTACGTAATATAAATTAAAAGAAAAGAGCCGTCCTTAGGACGGCTCTTTTTTTGTTACAACAACTAACGAACTAAATTATTGACCCATTGCCTTTTCTGTGTAAACGTTTATATCCTTTAAAAGCTTCGGTAATAAATGCTTATTTGATGCACGGGATGGATTGATGTCTAACGATCCACGTCTTGAATAAAGAAGAGTAACAACACAATCTACAACCTCTTCATGTTCCATAATACTAGTAAGAAGCTTTTCTGCGCAAAATTCATGAAACTCATTAACCTCACGCAATGAAACAATTTGCTTGAATAGTGATATTGGATCGACAGATGTACCCTTAGTAATAATATTAATATAAGCAGCTCCTGTGTCCTTCTGCTTAGTATGACGGCATCGTGATCTCAGTGCGTTAGTAAAGTATTTGTTATCACAAAGCGTACCACCGTCTGGTCGACTAATAAACTTAAGATGATTCTCTTTAGCACTATAATCTGTAATTTCAACATTACTTGTTTTATTTACAATATCATATAGATCGGTATAATCATTAAGAGGGAAAAGACCAACAGAACCTGATTTAAAAAACTTTACTTTAACTTCCTTGCCAATAGCGTTTGTGAGATCTGTTGTAATTTGGTTCTCGTAATTTTTAATAGCTTCTTCAACGCTATCACCCATCTTACACATATCGAAAGAATTCATATAAAGTTTAGCAGACTTTGACTCCACCATAAACTCTGAATCAGCAGGGTATACAAACTTAACCGTACCTGCAACCGGTACACCGTTATTAAGAAGGAAGGTAGCCTCATGACAGTGCCAGGTATCAAACCCTACAAACATATCATCTTTTATTCCCCATCCGTCTCGAGCAAGGTGCCGAGGCATAGGGTTGAGAAGCGAAGGATCAAACTGTTCGGTATACACAGCATACGATGCTGATGATCCGAGTGTTTTTGAGGCAATATCGGTTAGGTTTGTTGACATAATATTAGTTTAATCTGTTCCATTCGTTCTTCAACTGTTCCTTTTACTCGAACGACTTTATTTTGTAAAACACTTCCGTAAGTAGCACTATGTATTACTTCCTCGAAAACTTCAATCATCCTGTTTCTAAAGTCAATGTCAATACTTCTCTCACCATCATCGACTAATTCAACATCATACGGATCTGGATATATGATATAATCAAGTTTATCAATTAGCTTAAAGTACACCCCTTTAGCGTAATCCATAACCCACTTAGACACCTTATCCTCTAAGTGCAAATACCCTGTATAACACAACCCGTCAAGAATACAGCGATCAAGTATTAACCCTTGTTTTTCGTAAGATATAAGACTATTCTCAATGTGTTTATTAATAATCAAACACTGAGTAATATCATTACCAGCTTCGTTAATCTGTACACCGAACTGACGTTTAACAAGTCTCGTCACTTCATCAACAAAGTCAAATTTATCAGCATACAGCTCGTTACAAGCTTTTAATAGCGTCGTCTTACCTATACACTGCGGTCCTGTAAAGCTTACAATCATATTACAATTGTACCGTCACTTCGCCCATTTTCCACGATTAACGATTTCAGCAATAATACTATAAACAGCAGTATCAAGAAAGGCATCGAATACAGATTCATTAGCTGACTCTAGACTGTTCTTTCTAAGAACAAGGTTAATCAATCGCTGTAGCTTGTCATTAAGACGAACAACAATAGCTGAAATCGATGCTTTACGCTCTTCAGCAGTATTCAAGGATGATCCAAGTGAGATATTGCCCGGACCGTAATCAAATTGTTTCTTACAAAACGTAAGATAGTGTTCATGCTGAATTTGTTTAAATTCAGCACAAGTCTGCGGGTACTGTGTTTCAATTGCTTTTACTATTTCTTCTATGCTCATAATCTTTAAAAAATTGATACCACATAATACTACCTAGTGAGTGTAGCTGTGTAATGACATCCTCCTCTGTTAAACCTCTAATGTTTATAGCATGTGACGCTATAATCTCACCTTCATCAACAGCAGGTATGACTTTATGAATAACAACACCAGCTGTATTATAGCCAGCTTTAACTGCACGAAGTTGAGGATCCTTGCCCTTGAGATCTGGATACTCAGTAATAAGACCGGGATGTAAATTATAAATGTGTTTATATTTTTTACAGATATCCTTCGGTATAATTCTTAGATACCCGTGAAGAGTTATGAGTGGATCTTTGAACGGTTTAAGTACCTTCTTATAGTCTTTCGATTCAGGATTTTTAGGTAAGGTAATCCAATTAAGATTTCCTTTATCTTTCTCCTGTTTAAGAACAGGGTTTATTCCATCGTCAGTCTGACGGTTAGTAATAATGGCGGCAGGGATTTTACCGGTATGGTAAATTATATTGTTTAATTCCGTACCGCTCTGACTAAAAAATGCTATCCAATTTTCGTCTACCTGCATAGTATCTTCTTAAACATTTTAACATTATATTCCAGAATATCCATCTCTTCTTCTGTTACATTATGATCAATAAGATCTGCTAGCTTTGTGGATGGCTTTATTGGTAGGCCATATTCAGCATCGTACCGTAAACCATGTAATGCTGCGACGATAGGGTTACTAGTATCGCAACTCACAATATTGTAAATGTTACGGTTAACATAATAATTAAATTCTCTCGCCAACGAACAGCCGAGTAAGTGATGTGGTTTATTCCAGTTCCAAACACCTTTATCAATAAGCTGGTCGATAAAACGCTGCCTACCAGAGCACCACTTTTCGAGTTTCGTTCTACCCTCACCTGTTATTTCATAATATGAAAAGTCAAAGCTAATAGCAATCATATCTGCATTATCCGACATAAACTTGTAACAGTCAATTAACTCCTGCCATGTCTTACCTTGTACAGCTCCGATAGCTCTCGTTACAAACTCACCTTTAATTTGAGTAATATTATTCTTCCAACTACTAAAGCTATCTATTGTCAGACGACTCTCTTCCAGTACATCAGGAACAATAAACATATTCGGTTTAATATCGAGAACCGCTGCAAGAAACTTGCTACCTTCAAAAGCATGTCCGAGCTCAAAAATAGAATTATCTAGAAGAACCTCTCTATTATAGACAGTACGTGCGGTTTTATAATAATTGTAATACGCAGGATGCGTCTCTGTTAAGTGTACCAAACAGTAATCAAAATCAGAAATTAAATGTGATTTGTCTAATATACTTACAGGGCATTCGTGTGAAACTTTAATTAGCATAATTACATTATATATGTAAATAATAATATATCAAGATATGGCTGAGTATCCAACATATAATGGAATGTACGTGGGCATTGTCGTACAGAATAATGACCCGCAATATCGCGGTAGAGTGAAGGTATTCGTACCACACATCTCACCAACTGTTTATAAAAACTGGATAGAAAATACAAAAGATAAAGCAGCTAAAGATAGGGTGTTTAAGTTTCTTGGTGACAACATCAGCAGTGATCTTACCAATATAGTTGATGACCTTAAGCTTGTTTTACCATGGGCTGAAGTATCTTCTCCTGTTGCAGGAGAAGCAACAATGGGGCGATATCACGCATCATCACATCTTGCTACAACGAGTGATGGTAGCAATAGAGAGTATCTATACAACTCAACGCCTACAGCATATACACAGAATACCGATAACATATCAGAGAAACCAGGCCATATTTTCGATATGGCGAATGTTAATTTAAGTGACGCCTTTAACAATCCTCAGCTTACAAATGTAAATAACGTAAACAAATTAAGCTATAACTATACACCAGAATGTTATAGCAATAGTGGAAAGGGATCGTTTGCTATACCAAATGTCGGTGCTCATGTATGGGTATTTTTTAATTGCGGTGATCCTTTAAAGCCAGTAGTATTTGGTGTATCACACGGTGCTGCGGATTGGAGTAGTATATATGATGCATCACCCGGTAACCCCGGAATGGATTATCCTGGCGAGTATGAAAATGCACCAATTAGTTCCGAGAACATAAACGCTGAGACATATCGTAACAAATACGTTATAAATCAAAAAGGTGGTACGCTAGCTTTTGTTAATACTGATAATAGAGAGCTACTAAAGCTCACACATTATTCCGGTTCATTTAAAGAGTTTAATAATCAAGCAAATATAGAATTAGCAGTTAACAACGATCAAAAACTCGTACTCGGTGACACCTTTGATACCGTTAGAGGGTCACGTAATACATTTACACAAAGAGATTACGATAATGTAATCGCAGGTGATCACTATCGTAAGGTAGGAGATTTGAACGTCTCTTTATACAAGCAATGGAAGTCCATTATGGATCCTATTGCTGACATAAAGCAGCTTTTCGATATACGTAGAACGTATGGTGTACATGAAAGTGTTACATCATATTTAAAGCTTAATAGCAGCCAACAAATACAGAGTGGTTCGTTTGATCTCTGTCCGGTCTGCGCTGGCGGGCAAACAAATCTTGCGATTAACGATTCATTTGCTCCGGGATATAGAGCTTGGGCAAATGTCGCACAAGCACAGGTTCAGGGAGGTAACACCGTTGGAAAGAAAAACATTTTCGGTACACCGCAGTGGGGTGTTGGTGCTGTTGAAGGTGCTGGGAGTGGATTCATCGGTAGCTTTATAACCGGTATCATTCAAAACTTTCTACCAAGTCAAATTGCAGCTATTACATCAAATTTTCCGCTCGTAGGCAGCGATGGTTCTACATTACAAAATGCACCCGGTTCTCCTCTCGGTAGCAAATGCCCGTGCTGTGGTGGTACAGGTCTGAGTCCAAGCTCATTTAACGGTGTATGGTCACCGGAGACAAAGAAGCTAATTGATCTACCTCGTAAGATGCTTGATGCAATACCAGAGTTAGCAAAAGTTGAAGCACAAATGGGACTTGGCGGATCAGAGATTATTGAAATTACAAAGCACAAGATTGAAACCATTGGTACGGTAATGAATGACTGGGGAGCGATAAGAATCGATCCGAAGGGTAAAATTGAACCTTCATATGTGCAGATACAGCCTGGTGGTACATTGGTTGCTAGGACACCGACACCACTAATCGAGCAAGTACAGATTGACGATCTACCAGGTGGTACTTATACACTCAATGTATGTAATAGATATAATGTACTCGTTGGCGCCGGTGGATTGAATCTCAAATCATATGGTGTTGTAAATCTTACAGGAGCACTTACAAATATAGCCGGTGAGCAGGTAAATATTGGTAGTGCTAATGAAGTCAATATTGACGGTGGTAAGCGATTATCACTCGTTGGTGACGTTGTACATATAAAGCAGCGTAATAACGAGCAGGTACTTCTCGACGGTGATGTTGGTATTTCAGGTAACCTGATTGTTAAGGGCGGTGTATATATTGAGCACAAGCTCGCTGCACATGGTACCGATGTACCGCAAAGAAAGAGAGAGAATGACCCTACTACTGTTTCTGGAGGACCGGTCTCGGAAATGTGTAACGGTGTCTCCATACCGATGGATGTGGGTGGTAAGGTAAGTAACCCAAAAACAAGAGAGCTCAAGCCCGGTGGTGGTACATTCTTATATATGGGTTATACTGATCCCGGTAAGAAAGTGGGTTGGGTTCCTCCTGATGATGGTAACAAGATTGGTAAGATAAAATCTGGCACTGCGCTTAATATTAGTAATGTTTCAGGTCTAAAGGTAGCTACCGGTGATGCTGGCATACAGGATGTCTACGTCGTTGGGACAGCTACGATAACACTAGCTGCGGATGTAGATGTATATTCAACAGGCTTTGCGGTAGAGGGAACAGGCCCATCAGGTAATGGCGGGTCACCAGCGTCAACTAACCAAGTTGAAACAACCAAACCGTCGAACGTGTTATCTCTTCGCGGTCTACCGAGTAGTGAAGTTCAAAAGCTTGTTACCGCTGCTAAGGTACCGAATAGCGGTGGCGCTTCTCTATTCCCTGTTATGAACGTAGGTACCGGTGCACATGTTGACTCTATAGTAATGGCACCTCACACCCACAGCTTTGATGAAGGTGAAGTAGGCTCTCACATGGCAGTTCGACAGTCATTTATTAGTTCAGGCGGTCTAGCTTTAGGCGACGAGACTCACTTCGGGGATATTAAGACAGCTCCGTTAATTGAGCTTGCAAAGGGACAACTAACATAAGCGCTTGTTAGCTTTTTGAATTAACCAATCGAGGAAAGCACGCTCATAACCAACATCATAACCTGCTTTTTCTGACATATACCATTTATTGCGTAATATATGCTCTCTCTCCTCAGCGTACTTCTTATATAAGAGTGTATTTTCTATAGAAAAAGACGAAACAGATGTAGTTTTAGTCACTCAAGTATTTATAGCTTCTCAGCGTTATTAAAAAATTGCTTAATCTCTTTCTTATTAAAGACATTTGTATTTGTTAAAATGAATATAGTAAAGCTACCGAACGCCTGAAACACTGGTATCTTACTTGTATTAAAAGCACTGTACAATTCGTCAATAGAGAGACTAATGTCTGATATTTTAGAAAGGTGCTTAATATCAATAGGATAAACACCTTGTTGTAAGAGACCGAAACACTCCTCACACGTCAGATTATACTTTTTGAGTGTGTTTATATATACCTTAGGTAATGTATCGGTATCTAAAATTAGATTCAATTTACCGATATCATCTAAAAAATCTTTTAATGTAGATAGTACCTCTAATTCAATACCTCTAAAAAACACCGGTGCAATTCTATCTACTGGTAACAAGTGAATATAATCTTTAACTTTGAATGTCTGCTTTAATTTAAGTCTTTGTTGATCGTAATTATTTTTTAGTTGAAACCCGAGTAGACAAAAAGGATATGACTTAGGTTCAATTAAACTAAAATCATCGAAGACAACTGGGTCTTGTGCACTATCTGTATTTACTAGAGTCATGACATGATTATATCATGTCAATAACTAAATTCTACTAGTTTTAATGGCCGGTGAGTTTTAGAAAATGGCTAATGAAAAGAGCACCAAATGTTGTTACCGTTGCTATCGCAGCTGTTGTTACGCTAGTCTTGAATTGATATTTACCCGATGCATGTGTTTTCTTCGCTTCGAATTCATTAGTTATCTGATATGAAATATGGCTAAATCGCTCATTAACAACATCTGTAATACGATCAAATTTAAGTCCCATCTCTGTATCCATCGCCTTAAAGCTCGAATCTAACTTCTCCTCCAAAGAGTCTAGTCTATGCTCGATACTTGTAATCTGATTAACAATTGACGGTTTACCGTTACCTTGATATACTGTTTTATACAAATGATCCATTTCGGATCTCAATTTTGTAATGTCTGAATTTCTGACTGCTTGTGACATAATATATATGTTTATATTTAGTTAACTAACCTGAAATGAATACGAAAGAATACCGCGTGGTAGTGTATACACCTTCCCTTGCATTTTTCCTTGTTTAGTTTTAACAACAACCGTTAGTTTGTCTTGTGTAATTACCGGTCCGTTTACAATTTCTACGTCACCGAGATTAATTTTATAGCTTATTACGCCTTTTTCTGTATCAAAAACTGATAACGTTGATTTACCGGAAATAACTGCAGAATACAACTTTGACATAATAGTATTTAATGTGCATGGTAATTTAAACAAATATGATAAATAATTTCGTATAGATTATGCCTAATAATATTACAAAAATCCTCATACGTAGAGGCACTAATGAACAGAGAAAACTAGTTGTTTTTAATGTCGGTGAACCTGCTTATACAACTGATACACAGCGGTTGTATATAGGTGATGGAGCTACCGTAGGTGGTATACCTCTAGGTGTAGAAAATTTCGGTATCATACCTGCTCTTACAGGTACATATCAAGGTAGCGGATTGAGCGAATATGCATACTCAACATTTGCTTTAAGTAGCATTGCTGTTGGTGATATTGTATATGATAATCAAACAACATCTCTATATACTGTCACCGGTACTAGTGATACACCTGCACTTTCAAATTTCGCACAACTAAAGGCTGTTACACAAATTAATAGCAGCCAATTTGCCTATAACGGAACAGTCTTAAATATTAAACCAAGCGGTATAGGTGCAAACGAAATAAATTCATCTGCTCTTGGTTATGGGTTAAGCGGTGGTAGCGGTAATGCTATTACTATTAGTACAGGGTCTTTAACAAATAATCTTTTGATTCCTGTACCATCTAATAGTGTTAAAATAAACAACACCAATAACATTATATCACCTATCGACCTACAGGTAGGTGCTGGTGAGTTATTAGGTCGTACAAGGGTACCGGGGTCTCAACTTGGTGGTATATCACTTTCTGCTACAGATGGTATATTGCTAAGCGCTAGTACAACCGGTATTGTTCTGAGTGCAAGAACCTGTCTACCGCTAGACGGAGGTACAATGAGAGGTAATCTAAGCGGTGGATCTGCTTATATTATATCAAGTCTTACACCCACTCATCCTAACCATCTTGTCAACAAAACATATGTTGACGCAATTTCTGCAGCAACAAATAATGATGCAGTTTATAGTTTCGTACAAACAAATTTCTTACCCTTAACAGGCGGTACACTAACAGGTCGTCTTAATATTACATCAGGTGGGATGAGTGTTGGTACAAACCCAATATCAGCAACATACCTACCAAGTACTACAGCGGAGTTAGTAAATAAATTTTATGCTGATCGCTTTGGTACCGGCAATGCTGCAAATTCAGGTAACGGTATTGGTATCTTTGCGTACAAATCAGAACCAATAGGTGCACCTGGTACCTTATTTTTTAAGTCATTAAGTGCTGGTAGAAATATAAGCATTGTCGAGAGCACTGGCACTATTACTATTTCCAGTGCTTCACCTAACTTTACACCGGTTTATACAAGGTTAATAGGTGACGGTGCTACTGTAAATTATCTTCTTAACGGTGGTACATCAACTAACGCAGCTGCATATCGTGTTGATCTTGACGGTGTCGTACAAGAGCCAGTAGTTGATTATACAATAACTGTAACGGGTGGTATTGCTAGAATTATTTTTGCACAAGCACCGTATTTAAACGCTAAAATAGTTGTCGTTTCATATACAACAACAGACGGTCAGAGTACACTTGTTGTCCCGACAACAGCAAGTCTTCAGACAGTAAACTCATCTACTCTCAATCTCAACTTTAACGCTACTACAGCAACGTTAAGCGGTACAACAAATTTTAATGTTGTTAATTCACCAACCGTTAATCTTAGTTATAACGCTACTACGGCAACGTTAAGTGCTATAACAACAATTGATATTAATACAGCTGTCCCTATTGGGACTGTTATAGCTGTAGCTATGAATTCAGTACCACCGGGCAGATGGTTAGCCTGTAATGGTGCTACAGTAAGTAGAACGTTCTACAATGAATTATTTACGCAGATAAGTACAACGTATAACACCGGTGGTGAGGCTGGTGGCGACTTTAGATTACCTGATCTTCGCGGGTATTTTGTTCGCGGAGCTGGTACAAATTTAGATGGTACAGCGTCAGGTGCATTTGGTGTAAAGCAGGCCGATACATTCAAAGATCACACTCACGATTACACCAATCTCTCCGTCGTGGACGCCGGAAACGACTCACCTGATGGTAACGGAAAAAGATGGCCCACTGTAAATTCAACCACGTTAGGTGCCAACCCCCCCAACAACGGAGGGACCGAAACTCGCCCTCGCAACATCGCAATGCTATATTGCATTAAATATTAATATCGTATGCCTAATCCAACAAAAATTGTAAATCAAAGCATAGTATTAGCAAATCTACCTGTTAGTCCAACAGATGCTGCTAATAAGCAATATGTTGATAACAGATATAATGACGCAATTACTAACGCTGGTAACCCCGGTATCATTGGCTATTTTGCTACCGATTCAGCTCCTACAGGATGGATAAAGGCTAATGGTGCTGTATTGCCGATTGCAAGTTATCAAGCATTATTTGATGTATTACCTAAGCAAGGTAATGGTAATACAATATGGTGGCAACCAGGTGATGGTCCGTTAAATTTCCGTATACCTGATCTTCGCGGTGTATTTCCAAGAGGCTGGGATGATGGTAGAGGTGTTGATTCTGGGAGAGGGTTTGGTACAGATCAAGCTAGTATGCTTGCTGCGCACACTCACCCTAACACAGTTTCAGCAAATACAACTATCGGAGTAGCGCCAAATAATGGTACATACAGGCAAGTATTTGCATCAGTAACCCGTACTGGTGGTGATGCTATTAATGGTATGGCTGTTGGTACTAATTTTAGTGATGGTCCTGCAAGCTCTATTACAAGAGCGAATCTTGCTGCATCTACATCAATCGGTATTAGCAATGCCCCTACAGGTGGTACGGAAACACGACCGGTAAACCTCTCCTTACTTGCATGTATTAAGTTTTAGACATATATACTCTTATGAACGTATATAACTATCACCCGGTTACAAAGGTCTTTCTATCACAAGAAACTGCTGACCCTGATCCCTTGACACCAGGTAACTGGTTAATACCAGCTCAATCTACCGCAATTGAACCACCTACTGCAGGTGAGAATGAGGTTGTTGTTTTTAATGAAGAGGAAAAGATATGGGAGACAGTTTTTGTAAAACCATATGAACCGTCATATGTAGAGCTCCGTGCGGCTGAATACCCTTCTATCTTTGAGTATATTGATGGTGTAGTAAAAGGTGACCAGGAACAAATTAATAAGTATATAAAAGACTGCTTAGCAGTAAAAGAAAAATATCCAAGACCTTCTAATGAAGTTTAATCTCTTATATAATTCTCTCTTAGAGGGTTTTAATATACCGCCCTTATATCAAAATGCCGTACAGAGTGGTCCGGATGCAGGTATAACATCTGGTGATATAAACAATACGTTTCCAAGTAAAATAAGTAACGTAAATATTAAGTTACCAAAATTTAAAAACAAAAAGACTAAACAGCTTCCCAAGGAAAAGTCAGCCAAGTATCGTCAGGGTACTCATGAACGTGGTAATCAGGTTTAAATTTAGCACCAGTTTTGATAAAGAGAGTCGCAAATCGTAGATCAATCATCTCATGTAGCTCTTTCTTAATGTGACGTAATGTGTGGCCACGATCTGACAAATCATCAACTACAAGTACATATCTGTCTTTATATTTTTCAATAAACTTGTTCGCAGGCTTTTGTAGTTCACGGAACTCACCAGTACTCTTTCTGAGCTCATCATCATAGCTTTGTACCGTATAATTAACCACATCATCAATACCGAGTTTATAAGCTATTAAAGTACCAGGTATTAAGCCACCGCGACCGACAGCAATTACTGCCTCCGGTATCTTATCATCACTTTTAATTAACTCTACAAGCTTTTCAACCCCGTGATGTATACTAGTCCAAGAAATAAAACACGTCGATTCATCCATTTGCTAATATATTAACAGCAACCTATTTTACTTTCTACTTAAAACTTCCGATACTTCTTGATTTGCTTGAATATAATATCTAAGGTCCTTTAACAAAAAATGAACACCGGTGTAGTCTCCTTGACCGGTTTTTGTGCTCATTAATTCTAATATTCTACCGAGTCTATCTCTAATTGTCTTAGCGGCCACAACACCAGCCCCTCTTAAGCTAAATGTTGTATTCTCTAGATCATTTATGTTAATATTACCCTTTAGTGTTGCGACGGGTTGTTTACTCTCTTCATTCTCTCCCAAATCCCCTAAATCATTATAGGTCGTACCCTGGGCCACAGGGCGATAATGGGTATTAATATTACCACGCTCGGTGTGATTTGCACTCGCGTTACCAACGGATTCTTTGGTAACGTACGATTCGTAGATAGCATAAATATCCTTAACCATATATACTATTTATTAAAATGAACGATAGTTTGAAAGATCTTAAAGAAGCAATTACAAAAAATATCATTCGTGAATGGTACTGGTATAAGGTATGTGAGGGGTGTGAATCGATTGTTGATGCTTCTGATGCTACATGCCCTATTTGCCGGGCTTATCGCTTTGATGGATCAAAGAAGCGTGTCATCGCTCACGCGTTTAATGTATATGATAGATTCCAGGAGCTTATCGATAGTGATCCAGGACAATGGGAGTGTAGTGGTTGAGATGTTCACTTAGGAAGATTACCCTCTCCATCAAGGTTTTCTTTTCTGTACCCTTTGCCTTTTTTGCTTTCGCGTAAAGATCTAATACCATGTCTGAGGTAATAAGAACTGTAGTTTTTTTAGATAGATTGACTGCAGCTGTTTTTTTGTTAGTCATGTTCATGGTTTATTTCTATAGGTATTTTATACCTCATGATTGAGCTATCAAGCTTACTTTTTATCCTGCTTGTATGATTTATTGAGAGTTTTAAATACTCGATGCACTGCATCAGGCCCGGCGCAGACAGAATAGATAAATTGCAGTAAGACGTGTGCTGTATGATCAGCCTTGCGTATTGTATCAATGGGGTAGAGACCAGGTTCAAGCCTTAGCCAGTCTTTTACTGCCGGCTTTGGTGCTTCCTTTGTTGCTTCTTCATTTGACTGAGCTACTGGTAGGGTAGATGCAACAGGTTGCACTGGTGGTTTAGGAACCGCAGTAGCATAAGCCTCAGCAATATGTCTAACATCTTTAAGCATATATTATTATTTATTAGGAACGTTCCTGGTTCCTTGGAACGTATACACAAAAAAGGAACGTTCCTGGTTCCTAGGAACCTAGGTTCCTTATACAATAAGGAAGGAACGATATAGGTTCGTTATATCTTATAGGCAAATACCGCTCCATATTGGATGGTAATACCAAGGATAGGACCGCTAAAGGTAAAATTCGCCGGTAGTTCGAATGAATTTAATCCACCGAGATTGGAGTTAGAGGCGGTGAGTCCAGAGATTCTTGTAGCAGAGAGGGTCTGGATGCTACCATAGCTATCGTAGGATGACATACCAGCGGAAAGGAAAGCAATTCCTGATTGACCGGGTGAGCTTATATCATAGGTAAGAACGGCGTACTTAGGATACACATCAACAGAGGAAACGGCAGGAGCAGCGGAATTAGCCGGAAACGCAGCTGATTTATCTGGATATTGAACTCTAGTGACAGAGACGGGCGGGAAAGCCGTATTATTAATTTCTACAAACTTACCATACTCAGCTGTTTGATAATTGCGATTTACATTTGTACTAATAGCCATATAGTATTATTTATATATGGAGGATGTTTATTTATAATAAACTGGGTAGAGAAGGACTCGAACCTTCGAACTCCAAGGAGAGGAGATTTACAGTCTCCGGCAATTGCCACTATGCGATCTACCCGTAAAAGAATATATTAATATAAAGAATAAAAAAAGCTACCCTTCAACTGTAAGTCCCGGCCCGAACGGAAAATTACTTTCCCTGATTATACCCGTGTTTAGGTATTTTAAGATTGGGTCTATGATTGGGCTTATCTTCTAGAGGCTTAACGTACTGGGTGGCATCTGTAGGTAGAACAGGAGATAGACTACTAGAGTCTACCTTATTGCGTGTTTCATCGCGCATTAACCTATCCTTAAATGAATTAAAGAATCTCATATTATTCAGACTCACGACAAGGAACACAATCAACGTCTGTACTATGTAAGTACTGCTCCATATCTCGCCTTAATGCCATGAGTGTATCTGACTCTTGTGTCTCTTCCGGATCAGGCTGCATGTACCGTAAAAATTGAGATCTTCTGGTGAGGTTGTTAGTAATTAAATCACGAGAAGGTTTGTTAGGGATCTCGTTACCTGTAAATGGCATGACTGACATATAGTTTATTTATAACAACCCCATATGTAAACTCTATAGAAATTTTGCAAAAAAAAAATTTTGAAATCCCTGTATATAGAACCCCGGGTGGTATAGCTAAAAAAATTTTGGCATGCACCTATAGGATTCCTAACCCCCTTCCCTCCTATGTATAAATTCCCGTACCTGGGTCTATATCCCCGGGGGCAATCTAGAACCCCCTCCCTCTTTCTAGACCCCCTTCTTGTTCTCTAGAAGGGGTACGTGGTAGCGGAAGGTAGGTGTCATCTCCTTCAATGAAGCTTTGTAGATGATTACTAGAGCTATAATGGCCAGACATAGACTCCATATAGCCATCCAGATGTTCTCTTTAGTATGTACGTTCATTTACTTCTTCAATAGAGGCTTAAGCTTCATCATAAGAGCTGCTATCTCGGCTTCATACCAGCTATGGTTATTGTAGTCATTGTCTGTATTCTTTAGAAGCTTTAGACGTTCGATCTCCAATTGAATAGATGTAATAGTAGTCATATGTTTATTTCTTATTCTGGAAGTAACGGATACCGTTATCAATACTCTCCTGCATAGAGTGACTCTTATCGCTTACACTCTGATCAATCATTGAAGAGAGCCAGCCGATGATGAAGTGAGGATTCTCTCCTTTATCTTCCATGAGTGTGATTAGGTTCTTGATGGTGTTCTTATTTTTCATACTATTAGTATAAAGGACTTTGAAGGAACATACAAGCTTAAAAGGCATCAACCTCCAATACGACATAGTCCTTACGCATCCAATACTTAAATTCACGTAGAATTGATATATAGAAGCCATCCTCATTCTGTCCTTGGGTTGCATCATTAAACTCTGTACTATCCAAGGGGATGGTGCGTCCGGACTGCTTATTAATCATTAGGTATATCTTATTTTTCATACGATCAGTATAAGGGAATTGAAAAGGAACTTCAAGCCTGAAAAATGGAATAGCTCCTAAAGGCGCCGACTTTCCACCTTCAGGAGCTATTCCGGTTATGTTTTTGTTTTGTCGGCTTTAAGGCTCCTCCGAGCTTGGAAAGCTCTTCGGAGTGATTCTTGCGGGGGTGGCTATCCGGTTACCTAAGCCACCCCCGCCCGTTCGTCCCCTTAGGCAGTCGCCAGGTCCTGGACCACCTCACCATCGATAGTGATGGTGGGCTTCTTACGATCGGCCTTCACGCGCTTCTCGATCTTGGCATTGATCTGCTTGCGCGCACCACGACCGACAAAGTTGCGGAGGAGCTTCTCGATTCCACCAGCCTTCTCAACCTTCTTTTGAAGGTTAGATCCGAATGCCGTGTAAGACTCATGCGTCTTCGTGCACTCGATGGCTTTGGTTGGGAGGGTTCCAAACTGCTCGAAGTAATCGACCAGGTAAGGAATAACGTCGTTGAAGTAGGTGTTGTTGTTCATTGTTGTTGTGTTGTTGTTTGACTTAATTGTCTAGTATATTATGAATCCGATTGAAGGAATGGTCAAGCTCTTTCTTAGGCAGTTCGAACGGCCAGGATCTTGCCTCCATGGAGCTTATGCTGGCTGAAGTTCATACCAAGGGTACGGATCTTGTTGAGGGTGGTTGCACCAAAGGCTGCCTTCATCTTGAAGGACCCACCGACTGGAGTAGTCATGAACGGATACTTGTTATCACGGAAGGTGTGCTCGGTTACAGTATAGATGGTCTTAGTGTGTTTCATATGTTGGATTGTTATTATGGCTTGGTTTAAAGGAATGGTCAAGAATTACTTTGATGGCGTCCAATGAACCAGGTTGACGCAATTGATCAGAGTCAGAAGAGTCATGAATTGAATCTCTGTACCGGAGACATTACCACCGGCAACCATCATACCAATCAGGTAGATAGCGTAGAGGGTGGTTGACAGTCCGATGACGAGGGTGAATAGTTCTGCGGGTTTGAATTTAATCATAGGTTGTTGTTTGGGGTTTGGGGTTTACTTGACGGTGATTTCATGAAGCCTTCCCTGACGGGTCAGCTGCTCCAAATGCTTCTCATGGGTAAAGTCCATGATGGTCATCAGAAGAAAAGACTTGTTCGGAAGAATAGTATATCCAAAGCAATTGAAGATATACTCCAGAGGATTAGTAAGGAAGCGTCTCATTTGATTAGGCAGGCTGAAGCATGTCCGAAGTCAGAATAGCGTTCTCAACCATCAGTCCGTAGATTGGGTCCTGGGGGTCCTGCTTCTGAATCCTCTTAAAGAGATAGAGATAAGGGTTATTGGAGGCACGCTCGGCAATATTCAATACATCCCTTCGAACATCGAATGGGAGTGACAGGACTCCTTCAATGAAGAGGTCGTAGGCGTTCATGGCTTTCTCTAGTGGGTTCTTATTTTGCATACGCTTATTATGGCTGGGTTAGATGGAACAGGCCAGTTTAAAATTCCGGCGGCTGTATTTGGTTTTGTCTCTGAAAGCTTTCTGCTTCGGAGCAAATGGTCGACGGACTTTGATGTCCTTAATCTCGATTGTCCATTTCTTATTCTTCATACGATTATTATGGCTCCAGGATCAGGAACATTCAACGTAATTCGATGCACCATACAGGCTTATCCTTCTGCTCAATATATGACTCATTCTTAGGATACAGCGGCTGTAGATATTCCACCCAGTCAAAGCTTCCATCTTCGTGATCAAAACCTACATGAATGTCTCCATGCTGTTGTTTCGCGTCTTCAAGAGCCATGATTAGTTCGCTTATTTTCATACGATCATTATGGCTCCAGGATCAGGAACATTCAAGAAGAAAGCGGTCTAGGTGATTAATGTGGCATAAGTGCCCGTCCGGAGATCTCCTCCGACACTATTCCTAGACCGCTTTATAAATGTTAGTAAGTATCTTCGGACTCTGCAAGCTTGGAGTTGTAATACTCCTGGAAGAATCCACTGTTGACCATAAATATATTAATATGAACAAGGACAGTTATAACAAACAATATTATGAACTCAACAAAGATAAAATCAAGCAAAGAGTCAAAGAATGGAGAAATCAAAACAAAGAACGATCAAACGACTATCTACGAAAATATAGGGAAGAAAATAAAGAAAGAATTAAACAATATCATGATATATACAATGCAACAAACAATGAAAAAAATAAAGCTGTAGCAAGCAGGTATTATGACGCAAACAGAGAGAAATGTATTGAAAGGGCGAAAACAAGATACAAAGAAAAGAAAGATATTATTAAGATTAAAGGAAGAGAACGATACGCTTTAAAGAAACGAGAATTGAATAAAAAGAATCTAGATTGGCAGAGAAAGCAATGGAAGACTAATCCAGACTATCGGTTGAGATACTTTCTTCGAGGAAGGTTATATAATGCATTAAACGTTCAGTCAGTTAAAAAGTGTATGAAGACATTTGAATTAATCGGGTGCTCAATCGATTATCTCAAAAAGCATCTTGAACTGCAGTTCACCGAAGGTATGTGCTGGGAGAATTATGGATATAGAGGATGGCATATAGATCACATTAAACCATGCAATACTTTTGACCTATCCAATACCGATCAACAAAAGCAATGCTTCCATTATACCAATCTTCGACCATTATGGAGTAGAGATAATTTATCAAGACCGAAGGATGGAAGTGATCTATTTTGATAATTTATGGAGATAGTAGCTAGCAAAAAATCCTTCTTCGTAGAGATAAGCCTCCAGGGCTAGAAGATCATCCTGATCGAAGGCCTTCTCGTCCTCCGGGATGGCGATGAGCTCGTTCTGATCATTGTGCCAAACTGCCCATCCGCGTCCTTTGAATTTGATATAGAGTGCTGTGTCTTTCATTGTAGTTGTGTTGTGTTGTTTTTTAAGTGGTGGGCCGGATCGGAGTTGCACCGATAGTCTCTACCGTTATGAGCAGTGTGTTTTAACTGTTAAACTACCAGCCCGAAAATGTTTCTATTTTATGCTGCCTCCTTAAGAGCGCAGTAGCAGTTGTCGAAGAACGTGCATCCATCGCACTGCTTGGCATGATCTAGATAGTAGCTGGGTGATGCGCAGATACCGCTCTTCGTCATCCCTTCGATAATGTCGGGTGCGTCCTTGAGGAAGACATCCCGGGGGATGAAAGGCTTAACCTGAGGGATGACGTAGTTCTTGATCTCCTCCTGCTTCTGCTTCTTCAATCGGGCCTTCTTCTCCTTAGGAGCTTTCTTGGGCTTGGAAGCGCTCTTACAGGACCGGCAAACAAAGCTCTCGAGAAGATTCTCAATCGATCCGAACTTCCCAACCTTACCCTGAAGATTAGATCCGAAGCAGGTGATGAGCGTTGAGCAGCTATTGCACTCGATCTTCTTCCCGACCAGCTCTCCGGTCTTCTTGAAGCTTGCGAGATTATCCTTATCAGTAGTCATCTTATTTTTCATACGATCAGTATAAAGGATTGATTAGGAACAGGCAATCAGGAAATCAGCTCAGCCATGTCCCTCATTGCTTGGTTAAAGGCCTGAACCTGCTCCTCCTCATTAGTATAAGCGTCGTATTCATCTTGAATATTCTCCCAGATGTTATCTAGGGTGCCGTTATCGGCTTCGGCGACGAAGAGGTCGATGGCTTCGATGGAGTCAAACTGTCGGGTGTTTTTATTTTTCATACGATCAGTATATTGGATTTGGATTGGAACTTCAAGTAGAAAGGAAGACAATCTGAGCTTCAGATCGACGTGGTGGTATTGATAGCGCAAACAAACTGGGTCTCCCAAGGGCTCGCGTGTCGCTCCTACGAATGATCGACCTGCTGGAGAAGCATATCCTCAGCAGCGCGCGCCTCACTAGCTTCCTTTAGCTCAGAATAGTTCTTCATTACGTTCTCGTATTCCTCTTTAGTGAGGCAGGTAGCAAGGCGTGCCTGAGAGCTAAACATATTGTAATGGCCAGATGAACGGACGTACTCGTAAGCTCTGAAAGCGTGGATTTGTTTCTCAGTATAGTAGTCCATTAGATTGCGTAGTTGATTGCCTTGGCAGTCTTCTCTGCCTCATTCTCTTTCTTAATTCGATCGGACATACCAGAGAGACGGTCGATAATCTCTTCAATTACGTTCATACGGGAGGCAAAGGCTGGAGCCTCAACGTTCATCTCATTTCCAATATAACGGACCAGCTCTTCAAGCTCTTCTGTCATATAAAACAAGTGCATTCCCTTATCGTCGGAATCTAGGTTCTGGTAGTAGGATTTATTATTTTTCATACGATGAGTATATTGAAATTCAAAAGGAACTTCAAGCTCAATGTTCTACGAAAGAAGAACCAGATATGCGTGTCCAGGATCCAGCGTATCATCAATCCTTTCGTCAGCAATTGTCATCTCTTTAACCCCGCAAAATTCATCCATACTAGGATCGTATACAGTGACTGTATCATTCAGGCGATCGAACGGGATCTTCCCGAGCTCTTCAATGAGTTGTGCGTATGTCATATTAGTGGCGGCAGAGCTCCGGGACTTCTTCGTTGGTGTTCTTATTTTTCATACGATCAGTATAATGGATTTAGGGGGAAAGGTCAATCCCTATTAGTTGTTGACGTAGCGGTTGATGTAACTATCGATGGTCTGCTGCGCGGTCTCACTATACTCATAGGTGAGACCATCGAGCATGGTCATCAGAGTTCCAATGATGAAGTCCTTGGACATATCCTTGGACTCCAGATGATCGACGATATCCTTTACGGTGTTCTTATTTTTCATACGATCAGTATAAAGGGATTAAAGGATGAAGTCAAGCTGCTTCTTCAGCTCTTCCGCTGTTGCTAGGTCGATAACGATGACGTAATTACTAGAGTACCCTTTAAAGGTAAGCTCCACTACCTCAGGATTACCCTCCTCATATCCGTGCCTTCCGGTGAGGGCGTCAACACCGGTAAGGACTGATCCAACGATTTGTCGTTCTTTATTTTCCATACTATCAGTATAAGGGAATTTGGTTGTAAGTTCAAGCTGGAAGTTCAACTGCTTCCCAGCTAGCAGGTATATCTCTATCATTGTCATCTATCCAACCCCATCTATCAAGTCCTTGCTCTTTAACTTTCTCTGCAGCCCACTCTGGATCAAAGCCAATAGTAATTAGTTCGTTGTTCTTTCTATCAATGAATGCTTTCTTATTTTTCATACGCTTATTATGGATAGATTGGAAGGAACTTTCAAGCTTAGAGTTGATAGAAGTAATGAATGTCGTTGTCTTCATCATATTTGACAACGATGTCGTTTTGATATAGAAATTCGTCTCCGTTCTCTTCTACCTGACGTGCAAACTCTGATACACTACCAAAGATGTCATCTACTACATCTTCTTCAGTGCAATTGCCAATTATTCTGTCAAGATTCATATAGCTTATTCCTCAGCAAGCTTGTCCTCAATCTTATTGAGAAGGAAGTTCAAAGCTGACAGGCCTTTGCTGTCTTTAAGCTTAGAGCACTTATGCATATCATTTCTGATAGTATCTAAAAGCCAATCGACAAACTCCCCTGTATTCTCTGCTAGTTCTTCGTTGTTCTTATTTTTCATACGATCAGTATATAGGAATCAGTCCTGAAGGTCAAGCAGGGAATCCACTACGCAATCCATTCTCTCATGCCTTGAATCATGAATAGCACCTTGAATATAATCCTCAATGTGGGACTGAACCTCAGCTGAAGTTACATCAACCCCCTGATCTTTGAGGGTATCAATGATGTCTTGGATTTCGATATTGTCAATGTGGATCTCAATTTTCATACGATTATTATGACTGGATTGGAAGGAACATTCAAGCTTTCTTTTGAATCAATGTGAACTCTGCAAGATAACCACCACCATTAGTATCAAGTTCTACATACTTAAACTTCAATCCAAGATTCTTAAAAGCATTGACAAAATCATCAAAGTAATGGTAATCAGCTGCTTTAATTTTGAACTGAGTTGGGATCTCTACTGTGGTGGTGTTCTTATTTTTCATACATTCAGTATAACGGGTTTGGAAGGAACTTCAAGCCTTAATCCCTCAAGCACTGGCGAAGGTTCCTCATCTCTAGCCTAATGAAGTTAAAGTCCTTAGACATCTTAGGATTTGACTCACTTACTCGCTCGGCAAGCTTTGTATAGTAGGCCTGGATGATCTTGGCGGCCTCGTCGACTTGCTCGTAGGTGTATCCTTCTGCGGTTTTGGTGTTCTTATTTTTCATACATTCATTGTATCGGAACTTTGGAGGAACCTCAAGCCTGGAATTTTGTTTGGATTCCTATTGCCGGTTCCAGCAAAGGCCATTATAATGAATGGATAATAAGAGAAGGGCCGATGAGCAGGGGCCAGGTTAAAAACAGCTCGAAGGGAGTGTTAAAGCTTGCAACGTTTGTTAGCTGGGGGTACTCTGATTTACTCACTTCAGACTAACGTCTGGGTCTACGCCCATTTAACATCAACGTTAGTAATAACTTTGAGGAACGTTCCAGTAATGAAAGTACTTCTTGACCTGCCTAGGGAACTATAATAGAATTATTACATGCTTGGAATAGATAAGTTAAATCAACAAGATTGGGAGTTTATTGGATGTTATGTATTACTGACATTCCTAACATTTAGATATCTAACATCTAGATCTAAGAAGTTAGATAAGTAAGTAAGGTCAAGATGAATATAGACTATGATGATATAGATACAGGAATCAGTGTCCTGTTAGGTATTGGTATACTAGTATTGTGTATTCAATTATGGTGGGATGGTTACAAAAATGATTAAAATATACATTCTATTAATAACCTGTACAGGCCTAACAGGCTGTATACGTAATGATCTCTATATACCGACTAAGATTACGTACGTAAAAGAGATACCAGGACCTAATTGCTACAAGTAATAGGAACCTAGATATCGTATACCGTTCCAGATAACCGGGTATCTACCTAGGTAGTAGATGGGTAAGAGGAGCTTTCTTAGGGAATCAGGCTATAGGAAGATATAGAAAACCGTTTTCTCCGTAGATGATGCAGTTTAGTCTGAGATTAGGAACGGTTATATAGGTATTAGGAACGACTGAGTAGTATGAGGGGCACTGATAGGTACGGAGGAGGATGGGAGAATCAACCGGGTCTATTAGATTTAACCGGGGATAATCGTTGAACGGAACTTTTAGGAACGCTATAGGGGAGTATAGATCAGTTTCCTCAAATCCGATTTAGAAGTTCTATTTCTGTATTTCCTCTATCTAGTCTATTATAGAGCATCCTACCTATCTCTATACCTTTCTTTATTCTTTTATATGTCCTTTATGTTATCCTTAGTCTAGACTAACTATCTTTATTACGTCTAACAATCTTAGTCTTGACTAACTTTCTTAGTCTTTTCTAATATTTTTAATTAAAACTATACTCTTTTCTCTCTATTTCTATTGTTTTCTTTCTTAAATATCCTATATGAAGTTCAATGTACTAGTAGAAGCCTACCTATCTACACTGTTAGAGGATAAGGTTAAGCGTGATCGTTGTCTTTCTAGAGCTGATTCTGTCTATGGTAAGAAGACATCTGCCTATAAGTCCGGTGCTGTTGTTAGATGCCGTAAGGGTAAAATCTGGAAAAAGAAATGAATTCCTCCTTTGATCAATTAGTAAACTTTCTTCTTGAGTCCTTTGATAAGGAAAAGAAAGAAGGACTTCATGGATGGTTCAGTCGTAATAAAGGTAAGGGATGGGTAGATTGTAAGACTGGTAAATCATGCGGTAGACAGAAGGGGGAAAAGCGTAGAAGTTATCCGGCCTGCCGTCCTACCATGGCAATGTGTACCTCAGCTAAGAACAAGAAAAAAGGCTCCAAACGTATTAGCTGGAAAAAGAAGTAATTCTATTCTATCCTATATCAATATGTCTATAGATGTAATTGATTATATTCTAGATCTAATATTAGGAACCTTAATTGTAATCCCTTTTATTCTTTCTCTTCTCTCCGTTCTCTTCGGTATTGTCTATTATCTAATCTATCCTTCTAGAGGTAATAAGGCCCAGGATTTAACTATATCTGGTATCTCTATCTCTATAGCTATTCTTATTGTTATCCTCATTCTCCTATCCCCGCTTCTTATTATTAGCTACTTCCTTTAATCTGTTTTAATTTAAGTCTTGTACTTCCCTTATACTCTAGGTATGCAAAATAAAAACACCCATGAGAGATTCATACGCCTACGTTAAACAGATGCGTTTGGTCTATGGGTTCTTTAACTCCGATGATCAGATTCTTTATATTGGATCATCCTTCCTTCCTCTAGAGAAGCTAGAATACAATCATCGGAATGCTCTAGAGCTTTGGCCTAATGAAGAACATACTCGCTTCAGGACAATGCTAAGTGAATTAGATCACGATTGCGGGGGGTTTAGAAGACTTATAGAGATGAAATGTACACGCCCGGTTATCGAAGCCCTAGAAGGTCAGCTTATTAGAGCATTCAATACACCTCTTAATGATGATAGGGATCCTGTTCGTTCTTCCAAATTATATGGACGCTATTAAATAAATATATAATATGAATAAAGACGCACATTTAATGTTTGAAGCTTTTTTAAATAATCAAAAACCTAACTCTAATACAACTTCCGAAGATCCTATGTCCAGGATTGAGGCAAAGAGGAAGGAGAGAAAAAACATTGGCTCTGTTCGCTCAGAGGATGCCGAAACTTGGGGAGTTGAGAATAAGCTTAAAGAAGCTCTAAGAGAGGTTGAAGGTGTTGGATATGGCGGTGATGGTCTTGATCCTCTAGAGGTTGCCAGGCTTGTTGTTGGCTCCCAGGGTGATTGGGGTGATAGCTATGAGTCTTTAGTTCAAGCTCTAGCCCACGTCATTAAAGAATATCACAGTAAAGGCATCCAGGATTCCTAATTATGAACAAAGACACACACTTAATCTTTGAGGCTTTAATGTCTAGCCAAAAAATAAAAGACATCAAAGGTCATTCAACAGAAGCTGAAATCGAAAAGCTTCTCAACTACCTTCGTCAGGACTATTCCAGTGGTCTTGGTCTTGATAATGAAACCCTTGGCGATGTTATTCACGAAATCGAAGACATCATTCGAAGTGGTACCTCAGCTCACGGTAGTGAAGATGCTGAGTCAGATGAAAAGCACTGTGCATACGCTGCAAAGGGTTGTGATTGTGGAGAGTGTGAAGGGTGTCAGGATAATGCCATGAAGGGTGAAGATGCTGAATCTTCTAACGTTGACGTCGATACCTTAATTGATACAATTAAAGAGTATCAGGTTAAGAAGGGAAATAGAGAGTATGCATATTCATACGTTGTCGGTGTATTAAGCTCTATTATTAAAGAAGCCCTCCATTCACCTAAGAACCTTCAGAGCAGTATTAATCGTTCTTACCAGTCCTTTACAGAGAAGAAATAATTTATTACATGAACAAAGATTCTAATCTTATTTTTGAAGCATATAAGAAGGTTAATGAAGTTTCTCTCTCTTATGATAGAGAAGGTAATGCGTATGATTCATTGCAGGATTATCACAATGCAAATGTAGCTAAAGAGCAGAAGACAGACATTGTACCCTCTGATGAAGAGATACAAGCTGCATTAACCAGCTTTAAAAGCAAGTCTACAGTAGAGGAAGTAAAAGAAGCTATTAATGCAGTTGTTGAATACTACAAGCCAACTTCGGAGGAGGAGCTCAAGGACTACATGTATGAAGATTATTGTGATATAAACAATCTCGGACTCGGAGTTGGTAAGCAACAATATCCATATAAAAAAGACGCAGTCGCCGAGGTTGCTGTAAGACTTGCAGATACAAAGAGAATGTGGAGACAAAAGAAGGAGCGTAATGCACGTGGTGAGAACGCTGAAGAGGGCTCAAGAGAAGAAGATAATTCTTAATGATTTAAGCTAATAAATATTTTTATGCACAGAGACGACACTAACTTAACTAATGCTTATCGTAGGGTATATCTTACCGAAGACGCAGACTTCCGTGATCAAGAACTCGGAGTAGATCCTGAGGAAGCTAAAGTCTATGATGATGCAAAGAAAGATATCAGCTATGAGAAGTATCCATTCTGGGATGCTTATCATGCAGTAAAAGAAGGCGCTTGGACAGAGGACGATTTCGTTCAATGGGCACGCTCTGTTTGGGCTGATGGTGCAGACAATCAAGCTTCGCATTCTTATGGAGAAGATGCAGAGGGTATAAAATCAAATAACGTTGATGTTAATACTTTTATTGATGCTTTGAAAGCGAGAGAAATTAAAAAAGGTAATAAAGACTTTGCAAACGCAGCAGTAATAGGGGTTCTAAGCGCTCTTGTAAAGGACGTACTTAACGGTGAATCGTCTAAAGACATACAACATTCTATTAATAGAATGTATGAGGTTTATTCAGAAGAATAATATACCTTAATGGTATATGCCTAAAGCAAAGCTCTCTCTCCTTAAAAAAGGAATTCTAGATGAATTTCTGTCTGACTTCCTTACCCTACCCTGGAAGGTAAGGAAAGAACTCCTAGACCCTATCTATGAGTTGTATGAGGATGATCCAGATATTACCCAGAGAGATATCTATTCAGCTCTCTTCTATATGACCTATGGGTTTGATCCGTCTGTTAAGATTACCCCGATTGCTGAGGTATTTAAGATGTTTAAGATCTACAGGGATAAATGGATTATGATCGATCTAACTGACGTTTAACGTCTACCGATCCTGAACCATATCATCATCTGTGTTCCAACTATAGGAATATAAAAAAGAGGCTAAGCTTTTATATGAGCTCTTTCTCAAGTACTGCAATTTGATAATTGATCTGATCCTGCAAGTTAGCACCATACATCATATGCTGTTTAATCATAGATTCAAGCACAAACACAATGTGGTGTTGATCCTTTTTAGCTTTAATCAAAAGGTTTACTAAATCGGATATACTCTTTCGTTCTTGGGACATATTCTATCCCAAGTATTTATTCTATTAAAGATGAGATAATCAGCTACTAACACTACGAGAGAAATTCTTGACCGCAGACCTTGCACCATTAGGCTCATAGTACATCTTAGTATTCTTAAAGGATTGCTGAGACATAATTTGAATTTCAGCGCCTGTCTTATGAGAATATACCATTCTTCCAAGTCTTGGTGTACCGAGCTTATGTTTGTTAGCACAGGTAGAACATGCTACCGTTGTAGGTAAGATCTCTAATCTCTCCTGTTCAATAGCACCTGAACACAATCTACAGATCATATTAACTAGGATGCGTTATCCGAACAATAACTATCAAAGTTAAGCTCTTCTTTAAGGTCATCTATAACACCGTCAAGCATCATAACTGCCTCACGTTCCTCGATTCCATCATACCAGAAATCATGTAGGTTGACAACATCAGGTAGATCAGAATAAGAGAGTCCGAACGTCTTATGACAACGGATGTTTAGAGCGCGTTTAAAGTCTCTAAAGCTTATAGTAGGTTCATTTAGTATGTTCATATTTCTATTAAATTAACTGCCCCATGAGAATTCAAATACTCTTGTACCGTCTGAACGAGGATCCAATTCGTAGAAACCTTCAAGGAAGAGACAAGCAGTGGAGCCATCATTTGGATCAATAAGCTGTCTACCCGCCTCATTGATCATTTCCTCCCAACGAGGGTTTGGCATGACTTCACTATTGACCTGCTCGTCGCTGATCCTCCAATAAGAAGAGAAGAAAATGCAATTACCTTCAAACACCGGCTCGTCTGACCAGATATCTGGATGCCTCACAATCCACTCTTCCGTACCTCCATTAGAAACTGAATCAAACATTGAGAACTCTAGACCCACTCTACCAAGCTTACTCTTATGCTTACACATTCCCTTTGTAGCCTTCTGCAGAGTATTATAAGAAGAAGTTGCGGTAAGCTCTAAAAGAGGCGATGTTGCTTTAATTGTCATACGATGAGTATATTCGATTTATCAGGAAGCTTCAAGCTTATTTGATAGGAGACGGGTGGGAGAGCTTCTTCCATTCTACAAGACTATTAACAACAATAACGAGATCGTTAATAGTCTTCTGCTGCTTTTCAATCTCCATATACAGAGCTTGAATCTCTGCAACAACCGCTGGGTTAATAAGAGCTCCTTCGTGTGTATTTTTAATTTTCATACACCTATTATGGCTAAGGTATATGGAACCTGCAAGCCTATACAGTATGATCGGGGTAGGTTGACCCACCCGGAAGACCTACATCATTATTAGTAAAATTCAGATCAACATCTGCTTTATATAGATAGTCCTTCTCAAGAAGGAGCTCCTTCTTAGCTTGATCGAGATCTTTATTAGTCGGGTATTGTTCCAAATGATCAAGAGACTTCTTAAGAAGATCTGAGATAACATCATTAACAGAGATATCCTTTTCACAAGAATCAGAAATAAGCATCTCGAGTACCTCTCTAGGCCATTCGGAGATCTCAATCTCCATCTTTACATAAGGACGAAGCTCGATTGAGCCATCATCATGATGTTTAACACTAAACTTAGTTCCAGGACCTGCTCCAATCTCCTGAAGTTCTTCTTCAGTGAACTGAATATAGGCATCGTTAGTTGGTTGTAGTACTTTCTTTGTCATAATTGTTTATAGAATTGTATATGATTTCAACAGCCTTATCAACTGTCAATTCGTTATAATAAGGACTTTTATATGGAAGCCAGACTTCTACATTTGCATCAGCTTCATAAGGAGAATCAATTCCTGACATATTTTCAACTACTCCATCTCTGAACATTCTATAAAGTCCTTTAGAATCTCTTTGTTCACAAATCTCAAGAGGGGTATCTACAAATACTTCAATAAAATTAGCATTTGAATAACTTGTAAGAATATGACGAGCTTGTTTTCTCATTTCTATAAGAGGGGAGATACTAGCAACAATGACAGCTTCTGTCTTTTGGCATTCAATCATATTCCTGACAGCATAGATCATTCTATTAACTGCCTTCCATCTTCCCTCTATATCAAAGCCAACAGGTGTCTTTGTATCAAGTCTTAGAGTGTCACCATCAGCAACACCTGATCTAATACCTTCTATTCTTAATTTAAAATTAAGAGCATTAGCAATAGAAGTCTTACCAGCACCAGATAGACCTGTTAACCAAATTACTGTAGGTTTCATACAGTCTTCTCTCTACCAAGCCACCTCTTATCCCATTCAGCTTGAGGTGTATATTCCTGAATAGTCTCCCAAAGAGAATCAATAGTGTGACAGATTTCTACCTTCTTCTTACCAACTGTCTTATAAGCTTTGTTAGGCTTTCCCTTCCCAGTTAGAGATGGTCTTTCATAAAGATACCAATCAATCCATCCAATCTGCTCATCATTGAAATGAGACTTCAAAAGGAGATCAACCATCCTTTCATAAGGTTCAGTGTAACTTAACAGATCAATACCAAGATCATAAGTCTTTCGACCCTTTTCATGCATTAGCTGAAGCTTTAAGATAATTTCTTCAAAGAGTTCTTTTGTCATAATCTTATTCTATATACTTTAGGAGGAGGTATCAAGGATCTTCTTTATATGCTACACAATTGATTCTGGAGTTAAGATCAGAGATAAGACTAGCAGAAATTCTAGAGCCATCCTGAAGAGTTACACCTAGCCACCAATGACCATTATCCATTCTTTCTAGATGAAAGAACTGAACATCTTCTGCAATAATCTCATCAAGATTGCCTTCACTATTATATCGAAATTCCCATTCAGGTTTCATATTACCAATTATCAAAGTCTAGACCTCTTTGTGTCATGATCTCCCAGAACTCTTTTCTAGCTTCTTCGAGAGCATCATAATAATCATCAGACTTTCCTTTATTGTCTCCAGTGTCTTCTGGATACTTGATCTTGTCTCTTAGGTATTGATCCATGTCCCAGGCAACCAAATACCAGCTAGTGGCATTGGATGCAAGTTTGAAGTCTGATTGTTCCTCTGGTAGATTAAAAGTTAATGTTCCTGTGGGCATATTCTTATTATATATCTTTATGATGGAGTGTCAAGAATTATTTTTCACATTGTGCCAAGGCCACTTACCATTCTTCATAAAGTAATCATAATTCGGATCCCTGTTTGCTTTCACTACTTTAAGTTCTTCTATCATTCTTTCAAGCTTTGCTACTTTCAGAGCTAAATCAGATGCTGCTTCTTCCCATGACTTCTCATCCTTTGATTCCTTACATTTATTACAAGGACACTTCCAAGGCTTTTCAAAATAATCTAAAACATCCTTACCTTCATCAAATCTCTCTTCAAGATTCTCAGCTGTTGTTTTATCATCTTCCCAATCATTAGGAACACCCTCATCAGCCATCCAATCAATTGTTTCGCCTTGGAACTCATTAGGAAATGACTTTGGTAAATCATTTAGAGTATCTGCATACTCAGTAACTCTCTTCAAAAGCTCTTCAGCATTAAACTCTACCTCTTTTACAGGCTGTTCAAAGTCACTTGGATCATAATCCTCAAATCCCTGGGTCTTCATATTCTTAAGTTCTTCAACAGCTTCTTTTACTTGTTCTCCTTCTAAAGGATCTTCATTGCTAAATTCAGACTCAACAAAATCAATGATATTTTTATTGTACTTTTCCTCGAATGCCTTATCTCTCTGCTCATTCAACCAATCAGAATAATGCTTCGGATAAGCTGATGCTGCACCATCATAACCACCCCAATGGAGAGGGTACATAGGATGCTTTTGAGATTCCTTTTTTAGCTTTTCAACTTCTGCTTTTAACTCATCCCTCTCTTTAAGAAATCTCAAACAGGCATTTGCTACAACAACACCATGATTTTTTAACTCAGCATGGTTAATGATATATTCACGAACACCATTCCACTGATTTCGCTGATAAACATTACTCTCCTTAAGTTTATCAATTTCTTTCTGCAACTTATTCATATCATCATAGCTAAAGCTTTGGGCATACTTGTCTTGATAATCTCTCAATTTACTCTTCAGTGCTTCAATCTCTTTATTAGCAGCATTAAGTTGGTGCTTATATTCATCCCTCTCTTCAGCACACTTCTTATAGTCATTCTGAATAATTTGAGTCTTAGCCTCATTAAAGGTTATACCATAGCTCTTCCCTTCTTTCTGAAGCAGTCTTTCAATCAACTCAACATTCTCAGTAATCTTCTTTACATACTTCTCATTAACTCTTTGAAGAGAATCTTTTAATTGCTTTTGATCTTCAATATCTTTTTTAAGCTTTGCATTCTCCTGTCTAAGCTCTACAGCAGCATTGTGCTCCTTAGTCCCATCTTCTTCAATGGACTTGAGAAGAGCTTTATTGTTTTCATTCTCAGTCCAAAGTTCTTTATAAAGCTTTATAAATTCATCTGCTGTATATACTTTATCATCAACAGTAAAAGTTGGTGTAGTTGTATAGGACCAAAAAGGCCAAGGTTGCTTACTCACAAGCTCTTCAGGTGTTGTAGAGTCACCAGCACTACCAAATTTTGGGAATAGATTAAAATTCATTGTTTATATTATGATTCGAATAATCAAGATGTCAAGATTAAAATCCAAACATTAATGCAGTTTGTGTGATAATAGGTTGGTTACCTCCATGAAACTTAAAGTCTCTACTAATAATTCCACCTAACTGACAATCTCTCTTCTTGGACACTCTAAGATGATACTTGGATTGTAACCTGTTAATATCTTCTATAAGATCTCTACTATCATGATATGAGCCAATATAGTCTATTACTTTAAATTCTCGTTCTTCATAAGCTCTCAATGTCATTGTAAAGAGCAACAGTATTAGAGCTGTAGTTTTGTACATATAATAAATATAAATGAAAGTTTAGAAAAATCAATAAGTATCAGTGATGACTGATAATATACTTGTAATCTCAGATGTTCATTTAGGCTCACCTGTCTCAAGGGTTAAGTCATTAGCCAAAGTTTTAAAGAGTGAAAAGTATGATCATTTGATTATAAATGGAGATTTATTTGACTCATCAGCCATACACAGATATAAAAAGCATCACTGGAAGATTCTAGCTCTCATTAGAAAGATAGCTAAGAAGAAAGAAGTCACCCTCATTAAAGGAAATCATGATATCAATTCAACATTCCTTATTAAAGTTCTTGGTTTAGAGTTTATTGACAAGTATGAATTGACACTTAATAATAAAAAGTTCTTATTCATTCACTTCCATCAATTCGATTCATTCATAAAGAAGTACCCAATTGTAACTCATATTGCTGAAAGCATTTACTATTTCTTTCAGAGTATTGATAGATCAAAGAAGTTCTCTAGATGGTTAAAAAGAACATCTAAAGTATTCCTAAATGTAAAAGTAAAGATTAGGAATAAGGCTTTAGATTATATTAAAGACAAAGACTATGATGCCATTGTTGGAGGACATATTCACTTTGCTGAAAGCTTTAAGTGTTCAGAATCAGGAAAAGAATATTACAACTCAGGATCTTTTTGTGACGAACCTTGTCACTATCTTTTAATTGACAAAGAAGCTAATGTTACTTTGAAAGAGATTTAATTACCAACCACCATAATACCTATTTTTAATAGCTCTTAATTTAGCATGCAATTGCTTGAGAATTTTATCATGTGCTACTCTACCTTGAGGGTCTACTGTTTCAAAATAATCTTCTCTTCGCTTATCTGATTCAATCTGTTTAATTTTCTCTTTAAGTTCTTTTGATTGTGCTAATAGTTTAGCAGCTTCCTCATCTGTTATATTAGGGTTTCTCAATGAGAGTGTCTGACTATTTCCCATAATACTCTCAACTAATTTATCAAATTTCATATAATATTATTTATCTATGTTACTTTGAAAGAGATTTAAAGAGCTTGTTCTAGGTTTGATCTAAAGAGCTTATTAAATTCAATCATTGGTGTCCATTCAGGGTTCAATGAATAAATTTGATACACTTGAAAGGAATCAGGTACTTTTAAATTAATTTTTACTGTACCTTTATCATGATAATTTGTAAAGTCATTAGCATATTTGTTGAGAATAACTTCCTGTGCATTTTTAGCAGCTTGTATAGTTTTTTCCCTAATTTGTTGAATCTGTTCATCAGAAAGACCTAAACCTTTGAGTTCTTTGACAATAACCTGTGCATTATATCTAGGGGCACCAGTCTTTGGATCATAAGCAATGTGATCAAAAATCTTTTTACCAATACCTTTCAATCCTTTAGATGCTGGTCTGTCATAATCCCCAAAAACAGATTTAACAACATCTGATTTTTCAAAAGATTCCATAATACTCTCAACTAATTTATCAAATTTCATATAATATTATTTAATCAATTTGTTTTTTTTAGTTAAATCTCATAAAACCAATTCTTCTTAAACTCTTCAAAACTCTTTAACCAGAGATTAAATTTCCTAAGTCTTTTAGCTCCTTTTCTACCCTTCTTCTTTACCTTCTTAACTCCCTTTGTAATCATCCAGAAGAACATCAGCATCCCAAATGCTAATAGACCTACTGCTACATGACCAATAACATGAATATCATTATACTGCATTTAGTGTTGTCCACCTTCCCATGTACTACCACAAGGGCCACCACTCTCATTAACATCGATCACAATATCTTCTCCTTCAGGTGTTATCAAGGGTATATAATGTCTGCTGATGCGCTGAGTGGATTTTGGAACATAATGGCAGATAAAGGATCTACGAAATCTGTCTTTGGATCTATTTGGCCCTGAGCCATGAATTGAACTACCATTAAAGAATAATGTATCACCTGATTTCATAATACAAGGAACAGCCTTTTTTCCTTTTGGAGTTGGTACAAAATGGTTTGTGAATGACTCTGCTGCATTGGCTTCTTTTGGACATATAATTTCCTCTTCTGCTGTATCTGCTACAAGATACATTCCACCATTCTCTGGATCTGCATCATCGATAGCAGTCCATGCTGCAACACATGTTTGTGGTTCAACTAAAAGATAGAAATTATCTTGATGCATTGCCTGTCCTCTAGAGCCTGGTGGTTTGTAGTAAAACATGCTTTGAGCAGCAAGTACATCTTCTTGCATAAGCTCTTTCAAGCAAAAAAGAACAGCTGGATGGACAAGATTTTTGCGTGATACAGAGTCATAACGATGTGGTTGCAGCACTCTCGGAAATTCTTTTAAAGGGTCTCCATTTGATTCATCTTTAGAGACAGGGTAAAAATAATCTTCAATAGTACCACTCTTTGCAATTCGATCAAAGGTATTTTTAATTTCTTCAACTTCAGCTTCAGAAAAGAGACCTCTTGCTACAGCATAACCATGTTGCTTAAAGGAGGCTTTCATCTCTTCAAGGTTAACAGATTCAGGGAGTGTATATGTACTCATATTATTATTTATCTTCCTGCTATAAGCATTACTCTAGTTATAATCTCTTCCAAATCATCCTTATCATATCTTGGATGCTGATCCCAGTCTGGATCTCCATAATGTTCCAAGTACCAATCGATTTCATTAACTATGGATTTAGACAGAAGATTAATAAGTTCAGCTTCAGCTTCTTCTATAGTATCCCAATCTGTATCTTCATAATCATGGTTGATATAACCAGCATGTTGGACTGTATAAACAACCTTCTCGCCATATTGATAATCAGTAATGATATAGAAATGACAATCTCGATCTTTATAATAGTCCACACAGACAGTGTTATACCACAACTTATTCAGTTCTATAATTTTCTCATGATTGGTCATTTTATTAAACTTTATTATACCACTTCCTAAATTCTTTGCAATAGATTTTCTTACAGTCTTACAGAATCCTTCCCAAGAACCACAAGAGGATTTCCAATCAGATGTTTTAGGCATTGGTATTTTCATAACCCATATTAAGTTCTTGAGCCTGTGCAGTCAATTCATTTAGAGCTTGTTCCCTCTTAGCAAAATTAATTATATTCCTTCTGAATCTCTGATAATCTCCTTCATAGATTCCCCAGTCTCCATTACTGAGCTTGGAGACAGTTTGACCATTAATAAACTTTGTCCAGGCTGGAATCAGATCCTTAGGGATAGCATTTATAATATCAGCTTCTGGAATACATCCATCCTCTTTAGCCTTTAGATTTGGAATTACATCACTCATTGTCTTTCTTCTCAAAGATGTGCCCAACAACCTCTAGGGTATCATTAAGGAAATTGGAATCATTCATAGCAAACATCATAGTTCTTCCAAAGAGGAACATTCCATCATCCCAGTAAACCTCTTGAGTTGTCTCATGTTGATCATCTCCAGGTCCAGACAACCAAATAAAATTAACAAGGTCACCCTCATAAATCTCTTTGCCATTCTTATCCAAGAGTCCAGTAAACTGTTGAGGGTAAGAGACTCCTCCAGCAATTCCCAGATTTGCTCCCTCATAGATATCAAAGTCTACAAACTCTTTTGTAAGAAATGCCCAAACTCTGAATTTTAGTGCTCTATTTTCTGTATTCATTGTTCCTATATAGTATAGGTTTTAGGTGGACACTTCAAGCTACTTCTTAATCTTCAGACTCTTTACATCAACTCCAAACTTCTCAGCAATGTCCTTCAAAGTAACTTCAGTTACTAGGTTTGGATTAGAGATTCTATTTCCTTTTGAATCAAACCAAGCTTCAGATCCAAAAGAGTCCTTGCGATGAATCAAATTATTATTCTCATCATATTCTTTCCAAAATTCAAATCCATCTGAGTTCTTGTAATGAATCAGATTATTATTCTCATCATATTCATACCAAGATTCAGATCCATCTGAGTCCTTGTAATGAATCCGATTACTATTCTCATCATATTCATTCCAATATTCATATCCATCTGAGTCCTTGATATGAATTTCATTTCCCTTTGAATCTTTGGTTACGAGTGGATAATTGATTACAGGTTTGTTTTTCATGTTTTTATATTCTATATGCTTTAGGAGGAGGTGTCAAGATAATAATCAGATCTTCTTATTCCAAACAATCTCAAAGAGATAACACTCCCAAGCAATTCCTATCTTTGTATATGAAGAGCAATTAAAAAAAGTTGGACATACCTTCTTCTTATTAAGAACAGGAAACTCCCAAAGACCTATACTGAGCTTATTCCAGAGATAATTCTTACAGAAATACATCTTAGCAGGTTTTGCATTCTTTAGAATCCTCTTTGTCTTTTTGGTTAAAGGCTTGGAAACATCCACATAAGTTTCATTGTTCATTCTTATTTTCTTCATACTTCTATCCCTTCAATATATAGTATTTCTCTATCAAATTCAATAGTTATTTCTTCTCCATTCTTTGGAATAATCTTTAGATCACACTCTTTTGAATAAACTCTCTGAGCATTAAGAACATCAAACTCTTTGGTCAGAGGATTACAATCCTTATCAATTCCATTATCAATTGTTACTCTGATTCTTTTCATAACTTGGTGCAATACTCAAAAATGCTCTTTCCTTAAATTCAACAATCATTTTTCTCAGTTCCTCAGACTTCCCTTCTCTAATAAGACTAATAGGAGTTCTATTTTCAAGAGCATTATTAGGAGTAGAAAGCCAAAGAACAACCTTATCAGCCTCTAAAAATGTCTTCAGCTTCATCACCCAGATATAAAGATCAGTATGAAGATTTGCAGAGTCTAATTCCATAATCTTATTCTATGTGTTTAAACAAAATTGTCAATCCTCAATATCAGGCTTGTGATGATCAAATGTAACCTCATCATAATTTCTAAACTTAGCTCTTAGCTCAGCAAATGAAATAGGCTCAGGACAAATCTCCACACCTACATCCATTGTCTTTGCCTTATAGAGGATCTTTCCAAGCTCAGACTTATAGAGATTACCATGGGAATGACTATGAAGCTGCCAAGCTCCTTTATGCTGACCATTCCAAGTAGCCTGGGCATAATGATTCAGAACAATTGGCTGACCATTGATTACAATCTCTAGATAATTTGGAACAAAGTGAACCTTCTTATACTCAGTTGCTCCTGGTAGGAGAACATTATCCTGAACACTATCAAATAGCTGCTTATACCCTGCCTGATGATTACCAGGAAGAACATAAAGCTCTTTGAAGTCTAGTCTCCTAAAAAGACTTAGAAGCCTCTCATCAGCATTATGACCAAAGATTGTATCACCTAGAAGGAATCCAATAGTACTAGCATTAGCCTTCTTATTCCAATTCTGGATTAGACCCTCATCATGAAGCTCAACACTACTATAACCTCTGGACTTCCAAAGAGGTGTCTCCCATCTCTCACACTTGTGTCCTATGTGAAGACATCCCTGGAAAAGGAAATCATGATCCTTTCCAGAGAACTTTAGAGACTTATAAAAGAGATCCTTCATTATTCCTAAAGTATAAAGGAAATCTTAGGACAAGGCAATTAAATTCTACCTAGTACATCTTCTACTGGAATAATGTATCCAATAGTATGAGGTTTAGTGCAATCATCTCCCTTAATAGTCAATGTTGCCATCTCTGTGTTAATGCTTTTAACTTCACCACCTAGAGTTGAGCTATATACACTCTTCTTAAAGTGTACTCTCTGCCCTACTTCATAGGGAACAGTTACATTATAATCTTTAACCCATTTCTCTACAGCCTTACCAGTAGCTTTATGAACAATTGCCCAAACACCATCTAATGTATCAACTAAATCTGAATCAGCATCCCAACTCCATCGATCATCACAAAATCTTGCTAACTTATAGCCATCATAGTCACTATTATCAACAATCTCCTCAGCACACCATAGAGCTTCCTTATCATCAATTCCACCATCACTCTTCCAATAATCTTTAAGCAATTCAGCCACCTTTACAGCTGCTACTTCCTGTACTTCTTTGCTCCATTTATCTGGTCTCTTTGGAACAGCAATATCTACATTAAAGCCTAATTCTGTTGTTTCTGTTGTAGTCATATTATTCTGTTTCTGTAGAATCACAAAGATTAAACCACTTTGTATATGTATCAGGACATATTACATTACCATACTCAAGAGCATTAATAACAATATACCAAGATTCCTCCTCTCCAACTGCTTTAGCTATAGTTTTTATTGCATTTACAATTTGTTGATCCTCAGCATTCATTTTTTTTGGTCTACCTAGAAATTATTACAGCTTCACAATCTGCTTTTACTGTATCAGATATTCTATGAAGTTCATGTCTCCCATAATACCATTCATTTTCATCAGTATGAACATTTAGCTTCATAGGTGTTTGAAAAGGCAATTGAGGTGTGTCATAACCCCCCTCGTAGCCATCCACAAATACAGGCAGTTCTGGATCAAACTTCTGTAGCATTTCAATTAGTTGTTGTACCTTCATAAATTAAATTCTCCAAGTTGTTCTTCCACCATGAGGGCCACATGTCTCACAATAACCATCACTTGATTCATAATCATCAGATTGGAAGCATTCTACAAGATCTTTAAAGGAACAAGTACCATCCTTGATTCCTTCTTTGAGTTTCAAAAGAAGATAATCTAAAAGCTCATCATCTTCTTCAGGTTGTTTAACACCTTCCTCTACTTCTCCACTCCTCCATACACCATTGATACTAAACCCCCAATTGTAACAAGAAGCTTCATCATATACAATTGTATACTTTGGTTCATCCTCTTCTAAAGGCTTATCCAAATCAATCTCAACACCTTTAGTTAATTCTTTTGCTTTTTCTAAAACTTCTTTAAGGTCTTTCATATTTCTCCTTTGGAATATAAGTCCTTTGGAATATAAGATGAATATTTCTCCTTTGGAATATAAGATGAATATGTCAAAGATATGTGCTTATATACATTAAATTGTTTTTTACACTCATTACACTGAAGCCCTCTAAAGAAATCATCATTAGGGTTATAGAAGATTTCATGTGACATTTGAAACTCATAACCACAATGAGGACAAACAATCTCCTCTGTAAATGAGCAATCAATTTCCATATTTTTCTCCAGTATAGTATTTGTAAACTCTCTTCAATGCTTTAAGATCCTTTGTATTCTCTTCAATGTCTTCAATGATATAAGGCCTTGGATTCTTTATCTCTTCGAGACATTTAATATTCTTTGAAAGTATCTCAATAGTCTCAGCCAATGACTTAGCAAATGCCAAATCTAAATGTTCATCATTAAGTTCTATTTGCATATTAATCCTTCTTTGTGAATTTCCAGACAATATTAATATCCTTTAGGATAAAAAGCAAGAAGATAGGAAGAGGGATCTGATTAGTGCAATAGAAGTAAATCAGCAGTCCAAGCCAAAATGGATAAAAGAGAGGAATAGAGAATGTTTTAAGTTTCATAATCTTATTCTATATGCTCTATGAGGAGGTGTCAAGAGTTATCTTCAGCTACTTCTGGTACAAAGTCTTTAGGAATCTTATCATCCAACCACTCTTTTGGTCTCTCTGTATATTCGGATACACAATCTCCTAACAAACAATGGTAAGCACATTCTAAACCAATAAGCATACCATACATATACTCATTACAGTTATAGATGCCATTCTGCTTTTGGATATCAATTAGATCTTTTATCTTTTCTGCTGCTTCTTTCATATTAAAAGTTGTGTCTATTTTTCCACATGAAGTCATTTACCTGTGTGGCTGTCCATTTTTCAGGTACTGTAACAGGCAAAGTACTCTTTGTTCCATCATAGGATGTATGTGTTATTGGAGTTGTTTCTCTACTATTATAAGCTTTGATATTTGGATCATATACAGAAGTATTTGAATTAGGAAGATTGTGAGAAACAGTTTGCCAAGGCATAGTGGGATTTGTGCCAGTATCTGCTGGTACAGCTTTTATTGAAAAAGGTTCCTGACAAGTTGGACTATTACTATAAACAGCAGTCCTTCCACAATGAGGACATTTTAATCCTTCTGGTGAAATAACCATATGTAGTAACATTGGAATACCAGTGTTTTTACCACAATGAAGACAAGTAACATTATTATTGTAAGGTGTAGGATTTATATAAGGTTCTTTTGGCTTTATAGGGCCAGTAAACCTCTCATCCAAATAAGGACTATGACCTACAAGCTTCTCAATTAGCTTCTGAATAATAATAGACTGATCCATAATACAGTCACTATTATGATTAACAAGCTTTTGAAGCTCATCAATTTTTTTGTTTAATTTTCTAATTTCTCTTTGCATATAATCTTTCAATTCTGTTCATATCTTGTTTAATATTCTCAAAAGATGTACCATATTTTCTTTGAGTATGAAAAAAAAGAATCCAATCCTTCCATGATAATTTCCTACCAGTTGTTTCATGAACATGGAACACACCATTAAGCTTTCTGCCTAATTCAATTGCATCTTTTTTATTTTCAAACTGTCTTTGATCCATACCATGAAGAATTTGCCAACTACCATCCTCAAGTGGCATTGGAATGCAGTATTCAACTTGGTACATGAGATTCATAGATATTTAAATTTTCTCAAACACTCAAATTGTGCCATAGTTCCTTTAAAATTAATAGAAGAATCATTTGTATTAATACTTTTAAGATTTTCAATATACTCTTCTAATCTTTCTACTCTATTTTTTAGAGAAAGTATTTCAACATCTCTTGCATCCATTTCTGCACTAAAGCAGATTGTTTCTTTATTATCACTCATAGTTTCTTCCATTCCTCCAATGTTCTCTGAATATCAATCTTTTTCATCTCACTAGCATACTCTAATGCCTTCTTATCAATCCAGCTAGGTTTACTTTTAAACTTACACCAAGCCAAATTTAGAAACCATACAAACTGAACAATATAATTCAGAGGAAATACTACATACATTGCAGAGTTGATCCTATAATCAAAATAAGCAGACTTCATCCAATAAGGAGGAATAATATGCCATGAAACTCTTTGGTAAATTAAATTCTTCATTTCAAAAAGTATAGCACAGTAAAGTAAAGTGTCCAGACAAAAAAAGCACAGATGAGGCAAAAGATTCCAAGTAGTGCTAAACCAAAGTCTCCAAAAAGAGAACCATCACTTGCATCATTTAAGTTTTTACCACCAAAAATGGTAAGAGCAATGGATAGGATAATAGGAATCCAAATGGATGAGAATGAGATTGTGAGTGCTAGGATCATAGATTAAATGCTTCCTCTACATCAGTTTCAAACTTCTTAATAGCTTTAACAAAGTCATGATGGTAATTTGATTGAATAGTTTTAATTACATCATCCCCAAGTCCAATAGCTGCTAACATTACCTTCCTTTTAATATCAATAAGATCATCATGTTTTTCTAAACCAGTTAGAAGTTCTTTTAGAACATTTTTAATTAAACTCTTATCACTTGTGCTCATAATATTATAAGTCCTTTAAAATTTCTTATGATATTTTCTATCAATCCAATTACTCATATTATTAGACAGGGTAACCTAAATCATCATATCTAGGTGGTAGTATATTCTCTTTTGGTATATATGAATTATAGCTTATTGAAATGTTTCTTTCAACATTAAATTCTTTTTCACATTTCTCACATTCAATTCCCTCAATATACTCATCATTATATTGAAAATTTTCCCAAGAATCAGTAAACTCATAACCACAATGAGGACAAACTATTTCATCTGTATAAGAGCAATCAATTTCTTTTTTCATATTAATTAAAAATTACATCTCCATTATAAACAATTTTCCAAGGATCTAATTCAAAGTCTCTTTCTACTTGAATTACACAACTAGCAATTTCAAGAAATGCTTCATCCATAGTTCTCATATGTTCAGGCATAACAAGAATCTGATCTAATGCTCTGAGTCCACATTTAATAGTAATCTCTGCTTTCTTCTCTTGAATTAAAAGTTCTAAAAGAGCTTCTCTAATTGCTAATCTCTTTGATGCAGCAACTACTTCTGGTGATGGTTTGGGTTTATAAGGAGTCATCATATTATTTTAAAAGTTCTGGATTCTCAAAGATATTTCCTTCAACCTTCATAGAATTAAGATCCCAATAATTCCATTGATACCCTTTTTCATTATCCCATTTGATAATCACTGATCTCTCATGAAAACCAGCTGGTCCAAAGTACATCATACCTCTAATAATATCACCCTCATAGATCTCAACTCCATTTTTATCTTCGAGACCAGTGAATTGCTGAACAATGTATTTGTCATCTAAGAACAATTCAGTATAGTTATAATCTTCTGGGTTCTTCCAGTTCAAATACATTGAATCCCAGACTCTAAATTTAAATTCTCTTTTCATATTACTTCCCCCAAGTAAAAACAGGTGCTCCGTTTGTATCGGTTGCCCAATGAGCAGCATTGTTTGCAACAGCTTCTTTTTGTATTTGTTTTTCTTTTGAAATTACACCAAATAGAAATACAATCATTGAAAGTAAAAAAAAATTAAAATAAAGTATACTACAGGTTTCATATTAGAGATTATCGTTGATTCTGTTGCGAATGTCAACAAGATTCTGATCGATTAGAAGTTCTCCATCTTCAAACACTGGAAGAAGTTCAGAATCTGTTCCTGCTTCTACCTCATCATAGAGATGATACTGTCCATCAATTGGGTCTATTACAACAGTTAAGAATCCCTTTGCACTATTCTTCATACCATCATCAGTCTTAGGTTTCTTGAAGATCTCCTTGACCTCTCCGTTGACAATACCAGCAGTTGCCTTAACAGCAAAGCCAAGAGTATCACGAGTCTGATACTGATAGGTATACGAACCAATACCAAAGACGATATTGTTGGAAGCAAATCCCTTGTTCTTCAAACGAGTAAGGATTTCATTTGCACGATCAAGTGTAATAGAATCACCATAGATCAGCCCAATGTGCGAATCCAAAGACTTGAATCCCTTATCGGTTACAGTACCACCGAAGGTCTCCCATAGAACTTCTACAGCACCATTGATTTCATTAAGATCAAGAATCTTATCAGTACCAACTTCCTTAAAGTATCCGTTATCAAGATATACTTCGTCTTCAGTGTAACCTGCAACGATCTTAACAGGATCTCCAGAGTCAGGACGAATGACAACCTTGCCATCACGAGCCATGATCTCAGCCTTCAGACTAGGAAGAATTTTGGTAAGAACTCCCCAAAAATCAAAGCTATCAGAGACAATAGAAACAATACCATTAGGATAAAGTTCGGTAATAAGACGCTTAAAGCTATCATACTCATCAGGCTCTCCCTCACCAAACTTGGCATTAAGAGTCATGACGCTATGCTCTGTAGCTGGAACAGAACAACCAACAAGCTCCTTGTCAGCATTAGCATTGTAGTAGTCTTCGAGGAAGTCGATAGCAGGAACAGTATCGGTTCCTACAAAGCTAGTCAAGTGACCTGCACCTGTCATAGCCGCATCCTCTGCTCCACTCATACCACGGAAGCTGAAGTCATGTCCTTGGAATCCAACAAAGGATGGATCAACTCCTGTTTCTTCTGCAAAGTTAAGAAGGAGCTTCTTATACTTTCGAGCAAGTGTAGCACTTGTGCAAGGCTTCCAAATAGTAGCTGAGAGAATAGTCTCAAGGAAGTTAGTAAGCCAGAAGAAATCAGGCAATGTATTCTCAATAGTAAATACTGGAATCTTGGCATCAACAGCAGCACCTTCAGGAAGAGCCTTGATAAGGATTGGTAGATAACCAAGATCATGCAGGGCTTCAATATGCGAAACATCAGCATCACCACCGAGGGAAGTATCGAGCCTTCTCTTGTAATAGGAAACAACCTCATTCTTTGGCTTACTAAAAAATTCCGTATTGAACTTCTCAATCAGAAAATCCTTGATAAAGTATTGAAGACCAAAGAATACTACCTTATCATCGGTTCCTTCAATCTTAGGAAGATACTTCACCGAACGAGGAGTAAGATTGGAATAGACAAGAGTAGTACCTTCTGGATACATCTTATGATGCTGGGTCTTGTAAAAATCGAGCTGCATTAATGGGCGTGTTTTCATTGCTTATATATTCTATACAATTTAATAGGAAGTGTCAAGCTTTATTATGGCATTCCAGTTCTAAATGGATCTTTTATAAGGCTTCTTAATCATTGCTTGGTTATAAACAACTTTTGCTTTATAAATCATACTAGGTGTTATAAAAAAAGAAGACAGCCCTCCTAAACATTCCCAACCTTCTTCAAGTTTTTCATTAACAGCCTTTTCTAAATCTTCGATTGTGTTTCTTTCAACAATAATATATTTCATATTACCAATCTCCGCTTGCTCCACCGCCACCAGAATCTCCACCTCCACCAGAGAAGGAATCATAGGACGAATCATATGAAGAACTGGAACTGCTGTCATCAGAACTCATAAGCTCTGAGATAATCATACCAGCAGCAAGTCCAGTAATAATATCATCGCTATCATCAGTAGTAGAACGATTACGATTAATTGATTCGCTTCTTGGTGCGACTTTCTTTTTGTTGTTTATTGGTTTTTTTGGTACGTTGTATCCCATATGTTTAGATTTGTATAGTGTTTAGTTTAATGTTTTCCTGATTGTTTGTAAAGGAGTTTGTGCATCCCAATGTATCAAACCTTTCCAAAAGGATGTTAACTCCTTTAGAATAGATGCCATGAGTTGTCCAAAGATGTATATTATATTGTAAAGGATAAGCTTTACGAATAGCATCTGCTACTCCAAGGAATGTTCCTCCTCCATCACAAATATCATCAACAATAACAAGATCAGTAACACCTTCCTTGATAAGTCTTTCCTTGGAAACAGAAAAGTCACTATCAACAAAGAATCCCATAAGAGATCCATCAATAGGACTTCTAGTTTTTCCACATTGGATTGCCTTATCGACACCAAGAGCACTACAATATCTTTGGGTCTTTTCATGTGCCCCCTTATCGGGTGCAATTAAGACAACTTTATCCAGTGTTATTATTCCAATTTTATGAAGATACTTTTCAATATACTTTGCTGGAGATACAGATTCAAGATGAATACCTGCTTGTTTGAATATTTCAATACTAGCATGTGAGTGCAAATCAATGGTTTTTACATGGGTAATACCAGCGGCAGAAATAAGACTAGCAAGTACGGCAATAGCAAGAGGATCACCATGCGTTGCAATACGATCTTGTCTGGCATAAGGAAGATAAGGGATTGTAATAGATGTAATATCATTATCTGTATCATATTCATAGGCATTAATAGCCATGAACATTCCAATGAGGTCATCCGAGCTTTGAATCCTAAAGACAGTATCAAATGCTTCAGGGTTCTCTACACGAACTCCGACTTCACCACCAGAGTATTTCCATGTCTTGTATGCTTGTTTCATATTTTTATAATCTATATCAAATTCTAGGAAAAGACAAGATTAATCTTCTCTTGGATCAAATTGTTCTTTGTACTCTTTAATTGCTTCACTCTTAATCTCTTCAATCCTCTGATTAAAAATATTCAAAAGGTAATTCATAAAGATTTTTGCTGAATCTTCCATATCACCTTCAAACTTCAGCTTATCTTCATTAAAATCTAAACAACCACTTACTTTAGTTCCATTGTCGAAGATAAACTTAATAGTATAATCTGGTTTAAAAAAAGATACATCATCACCACAAGTAATTTTACTCCAATCTATTGTATCAATTTTTAGTTCTTCGTTCATATTATTCAACAGTTATAGTTTCATTAAGTTTACTTTTTAACTATTTTTACAACCAGAAAAGCTAATCCTAATATACCAAAGAATGTACAGTTGTTAATTATTACCTTAATTAATAGTAAAGCATCTTCGTGTGTCATATTATCCCACTTTAAAGAAGTGTAATCCAAGATTACCAATGTTGCATTGTCTGGCAACAAATCTTGTAATCTTTTTAAGATCAGAATCATATGAGTTATTGAACTCATAGTTATGTGTACCAAAGAATCTAATAAAAGGTCTCCATGAGACTCTAAATGTATACTTGGTATTGAATATAACTGTGCTATAATCTATTAAGAATGTTTCTTCCATATTATTTCCTAATATAACACCAAATTGTAGCCAAGTCAATTACAAAAAGCAGAATGACCATAAAGAACATAATCATAGATTCTCTTGTTAATTTCTTAATATGATTAAAGTGTCTCTCATTGATCATATTTTGAGCAGATTTGAATACATCTAAATCAAGTCTATTATTTTTAATAACTTGCTCAGTTACATTTTTGAATATATCAAACTCAAACTCCTTCTCTTCAATATCATGCTCAATGTGCTTCTTAAATGCTTTGAATTCATCTTTATGTGAACTAAAATCTTGTTCCAAATCAATAATTCTCCTTCTGCTGTCATTAGCAAAGATTGAAATATCTCCTAAAGCATCTTCTAATCCTTCTACATTCTTTTGAGGAATAGAAGCTGAAACAATATTTGCTCCAATAGCTCCAGTCACTGTAATATCAGGCTTCTTCATCTTTAAATTACAATCAGTGCAATACTTTGCTCTAAATGATACAGGAACTCCATTCTTATCATATTGAGCATTGATTCTAAATGTCTTATTACAATCTCTGCATACAACATCTTCAACCTTAGTCACATTAGAAAATGGATCTGTAAAGTCATTCTCATTCATATTAGTCAATTAGATCTTCTCCAGAGGCCTCCCAAAAGGGCATTCCAGTGATTTTATTAATCCTAATGATATCTGCATCTATGCACTCTTCTAAAAGATCCATAAGAGCTAGTGGATGCTGCATTAGGAGATATGCTGCCCTTTCAATAGGTGTTGTTGGTTCAATGTTCATATTACTTTGAAAGTCTACCAAGTACAAAACCTATCGAATAAGTAAAGAAAGCTAATAGTATAATTGCTATTCTAGGGTCTATTGTTATGTTCATATTATTTTAAAAACAAGCATCCAAATTGCTACTATCAGTAATTACTACTGGTTTTGGTTTGTCATATTTTTCCTTTACCTTCTCATAAGCTCTGTCATAGACATCACCAATTGGATCTTTTACAACATCTCCAGTTTCATCTCTCCCATGTCCAAGTTCCTCTAATAGATTATGAAACTCATCAATGATCATTTTGTTATAGTAAACTTCCCTTGCATAATACTCACCATATTTGCAATCATGGCCTAAAAGAGATTTCTCAATAGAACAGCATCCTTCCTCACCACAGCATCCACACTTCTTACAATAAGCACTATCAAAATAATCTCTTTTCCAATCTATAAATTTTTGCCAAAGATTTTTAAAATAATTTATCATATTATTTCTTCCTTTCTCTATTATTAATAATCACATCACAGTCAATATCATAATCTTTATAATTCACAGGGTCTTTGATATAATAAGCTCCTCCACAAGTTTGTGCAAGGAATAAGAAATTCCAATATACCTGAGTCTTTAGAGCATAAACAATAGATTCATTACCAGACCAGCCACCAGTAGCAATCTTTAGCCACCCATTCTGTCTATTCCACATCCCATATCCTTTTTGATATGCCTTTTCAGCAAAATTCAAACAGTTTACAAAGTCTTCCATAGGCCATTTCTCAATAGCCTCAATAGTATCATCAGATGGATAACCATCAATATCAAAGGTTGGTTCTTTCATTTTTATAGTCTATATGCTTTAGGAGGACTTGTCAAGAATTAAATCCAAAAAGACCAAAAGCTATGCCATAACTTTGTGATCCAGTTAAACTTAACACCATCATAATATCTCACAATGAAACCATTAGGTGTATCATATATCTTATAAAGAACAATGCCTTTGTTTTCAATAAGCCAAATAAGCATATCATTAAAACTCTGAAATTGTCTGCAACAAGCAACATGTACACTCTGTTTTGTAGATGGAAACTTACAAAACAGATTTATAGGACCACCATCCTTACAATGATAGCTATTTGTCTTCTTTACAAGAACATCAAATTCTGAGCTTGAAATCTCTAGTCTGTCCAATCCTTTTGATGGATGACCATCAGTATTAATATACAGTTCAGTCATTTTTATATTCTATATGCTTTAGGAGGAGGTGTCAAATGAATAATCTCTTTTGTTCCAAATAATCTCAAACAAAAGCCTCTTCCATCTGATTCCAAACTTTGAATAAGATGAGCAATTAAAAGTAGACAACCTGGGAAACCTTGATTTATAAAGTTCAGCAGGGGTATCTGGAATACTCCAAAGACTAATAGTAATCTTATTGTTCAGCAGGTTAAAGCAGAAGTATTTCTTTGCTGGTATAGCTGTGTTTGGTATAAAAATGCTCATATTATTCTCCCCAAGTAATAGTAGCATTCTTTTCTGGCTTATCAACATAGAAGCCAACTACATCAAAGTTACAGCCAATTCTATACTGTTCTCCTCTAGGAAGCTTTGGCAATGCTTTCTTACCCAACTTCCAAATGCTCTCATAATCTTCATTAGTAAAGAACTCAAAAGCCTTCTCTTGATACTTCTTAGGGAATGGAAAGAACTTCTCAGTACTAAAGTTCTTAATCACAGCATAAGGGACTTTAGAAGTAGGAACTACTCCAATGTTACCATCAGCATCAACAGTCCATCCTTCCCTCCATCCATCAGTCCTCTTATAGTATTTGTACTGCTTAAAGGTTTTATAGAGCTCATAAGCTAAAGTAGCATCTCCTACCTTCTCAGTATTATAAATGCCATAAGAAGCATTAGGACTAAGCTCAGGAAAAAGAATCTTTCTAGTAAAGTTCTCAATAGCCATTGCATCCTCATAATCAATAGGAGTATCAAAAGCCTCATCAAGGGCATGTTTGATTTGACCAAGTTTTAATCGTTGGTATGTCTCGAGCGCCCGAACCACTACATCGAGGTGTTCCTCCTGGAGTTCAACAGTAACAGGCTGACGAACTTTCTTCTTATAATTCTTAGAGGCAGCTTTGAGAGTCTTTGCAGCTTTCTTATTCATACACCTATAATAGATGAACTGTGCTGGACAGTCAAGAAAAAACTCCTAGGTGTTGTGTTTTCTGCAATGAATAACAACTACCTCCACAGAAAGCTCATGTGGAAATAACACCTAGGAGCATAAGTACTTATGCAATGAATAACACTACTCAACAACTATCTATTGTAATAACCAGCTGTTCATGTTGTAATAAGGAATTTTCCTTTTATCCACCTTCTCGAAATAGAAAATACTGTTCAAGAAAATGCTCTAGAGTACATCATGCTAGCAAATTGCCTTCGTTATTGATTACCATCAATTGTAAAATTTGTAACAAGGAGTTCAAATCACATTCAAAGAAAAAAAGAAAATACTGTTCGAGGGAGTGTTATACCAAAAGCATGGTTAAACCTGGAACTGCAGAAAGAAAGATACAGTATAGACTTGAACATAGAGAACAACATAGAATATACAGCAGGGAACATTATTTAAAGAATAAAGAAAAGAGAAAGAAACAAGATCAAGAAAGAAGGAAGGACCCAGAGCATAAAAAAAGAAGAGCTGAGTATATGGCAAACAGGTATAAGAATCCTATTAACAGAGAAAAGAGAAAAGCATACTATAAAGTTTATAATAAGAAAAATAAAGAGCATAATCTTAAATTAACAAGAGCTAGATATTACAAATACATTAAAGATCCTAAGCAGAAACTAAAGTTTAAATTAAGAAATAGGTTGTATATTGCTCTAAAAGCTAAAAATGCTGAAAAGCAATTAAGTGCTATAGCTCTTATTGGATGCTCTATAGAAGAGCTTAAAAAGCATATAGAATCTCAATGGCTAGAAGGAATGACATGGGAGAATCATACTGTAAATGGTTGGCATATAGATCATATAATGCCATGTAATACATTTGACCTAACCAATATCGAAGAACAGAAGAAGTGCTTTCATTACACTAATCTAAGACCTCTTTGGGGACCTGATAATATCTCTAGGCCTCATGATGGCAGTGATCTTTAGGACACTTCAAGCCTTATTAGCTTTCACCTAAAGTATTCTTCAATCTAAGAACAAAATCCTTTATGTTTAACATCTGATAATCATCATAAGTCATATAGCTGTCTCCAAATTCATCAACTCTAATAACAGCTAAAATATGCTTTTTACCATTTGTTGTTACAAATTCTTCAATTACAAATTCCTCATCATTAATCTCGAAAGAATATTCTACAGAGTGTTTAATAGCTCCTTTTGTATAATTTTTATCATTCTTCTCATACTTTACCCCATTCCTATCAAGTAAAGATAATACCATCTGTACAATATTGCCTTCAACATTCTCCATAATATTTTCAACCAGTTTATCGAATTTCATATTATTATTTAATATATATTAACTCTTAAATTGAATTCAAAATCTCATCAAGTTCAGCTTCCATATCCTCCTCATACCCTTCATACTTTATACTGTTGATTGTGATAGGTGCATCATAAACACAATCCTTAACAGCCTCTCTACAAGCCCTAAAGATATGCTTATTAAGTGCTGAACCCTTCAGATCATCTTCGACATTAATAATTGTATCGAAGTCAATAATCATCCTCCCCCTTACTTCAATATCTTTCATATAATTCTTTGCAGCCTTCTTCAGATTCTTTCTAGCTTGTGCTTTAGTAGTCATTATGCTTTTATAATATAGAAATTTTTAGGACTTTTCAAGCTTCTTCTTTTGGAACAGGTGTAATTTCACTCTGAACAATCTCTGGAAACTTTGTAGTAAGCTTTGGGATTACTGCCTTTGGTATAGATGTATGCTTTGCAATTATATCTTCAAGCATTTTAACTCTATCCTTTAGTTCATTTCTTTCTTTTCTTACTCTATATAAATTAGTAGCAAACCCCTCACATCTTTCTTCTAAGTGTTTTACATAAATCATTACCTTTGTCTCAACATCCTTAGCAATGTTTTCTTGAACAGCTAAATGTAAACACTTCAAAGCCTTTAACATTTCTTCATTCATATTATCCAGCATTAAAGGATGATAGGACCAGACCAACTTCCTGACTTTCATCAGCTTTTCCAAGATATTTTACATATACATTATCAGGTGATGATGCCCAGGAGCCATAATTATTATTCCACCTATGTTCAGTCATAAAGGTACCCCACATAGTACTTGGATCAATCCTTTTAGCTGTCTCTTCATCTGGTGCTACAACAACCATAGAGTCATAGGTGTCATAACCTTTGCTCTCTTCTTGATAAACAAGATAAATGTTATTCTTCATGTCTTTATACTATAGGAATTTTTAGGACACTTCAAGCTTCTTCTTCAGCTCATCCCTCTCCTTAAGATACTTCAAACAGATTTGTGGAACAAACCTACCAAGATCCTCTACTTCAGCATTATGGTTAATATAATCAGAGACTTCATTCCACTGATTCATAACCTTTAGAGCTTCTTCTTTCCATTTTTGTAATGCATTTATCTCCCTCTCTAGCTCTCTAGCAAAATCTGCTTCTACAAAGCCTTCTTGTTCAAGGATGTTAATATCCTCTGCATCTGTTCTTGGTGTATCACTCATTGTTTAAAAACCTCAATATCCTTGTTAAACCTTACAAATGCTTCAAGGTAATTTGTCAACCTTTCTCTTAACTGCTTATTAATATCCCTTAGGTCATTAATCTCCCTCTCATCCTCTTGAGTTTTGACCCACAGAGCATCTCTCTCCAGCTTTACTTCTTCTAGCTCTTCAGCAGCATCCCTCAACTGATTGATTTCCCTCTCGTCCTCTTGAGTTTTGACCCACAGAGCATCTCTTTCTAGTTTAAGCTCTTCTAGCTTCTTTGTAAGATATTTTTCAAGGTCCCATGCTTTATGTTCCAGCATATCTCTTTCGAGCTTAACTGTCTCAAGCTTTTCTTCGAGCCATACAAACCTAGACTCTGGGTCATTATGATTATAAGGACAATTCATATTAAAAAGGTGGTTGGTTGTTTTTGTACTTCATTCTCCAGTACCAATAAGGAAATGGTGTACTATACCAAAGACTAATCCACATCCTCCTAAAGCTCTTATGCCATCTCTCTTCTTTAGCAAAATGCATTCCACACTCAGTATGCCAACAGGCAAGATGGTGTAAAGCCTTCTTGGGATCTTTTGCCCACTCTTCTGTATAGATACCAGTAGTCATCAGCTCTTCAATAATTGCCTCTTTCCAGATGTTCTTAGCCATATATAAAGGAGTTTACTTCTTCCTATTAGCTTCAAGGATAGGAAGGTTAGCTTCTGTAGGAATATAGATTACCTGATTCTTTGTGTTCTCTAGATTATTAACAAAGAGGTAGCGAAGATATTCCTCATTGTTCTTCAGAGACTCACCAATGATCTTGTTAGCCTCTGCAACTCCCCTCGCCCTTTCAATCTCTGCCTTTGCTAGCAAAGATGCACTCTCCATCTTAGCCTTTGCCTCAGCTACAGCTACCTCTCGAGAGGATTGAGCATGTGCAAGGATTGCCTCTCCTTCCATCTTCTTTGAATATACATCATACTTTAGACATCCCCACATTCCAAGGGTAATAACTCCAATGAAGAGAATTGCTACAAGTGTTGTTACTGATACTGCTGTTGTTGTTTTCATATTTTTATAGTCTATAGAGATTTTTAGGACACTTCAAGCTTTTTCTTATCATAGAGTTCAGCATACTCTTGGACAAAGTAGAATTCAAGCACAACTGCAACAGCTGTCCAAATCCATCCAAACCAAATTAGAGTACAAAAGAATCCAACTGTCACTGGAATTGAAACCCAAAGTGATGTACTTGGTCTTGACATTTTTACACTCTCAATCTTTTTAATCGAATTAAGAGCATATACATTAAAAGAAATAATCCATACCCCCAGCCAATTAAATCCAACATAGATGTATTGTGCTGTCTTATTACCTTCAATGCCCTTCCAAAGAAGAAGAGCTAAAAAGAAATTAAAAAGTAGATAACTAATATTTTTATTCATATTTTTATATACTATAGGGATTCTTAGGACACTTCAAGTTTAAACTTTGATTTTATCCATTCTATCTGCAACAACATTATTTGTTCCTGAGAATCCATGATCAACAAGTAAACAGGGAATATCATTCATTATACAAGCTGTACAGACTTCTACCTGGTCATCAACCATCAAAGTACAATTGAGCTTCTTTAGAATAGGAATCTTTGATCTTCCTGATGTACTATGAATACCCTTAATAGGTAGATTGTGCTTCTTTACAAACTCTTCTACTTCTGGGATATCTTCTTCCTTTCTAAAGGTTACAATATGACAATCAAATCCTTCTTCATCCTTCTCTAGGACCATATCAATAATCTTTTGAATAGGCTTTAGAACACCTGTACCTACAGCAATCCATCCTCCTGACACTTCTTCAATGGCTAAAGTATAGTCGAAGTCAAATGCTATAACTGGCCTGTTCATCTGCTTATAATAGAGATCCTTAAATGACTAGTCAAGCTTATTCGCCATTACCTAAAAGCTTTTTAAAGAGATTATAACATGAGATATAATAATCACACATTATAGGGTCTCTTGAATCCATAGCATTATTGTACTCCAGAGTATTCTCTTTGATATCTTCTTCTAAGCTCTTCTTAAAATCTGGATTCAGTTTAGATTGAATAAGATCTAAAATAGGCTCCATGTCTTTATCAGACAAATGCAAATTAATTTCAGATCCATCATATTTTGATCCATAGTTAAAATTCATCTTAACTTCTACAGGAGGATGCTTAAACCTAGTATCAAAAGGCTCACCTGAAAAATCTGAGAAGTAAATTGCTTCCTCGATCTGTTTTGGCTTTAGTATCTTCTTCATAAAATTTTTAATACTTTAATAAGACCAACCTCATCACCTATTTCATTAGAATGTAAAATTAAATTAGGAGATCCATCTTCACATACTTTCTTTTCTAAAATGTCTTTGTAGAACCATATAATCTCATCCGAATTATTCTCATGCATAATATAATCATCATAAGTTAATTCTACTTCCATTCTAATAGTTTTCACGATTTGTTTAGTTTGTTATAGACATCATCATATGCTCCAAGATTATAGAGATATTTCTTCTTTTGTTCTTCCTTATTCTTCTTCTCTTGTTCAACGAACTTTCTTTCTGATTCTTTATAAAAGCTCTCAAGTCCTGTGTCAATGATATTATATGTACCATCTTCTAGGATTTCAAGCACCTGAGACAACCCACAATCAATATCAATACAAAGACCTTTGTTTGCAGTCTCTTCAACATCGATTGATTTTACAGGAGTATGCCCAGAAACTTGCTTAATACCAGACTCATCATTCCAATAAGAACCAGTATAGGATTCCCTTATAGCATCTCGCCAGATCAATCCTCCCACACGATGAATACCACCTCTACACCTTCCAGCAGCACCAAGCTCATTGCTGAACTCTCTATCCTCGATAGCTTTTTGAATTTTCTTAAGCTTTATCTCAATGATCTCATCATCCATCCCATAAGGAGGGCTAGAGAACCAAAAAGGATGGAACCCAGCATGAGAGAACCAAAAGCCATTCTGCTTATGGGCAAGCCTAACCCTATTCCAATCCTCATTAGACATGATCCTATTAATAGCATCATCCTTAGCTGGTGAATAACCTGAGCAATTATAGATCTGATCTCCAAGACTAGAACCAGGTCTTAGGTTAAAGCTCGCATAATTTATGTCATGGTTGCCCATTAAGTGAACTCGATTAGACTTAGATAAAGACTCTTTAAGCCAACGAGCTGTTTGTTCAGCCTCTATAGCAGAATCACCAAAGTCGTCGTAGTAGTCGCCAGTGAACACAATAGTATGTGTTGCATCGTATTTTGATGCAATAGCCTCAGCCTCAACCCAGTGGTTGTGCACGTCACCCACGCATAGTAATTTAGCCATACACCTATAGTATATTCAGTCTAAGGAAAGGTCAATGAAAAAAGTAAATAACAACTTCAATTAAGCCATACCAGATTACCCCACCGAGTACCATAGCACAAAGCCAGGCAAACAAAGGATTAATATCACCTCTCATGTTAGGCAAGGTTACGAATAACCCAGAGCTGAAGCTTCAATGTTTTCTGAGCAACCCAATAAAGGCTTCTTGAAACATAGTTACTCCAAAACTTTGTCCAATAACCAAAGGTAATCTTATTCAGAATCTTCTTAGTCTTGGTCCAGGGATGGGATTCATAAGCATCAAGCTGATCTTTCCATTGCTTTTCCCTTGCTGCATTCTCTTCAGCTGTACTAGAGATCTCACCCTTTACAAGTTCAATACTTTCAAGTTTTCCAGCATTAAAGATAGCATCAAACTCAATGTCCCAGGTATTACCTTCTTTATCTTCCTTATAATGGTAGAAGTTAATAGTGCCATGATGAGGTATTTTTACAGTTTTACGACCTGACTCAACAAATTTATAAGGCCATACCCATCTCTTCTTCTTTCGGGCCTTCTTTTCTTCTGCCTCAGTCATTGTCCTGACCATCTCTCCATCAACCTTATCCCAATAAAGACCAGTGCCCTTAATGGTGTAGGTGGTCATTGTGTTGTCTAGATCCTTTGTCTGAAAGTCTTCCTGAGACCAATCAGTATCAGGAAAAGCCTTTTTAAGTTCCTTTGAGAGAGGAAGCTTGCGCTTGACGATTAAATTATCAAACATCCCCATTTTTTGTACCTCCGAATTTGTTGTTTTTTGTTGAAGCTTGCTTTTGTGATACCTTAGGTACTGCATCGAGAACAATAAGCTTATTAAGCTTTGTTTCTTTTACTATTTCAGTCCATGTCTCGTCAGCAATATTTTTAGGACGGTTAGCGAGCTGAGACTTTACGTTGTAAAGTTTTGAGGCTCGAGTAAGTGATTTATTAGGCCAGAAGTGCATAATGTATATATGATAGGGTATCTATAAAGGAAAGCAAGCTTTAAAAGAGTTTAGACATTATATCATCGAATGCTTCATCAACGAGCTCTAAATCGACAGGTACAGACTCACCGTCTTCGTCAATATCTACAGCGTCCATACTAATAAGATCAATAATATCTTCTTTATTCTCTTCAAGATATTGATGGATAGCATCCAATGATATTTGTTTGAGTTTTGTTTTTGTCATATAGTTATATATTCTAGCGTATGTAAATTAATCAGAAAATGTTGTTTTACCTGTCCACCCTCTACCCCAGCTGTAATTAATCATGCACGTATTAAGATAATTAATCTTACTTGAAAGTGTTTGAGGTTGATCGATTTGCTCTACATACACATAAGGTGTATGTGGTTGAATAGCTGTGGGTTCTTTAGGTAACTGCGAATCAATACTTGTTATTTTATCAGTAGGTGGAACTGTAATACATCCTGTTGATGTCAACCCTATAATGATTACAGCAACCGTATTAGTAATCGATGTCATCTAATTCCTCTCCCTCTACATATTCATTGGAGCCTGTCATAACACCGCTTTTCCACTGGCTGTCAGAGACAAGAGGACCGAGACAAAACTCCAAAACATCTTTAAGATCCTTACAGTTATCAGCTTCGTAAAAATCATTTCGCCCATTATTTGTTACATGTATAATATTAGCTCGGTCATGTACACCGTCATACTCTACTGTTACTGAGCCTCTACCGTGTACGGTATAATTATATACTTCAATTGCAGTACCGGTAATACTATTGTCTTTAATGAGATATTCAGTAAGATATTGATTTATTGTCATCTGTTTTATGAATTAGTTTTTATGTGTGTTTGTTGATTTGTACAAAATATTATAGGGGGTAAGCGGTATAATCAAGCTCTTTTTATTGTCTTTTTAAAAAACTTTGATGTAATTCTGTGTACTTCACCTTTTTCGCTACTATGCAAAGTATTTCTGCAACATCGCTATTGGTAATAACTTTCATTATTTTGTTTTCTGTTTGTATCACTTTTGTTTCCGATAGTTCAGGATGTAGAGCATGTACACACTCATGAATAATAGTTTGAATTAAGTCTTTCCGGAAGTCAAGCTCTATATGATCCTCTTTATATACGCCTGTTGTGCGACCAGGAATTTTTTTAAACTGAAAAAATTCCGGTGGCTTTGTTTTTATGAACGAAATAATAGTTTGAATTAAATGTTGCATATACCTACTGATCTATTAATTACTTATACACTATGAAGATTGTTATTGAAACCACACTAAAGAATGACACAAATAAAGAAAACGATGTTTTCTCAGCTATCCTTGATATGGATGAGCTCGCTACTATTGTAAAAAATCATGGACTTGATGGCGCTAACAAAGCCCTAGAGAGCTTTGTACAGAAGTACGTTCATCAATTCAAAGAGAAGTTCGGTACTTATGTAAATAAGTAGTCATTCTTCTTTAAAAGAATTACCAAATAACCTGTATTCTTTTATAAATACTCATAATGGCTAACGTTAATGTTGTAAAACTTAAGGTCCGTAGAGGTACGGACGCGCAAAGAAAGCTTATTACCCTCGATCAAGGTGAAATCGGATACACTATAGACTCAAAGCGTCTGTTTGTTGGTGATGGCATCATGCCTGGTGGTATTAGTGCAGGTGTTAAGTTTTATAATGCTACAGACATTACCACAGATACAACTCTTGCAACAGCAATAACAGGCGACGTTGTATATGATCAGAGTCAAACCCTATATTATATCCTAACAGGTGGTAGTTATAATGTTAGAGCTTCGTATAAACCATTAGCGCAAATAACACTAACACAGACTACAAATACACTAAATTTCTCTGGTGCACCCTATGTGGAATCCGGTGTAACTGGTGGTATACGGCCTATAAGTGGTTCCAATACTGCTTCCGGTACTTATTCTAATGTAGTTGGCGGTTGTTGCAATATAGCTTCTGGTAATTATTCATTTATAGGTGGTGGCTCCCTCAATACTGCTTGTGGAACTAATTCTAATGTAGCCGGTGGTGTTTGTAATATTGTTTTTTGCGGCTCTTCCAATGTAGCAGGTGGTAGCCGTAATATAGCTTGTGGAAATACCTCGACTGTAGCAGGTGGTTGTTGTAATACTACTGTTGATTGTTTTACTAATGTAGCTGGTGGTCTTTGTAATAACGCTTGTAGTGCTGGTTCTAATGTTGCTGGTGGATTTGTAAATAGAGCTTCTGGACGTACTTCCAATGTAGCTGGTGGTTGTAATAATACTGCTTCTGGATATTTCTCTAATGTAGCTGGTGGACGTTTTAATGTAGCTTGTGGATGTGCGTCTAATGTAGCTGGTGGTGCTTATAATACAGCTTCCGGTACATATTCATTTATCGCAGGCAGTTCCGCCAATGACACCAAGGGGTTTGCTAATACCTTTATTCTCGGTACAGGGTTAAGTGCTTCACAGGCAAACACTACATACGTTAATAATATTAGTTCAAGAGGGTTTATATATGGCGACGGTTCTCAACTAACCGGTATTACCGTAGCTGGTGTTGATACCGGTGTAAGAGCATTAACCGGTAACTGGCAAAGTACCTACGGTACAGTATCAGCTTTAAGTGCTTCATGGGGTACCGGTGGGGGTAGTGGTATTGATACTGGTGTAAGAGCGTTAACCGGTAACTGGCAAAGTACCTACGGTACAGTATCAGCTTTAAGTGCTTTATGGAGTACAGGTGGATATACGACAGATTCCGGTGTAAGAGCATTAACTGGTAACTGGCAAAGTACCTACGGTACAGTATCAGCTTTAAGTGCTTCATGGGGCACAGCTTATTCATCATGGAACAGTGCCTCAGGGACATCTGTTCTAGAATTCAATGACACAAGATTTTCAAAATTATCAAGTCAGGCGTATTGTATAAATTCTGCCGGCTTAAAATCAATTCAGCCTATTAATGGGTTTAATACAGCTTCTAACTCATACTCTAATATTGCTGGAGGTGAATGCAACATTGCCTCTGCAAACTGGTCTAGTGTAGGCGGTGGTGAGTGTAATAGAGCCACCGCAGATTATTCTACTATCGTCGGCGGCTTTAGTTCACAAGCTACGGGTAATAATTCTAGTATAGGCGGTGGTACCCTCAATATAGCAAGTGGAAATTGTTCTAATGTAGCTGGTGGTTGCAAGAATACAGCTTCTGGATGTTATTCTAACGTAGCTGGCGGTAAAGCAAATAGAGCCTCTGGACCGAGATCAAATGTAGCAGGTGGTGAAAGCAACACAGCTTCCGGTTATTGGTCTAACGTAGCAGGCGGTGACGCTAATACAGCCTGTGGTAGTCGCTCTAATATAGCAGGTGGAAGCAGTAATACTGCTTCTTGCGGCTTTTCCAATGTAGCTGGTGGTAGTGGTAATATAGCGTGTGGAGCTAACTCTAATATAGCTGGTGGTTGTAATAATACAGCCTCTGGTTGTAATTCTAGTGTAGGTGGCGGTGAGTGTAATAGAGCTTCTGGAGTCAATTCAACTATCACCGGCGGTTTTAGTTCACGTGCTACTGGATGTGCTTCCAATGTAGCTGGTGGTAATAG
>B570J29032_109959670_pt1 | contig 60023 bp, 61 predicted proteins | sample LakMenEpi16Nov12_FD_29032 | JGI IMG/M metagenome (IMG submission 29032) | reverse complement strand
TCTTCTTTGGTATTCTTATTTGGTAATCAAAAAGGTGCGGGAACAACAAAGATCACGGCAACAAAAGATAAGAGAACTGTGAAGTTCGCTTCAAGAACAAAAGTGTCGGTTATGAAAAACCACATTAATGGTCTTGGTTTTGAAGACGGAAGAATTATTGTAACTCCACACGGATTTTTACCGGGTAAAGATACAACAGAAGAAAAGGCATCAATAGAAAAGTATAAAAAAGAATACGCTGACTATTGGAAGGATATTATCGGAGTAGATGGTGACTTTGATCTGAAAACAGAAAAAGAAGAAACTGAGTAACAACAATTTAAGTTATTTTTAAATGACAAAAACACTTTTGGTGGATGGGAATAACCTATTGAAAATAGGATTCCACGGAGTAAAAGATTTTTTTAACGGGACACAACACGTTGGTGGTATTTGGCATTTTTTGAATACACTTAGGAAGTTCTTGGAAGAAACAAACTTTAACAAGGTAGTTGTTTTTTGGGATAGTGAAACATCTTCATCAGAAAGAAGAATTATTTATCCCAAATATAAACTCAATAGAAAAGAAAAAAACGAGCAAGACTTCAAAGAACAGTCATTTGGGGTACAAAAGTTAAGAGTAAAACAGTATCTTGAAGAAATGTTTGTTAGACAGTTAGAAATAGATAGATCTGAAGCTGACGATCTTATCGCTTATTACTGTCAAATATCTAATGACGAAGAAAAAACAATATTTTCAAGTGACCGTGACTTGACTCAACTTATTTCTGAACACGTTACAATTTATTCCCCATCTACAAAACAATACTATAAAAATGGTGACAAAATAAAACTTTATGATGCTGAAATACCACACTTTAATATTAAAACATACAAGATACTTACAGGTGATATTTCAGATAATATTGATGGTATTTTTTACTTGGGTGAAAAAACATTCATAAAGTTATTTCCAGAAATACTTGAAAGTAAAGTTGAATATACCGATATTTTAACTAAAGCTGAAAAGTTGTTATCAGAGGAAAAAGGGAATGTTGCAATACAAAATCTACTTAGTGGTAAAACAAAAGAAGGAATATTTGGTGAAGAATTTTTTACAGTAAATGAAAAAATTGTAGATTTGTCAAATCCTCTTATTACTGATGAAGGTAAAGAACTTGTTAAATTATACTATTCAGAGTCGATGGATCCCGACGGTAGAGGGTATAGAAATTTAATAAGGATGATGATGGAAGATGGGTTTTTTAAGTACCTCCCCAAAAATGATGACGCTTGGGTAAATTTTTTAAAACCATTTTTAAAGTTAACAAGAAAAGAAAAAACAAAATTTAGAAACAGAACAAAAAAGTAAAAATGAAAGAACAAGAAGTAACAAAAGTAGAATTTTTGTTGATGTGTAATGATAACATAGTCGTACAAAGATTTTTTAATGTGAAAGGGTTTAATAAAAATGCCCACAAATCAGAAGAATTTTTCAACTACATAAGAACATTTTGTAATGAACTTAAGTATGATTTGAAAATGAGATCCGTTGTCTACATGTTGGAAAATCAATATGAAATAACGGAAAATCCAGAAGTTCTAAACACATCAATAACCGATGGTGAAGAAAACTTTAACCTTTATATTAAGGTAGAAAACATGACAATTTGTCAGAGAACCTTTGACGCTAAAGTATACCCTCCAAAGGTAAGATATACTGTAGATTTACGCCCAAGGTTAAAACAGGTACTAAGTGACCTTACTGACATTTTTTCAGGTAAAAAATTTAATTATTTTTATCCTCAATTTATTCAAAATTAGTAGTATTTATCATTACTAACAGAAAGAAAAAAATATGGCGACAAACAAAAATTTTGAATATCTCGGTAATAATTTTCAGATTCAATTACTAAATCAAATCATTTTAGACAAAGACTTTTCTCATTCAATTATTGACGTTATTGAAAATAGTTATTTTGAAAATAAGTACTTTAAAATAATCATTCAAATGGTGAAGGAGTATTATAAAAAATATGATCACACACCATCGTTTGATACATTAGAACAAGTTGCCAAATCCGAATTACAACAAGAAACTGCGGTCAAAATCGTTTTGGACACGATTAAAAAAATTAAGGATGCACCTATCGACGGGGTCGATTTTGTACAAGAAAAAGCTTTGAAGTTCTGTAAACAACAAGAGTTACAGAAAGTCATGAAAAAGGCTCAAAAAATTATAGATGGTGGTGAGTTTGAAAACTATGACACACTTGAAGAACTAGTAAGGGACGCACTTTTAGTCGGTACAAAAGATACAAGTATGATGGATGTGTTTTCAAACTTGGACCAAGTCTTAGAAGAAGATTATAGACACCCAATCCCTATGGGAATACCTGGTATCGATAGACTTCTGAAAGGTGGTTTGGCAAAAGGTGAAATTGGTGTTATATTAGCACCTACAGGTGTTGGTAAATCAACAGTACTGACCAAAATTTCGAACCACGCATTTAATTTAGGTTTTAATGTCTTACAAGTGTTTTTTGAAGACAACCCAAAAGTTATTCAAAGAAAACATTTTACACTATGGACAAAGATTCATCCTGACGAATTGTCAGAAAAAAAAGACCAAGTAATGCAAAAAGTTAAGGAAATTAAAGAAACTATGCCAAACGAATTAATTTTGAAAAAGTTACCGTCTGATACTAAAACAATGTTACAAATCAAAAACGAAATCAGAAAAATGATCGCTGATGGTGTTAAAATTGATATGGTTGTTTTAGATTATATTGACTGTATTGTCCCTGATAAAAACTTGGGTGATGAATGGAAAAGTGAAGGTTCTGTAATGCGAGGATTTGAAGCAATGTGTCACGAATTGAACATCGTTGGGTGGACTGCAACACAAGGTAATAGATCTTCTATATCGTCAGAAGTTGTAACTACCGATCAAATGGGTGGATCAATTAAAAAGGCACAAGTAGGACACGTAATTATATCAGTAGCCAAAACATTACAACAAAAAGAAATGAAGTTAGCCACAATTGCAATTACCAAGTCCCGTATAGGGGATGATGGTGTGGTTTTTGAAAATTGTAAATTTGATAATGCAATGATTGATATAGATACAGAATCAACAACAACCTTTCTCGGTTTGGAAGAACAAAAAGAAGAAAGACAACGACAAAGAGTAAAAGAATTACTTGAAAAAAGAAAAGAACGAGAACAAAAACAAAAATCTGAATAAAATAAAATAATTAAATTTTTTTAAAAATGGATATATCACAAAGAATATTAAGTGACATTACAGTGTACATGAAATACGCTAAGTTTCTCCCTGAAAAAAACAGACGAGAAACGTGGGAAGAATTGGTGACAAGAAACAAAGAAATGCACCAAAAAAAATACCCACAAATCAAAGACGAAATTGAAGAAGTTTATCAAATGGTATACGATAAAAAAATCCTTCCTTCAATGAGGTCTTTACAATTCGGTGGAAAACCAATTGAAATTTCACCAAACCGAGTTTATAACTGTGCTTACATGCCAATTGACCACCCTGACGCTTTTTCAGAAACAATGTTTCTATTGTTAGGTGGTACTGGTGTAGGATTTTCAGTTCAAAAACACCACGTAGAAAAACTTCCTGAAATCAAAAGACCAAACCCAAGTAGAACAAGAAGATACTTGATTGGTGATAGTATTGAAGGATGGGCTGACGCAATCAAAGTATTGATCGAATCATACTTAGGTGTTAAATCATCAACTCCTGTATTTGATTTTTCTGATATTCGTCAGAAAGGAGCGTTGTTGGTTACTTCAGGCGGAAAAGCACCAGGACCTCAACCATTAAAAGATTGTATTCATAACATTACTAAAGTATTTGAAAACAAAGTTGACGGTGAAAAACTTTCACCTATTGAAACCCACGACATCGTTTGTCATATCGCAGATGCGGTATTGGCAGGTGGTATTCGTAGAGCGGCTTTGATTTCATTATTTTCTGCTGATGATGATGAAATGATTTCTTGTAAATCAGGAAGTTGGTGGGAATCAAATCCACAAAGAGGTAGGGCGAATAACTCAGCGGTTTTACTTCGTCACAAAGTTACCAAAGAATACTTTATGGATCTTTGGAAAAGAATTGAATTGTCAGGGGCAGGGGAACCTGGTATCTATTTGTCAAATGACAAAGATTGGGGAACAAACCCATGTTGTGAGATCGGTCTTCGCCCATATCAATTCTGTAACTTGTGTGAGGTAAATGCTTCTGATATTGAGTCTCAAGAAGATTTTGAAAAAAGAGTTAAAGGAGCTGCGTTTATCGGAACACTTCAAGCGGGATACACTGACTTCCATTATCTTCGTGATGTTTGGAAAAGAACCACTGAAAAAGACGCTCTTATTGGGGTTGGTATGACAGGTATCGGTTCAGGTGTTGTATTGGGTTATGATATGAAAGCGGCGGCAGTTGCGGTTAAAGAAGAAAACGAACGTGTTGCAAATCTCATCGGAATTAATAAAGCAGCAAGAACAACTACAGTTAAACCATCAGGAACATCATCTTTGGTTTTAGGTACATCTTCAGGTATTCACGCATGGCATAACGACTACTACTTGCGAAGAATTCGTGTGGGTAAAAATGAGGCGATTTACTCTTACTTGGCAATTAACCACCCTGAGTTAGTTGAAGATGAATTTTTCAGACCACATGATACCGCAGTAATTACAATTCCACAGAAAGCACCTGAAGGGTCAATTCTTCGTCACGAGTCTGTATTCCAAATGTTAGAACGTGTAAAGAAAGTATCACAAGAATGGATTAAGTTTGGACATAGAGGTGGTCAAAATTCACATAATGTATCTGCAACAGTTTCAATTAAAGAAGATGAATGGGAATTAGTTGGTGATTGGATGTGGAGTAACAGAAAATTCTACAATGGACTTTCAGTTCTTCCTTACAACGGTGGAACATATACTCAAGCACCATTTGAAGATTGTACACAAGAAGACTTTGAACGATTAATCAAAACTTTATCAGATGTTGATTTAACTAAAGTTATCGAGTTACAAGATAATACTAATTTAAGTGGTGAAGCCGCATGTGCCGGTGGAGCTTGTGAAATAGTATAAGTTATGAATGTTGGGGCATCTAAAGATTGGGTACAAGAACTGTTTGTAAAAGAATTTATAACACCTAAACTTCTTCCTACAGATTTTTATTATGATAATCAAGGTAGGATGGTAATGACAGAATCTTATCATAAAAGAAGAGGTAGTTGTTGTGGTTCAGGTTGTTTACATTGTCCTTATGACCCAAGAAATAAAAAAGGTACAAAGACCTTACAAGAAAATCACTGAGAAATCAGTGATTTTTTTATTTATATAAAAAACCCAAATAGTATATTTATTGAATATGGCAAACGGTATAACTTATGGTATAACCTTCCCCTTTAGAGATTCTTTTGATGGGAAGTATTTAGACTTGACTGACTATGCGTCCGAAGAAGTTAGAACGGACCTTATTCATTTATTATTGACCAGAAAAGGGAGTAGGTATTATTTACCTGATTTCGGAACAAGGTTGTATGAATATATTTTCGAACCACTTGATGGACCAACTTTTGCTGAAATAGAAGCTGAAATTAGAGACTCTGTTGAAGAATTTATGCCGGGGGTACTTATTACAAACATAACAATTACAGACGCATCCATGGATGAAGAAAATAAAGGTACGTTTATAAATGGTGATGATCAAAGAGAATTTACAGTACCTAACATATCACAAAAAGAACATACGGCAAGAGTTAAAATTGATTACAAAATAACTTCAGATTCGTTCAATAGTTCTGATTTCATTATTTTGAATATTTAATATATATGGCAGAAAAGAAAATTTCATACACGGTAAGGGACTTCCAAGGAGTAAGGACTGAATTAGTCAACTACGTCAAAACTTACTATCCTGAATTAATTCAAAACTTTAATGATGCATCTGTTTTTTCAGTTTTGATGGACTTGAATGCTGCGGTCGCGGATAACCTTAATTTTCAAATTGATAGGAGTATCCAAGAAACAGTTTTACAGTACGCTCAACAAAAAACATCACTTTTTAATATCGCTAGAACCTACGGATTAAAAATACCGGGACAAAGACCTTCGATATCTTTGGTTGATTTTTCAATCACTGTTCCTGCCTTTGGTGACAAAGAAGATATAAGATATTGTGGTATTTTAAGACGTGGAACACAAGTCAACGGTGCTGGACAGTCTTTCGAAACGGTATATGATATTGATTTTTCTTCGCAATATAATGGCGAAGGACAACCTAATTCCCGAATTGTTAGACCTAACGTTGATGCAAATGGTACGATAATTAATTATACAGTAACTAAACGTGAAGTTGTGTTAAATGGTTTAACCAAAGTTTTCAAAAGAGTAATTACCCCTAATGATGTAAGACCATTTTTTGAACTTTTCTTACCCGAAAGAAATGTTTTAGGTGTTACAAGTGTTATTGTTAAAGATGGTTCACAATATAGTAACGTTCCTTCGGATCAAGAGTTTTTATCACCAAATGGTAGATGGTATGAAGTAAGAGCTCTTGTTGACGACAGAGTTTTTGTTGAAGACCCAACAAAACCTTCTGACGCGCCAGGAATAAAAATTGGTAGATATATAAGTACAAGTGACAAGTTTATAACAGAATATACACCCCAAGGGTTTTTAAAACTTACATTTGGTGGTGGTAATAATTCCGCAGAAGATCAATTGCGTGAATTTGCAAGGAACGGACAATCAATAAACATAAATAAGTATGTTAATAATTTAGGGTTAGGAAACACTTTAAAATCCAATTCAACCTTGTTTATACAATATCGAGTTGGGGGTGGTGTTGCAAGTAATGTTGGAATTGGTGTTATAACACAAGTTCAGAGAAGCAACTTTTTTGTAAACGGTCCATCTGAAAACATAAATACAAGTGTGGTTAATTCCCTAAGTTGTACAAACCCAATAGCCGCGGTTGGTGGGGCGGGAGCACCAACATTGGAAGAAATCAGAAACTTTGTTTCATTCAACTTTTCAGCTCAAAACAGAGCGGTTACAGTTAATGACTATGATTCAATATTAAGAAACATGCCTTCCCAATTTGGAGCACCATCTAAAGTATCGATAGTTGAAGAAAATAATAAAATAAAAATCAAACTTCTATCTTACGATTCTAACGGAACGTTAACATCTATTGTACCTAACGCACTTAAAACTAACATCGCTAATTACCTGTCAAATTATAGAATGATAAATGATTATGTTTCTGTAGAAAGTGCTAATGTTATTGATTTAGGGTTTGACATATCTGTGGTTTTAGATTCATCACAAAGTCAAGGATCAATTATTGCAAAAATAGTTGACATAGTATCAACATATATGTCACCGACATCAAGACAACTAGGTCAAAACGTTAATGTATCTGAACTAAGAAGACAAATTCAAACAGAAAACGGGGTGTTGTCTATATCTGATATTCAAGTTTTTAATAAAGTTGGAGGACAATATTCATCATCACAAACTTCACAACCATATTCAAATCAAGCGACAAAACAGATTGAACTTATTTCAGATACTATCTTTGCAGAACCAACTCAAATCTACCAAGTAAGATTCCCAAATAAAGATATTAGAGTAAGTGTGGTCAATTTATCTACAGTTACATTCTCTTGATAATTTCCTTTTCTCATAAAACGATTATTTTTCTAAAATAGGAAATAAACTATTTATCAAGAAAAGAAATTAATGCCACATTCATATAGAATTAGAACCAATATAGGTGTTGATAAAGCTGTAAATTTGAAGTTCGAACAAGATTTTGATTTTATAGAAATTTTATCGTTAAAGTTAACACAAGCCGAAGTTTATGAAAGAAGATGTTCAGACTACGGGGTAATTGCTGGAAGGGTTTCTGTGAATGGTGGTTTCGGTTTAGCAAATGCTAAATTATCTGTCTTCATACCGTTAACTAATGAAGATGAATTAAATCCTATAATTAGTGAATTATATCCCTATAAAACATTAAATAGTAGAAATGAAGACGGGTATAAATACAATCTACTACCTAAATCACCAGAGTATCCTGGCCACGTACCTACAGGTAGTTTTTTCGATAGGGATGAGGTAATTTTAGAAAAATCTATAATAGAAGTTTACGATAAGTATTATAAATATACTGTAACTACAAACGAAAGTGGTGACTTCATGATTTTTGGAGTACCAACAGGGCAACAAACATTGGTTTTAAATCTTGACTTGTCCAATATCGGTTGTTTTTCTTTGACACCCCAAGACTTGATAGATAGTGGTTTTGCAGTTGAAAGCCAATTTAATGGATCACAATTTAAATCTTCAAACAATTTAAATGAATTACCACAAATTATTACTTTAGTTAAGCAAGTCAATGTTGAACCCCTTTGGGGTGAACCTGATATTTGTTTTATTGGTATCACAAGACAAGATTTTGATCTTTCACAAGAAATCAATTTAACAATCAAACCAAGTGCTGTATTCATGGGGTCAATAGCGTCAACCCAAGATGATCAGGCACTTAAAACTACCTGTAGAGTACCAAGTGCTGCCGGTAGTTTTTGTTCATTAAAGGCAGGACAAGGAAGAATATCCGCAGTCAGACAAACTATTGCTGTTGATGGTAATGGTTATCCTATTTTGGAAGAATATCAAATTGAACAAGGGGGTAAAGTTATAGACGGGGACGGAACTTATCTTTTAAAAGTACCTATGAATTTGGATTACATAACTACTGATGAATTTGGTAATCAAGTTATATCATTAGACCCAACAGTTGGTATACCTACTAAAGGAAAATATAGATTTAAAATTAGTTGGCAAAATGATGGAGGAGCTCAAAGCGATGTCTTAAGAGCTAATTTTTTAGTTCCGAACATCAAAGAATATGGTTGGGCATCAACAACACCTAATGCAGACCCAACTTTGGGTGTACCTTTGAATTACTCTGTATCAATACCGGGTACAACGACAAGTCAACCATCCGCATTAGTTTTACCAGCACAAACAGGGGGACTTATTCTTCAATCTTTTGTTAATACAGGTGACGTATCGGTAACAATAAACGGTGTTCCTTACACAGGTAGTTTAACATCAATTCCTATAAACTCACCAGGTTCAGTGATAGGGATAAATTCTACTGCGGTTGACACAACCCAAACACAAGATTTCCAATTCACGTTTTATGATCAGGCAACTTATGACTCTTTAAGGTCTTATGCTTTTAGTTTGGATTGGGACGATTATGGTGATTCGTCTATGATTCAAGAAGCAATTAATTGTGAAGACAGATTTTATGAATTTAACTATAATAAAGTTTACACAACGGCCATGTTCTTGGATAGATACAAAAATGGTATTTGGAAAGCAAGACATTTAGGTATTAAAGAAATTGACGACAGAGAATGTATATCAACAAGCAATCCATTTCCAGTCAATGATGCAGTACAAAAGTTTGATTTTATTTATTTTTTGGGGATGTTGTTGTTAAACATACTCACATTTCCAATACTTGTTCTACTTTTTGTCGCTCACTTTGTAGCTTGGATATGGCCTGTTATTAAGTGGGTTTTAGTTATTCTGTGTATATATTTTCTCTATATCCAAGTTCGTGAAACTATAGACGCAATAAATTCAGCACTTGAAACTGCCGCTGCGGCAATTCCTGGTGGACCAATAGTGAATATAGGTGCAATTCTTAGAGCTGCTTGGCAAATATTACAGGCCGTTTTTAAGTTAGCGTTGTATTTGGTTTTCTTTGCGTTTGTAATAGTATTCATAATAAGATTGAAAGGATTTCCAAGAATCGGATTACCAATGATATCTTATCCAGAATGTAACGCTTGTGATTGTGCGTGTAATAACGCCGAACTTGATGATGATTTTGATATCAGTTCCGTCACTCAACAAATAAATAATGAATACAACAATCAACAAACACAAGCCGGTAGTCCCGCTCAAACAACAACAGATAATACTTTTTTAGCCCCGTTGAGTTCACCAGCAACCTATTCCTTGGCTGAACACCCAAACTACCTTCAGAACGACCCTAACGATGATATTGATCAAAATAATAAAGGTAAATTTTATTGTGGTGGTAGTTTACAATATAAGTCTTTAATCAACAGAGTCACAGCTCAAGAAATAACATCTGATGTTTTGTCACAAGCTCTTTTAGATTATCAAAGAATATTTTCAGGTTATGACCTAATAGATTCAACAAACAAATATAAATTACATGCACCACAACCATTCTTGTTTGCTGCCGATAAAACCGCTGGACCTGATGAAAGATGGTTTGCTTATCCAACACAAGAAACGTATCCACAAAAATTGAATGAATTTAATACAAGGGACAAGTATTTTTATAGCAACACTTCTAATACACCAAATAGTGGTGTTAACAAAATAAAAACAACAGTAAACCCTTCTTTACCCTTACCAAGCCAACCATTTGAAGATCAAGTTCTTGTTGTTGTTGCTAAAGCCGGCATGATTCAACAACTTGGAATAGGTGAAATAATATCGTTCCAAGACCCAACATTATCCAACGGATGGATCAATTTGACAGGGGCAACACAAAACCAATTTAATAATACGGCAATTACAGGTACTACTTCGACAGGAAATACAACAACACCTATTGTAAAAACAATTTCATATGCGGACCCGTCACAAAACGGATCGGTTTCATTATCGAGTACAATTTACCTATTGAATACGGGCCAAACAGAATCTTATCTTCAATATCCTAATGATATAGAATACTTCCAAGTTATAACAGGATTTACTTATAATAGTTTTACGTCAAATCCTAATTTTAGTATTGCTGACTTACAAAAATTTCCTAAAAAATACTTATTTCATGAAATAGGATATGTGTATGAAGACGAATGTAATCCAAATACAAATAATTTCCCAATAATCAAAAATTCAGGTAGAGCGATTGATAACATCGCAACATCATCACGAAATTCATATGAAATTATAATCCTAACAAGGGGTGTTGATCCTCATACCCCAAAACAAGAAATTGAGTATGATTTATCGATTATATTCGGTAATGCATCTTATGGTGTAGGACCAATAGTTACGGGACAATATTATTTGAACTACCCAATTCAAGCGGTCCCAACACAAGTTAAACCTGTATCACATGATACATTAGATAATACAACTGTTAATTTATACTTCCCGTCATTTACATTTAATTTAACACCTGGACAGTATACACCATTCACATCTACGTTACCATACTATTATTTATCAACTGATGACAATTCAGGATCATACACTCCTGACCCCGTCTTTCAAACTGTTTCTGTCATATCTTCCGTACCATATAACTTATTCACTACAGCACCATACAATTATGTAATACCTAAATATGTACAAGACTATTTTGTTGGTGGTACTTTTATTGGATCCCAAAGTACCTCAGGACCATCATCACCAATTTATATATTCAAAACTACAGTGGGACAAAATAGTGATTATGGTACTTCACCAAGTGGATACAACGGATTATACTCAAGAGCATATTATAGATACTTGGCGGGTTCTGTAAACTTTTTAGATGAAACTAATTTGGTGATGAGAAGCGATAGATTACCAACATCTTCTAGAACTGAAGAAGGTAACTCAAGTGAAACATCATATGCACTTCACCAAAATAGTAACTTCTACTTTTACAAAGGTGGTGGAGTACAAAATAACCCAAGTGTTTCGGCACCAGGAACACCTCCAACAGGAATTTATGCAGATTCAACACCATTAGTTACAGGATTGACTCAAACACTAACATGTGAAGGTATGGTTGCTCTAAAATGTTATTCAGGAACCGGTACAGGTATAACTGTAAACACCAATTGTGACATACCGGCCAACCGCGTTGTTAATGGATGTTATTGTCTACTTAATAAAAAATACATAAGCCAATATGATGAAGATGTTAAGTTATTTTTAGAATGGAAAGTTAGATATCTAATTATGTTAGCGGCATGTAGAGGGGTTTTTGGAAGAGTATTTCAAAACAATTGGATTAATGGTTTTCTATATATGCCTTCATTTAGTAAAACATCTACCTACGGACCTGGTACAATAACAAACCCAACTTACAATTATTGTAAAGACACGATTGTTTATGAAGATGCTCAAAATAGTTTTTATTATAGATCATCACCATGGGATAGATTTATAAACCAATTTATAGGTAAACCGGCACCAACACCTCCAAACAACATATTATCTGCTTTTGTTAGTAATCCAGGATATAACACAAAACAACTTCAAAGTCCTACTACAATTGTCGACTTAGGACCAAGAGATGAATTTATAAATCAAGTATGTAATAACGAAAATTTAGAAGGTTATTATGCTAATCAACTAAAATCAACTTCATATAGTGACGATTCTGATATTATGCAAATGGGATTCATTTCTAGATTACTCAATCAAACTATAATACAACAAATGTTCCCTATTGCAACAAACGGAAATCAAGGAGAAGGTATTGGAATAATTCAGTTTTTCAATAGTAATCGTGGTGGGGGAAGAATTGATGGAGATTTTGCACAAGCACTATCAACAAACAGTGAATTCAAAGTTACGCCTTATTTGAATGAAAATTACCCGAACAATTATCTTTTCATAGGTGATGACGCACAGTCACCATCGAAACCTTTGTTTGGTATTTTCTTTCAGGCAAATAATAATGAAACAATATATAGAAAACAGCTATCACCTGGTGTACAAACTTACAACTTGTCACCATTTGTTGGTTATACATATGGATACCCAACAACACAAGAAGTACCTTTTTACAAGTGGCAAATAACAAACCCAACTACTTTTATTTTTGGAACTGAAAATAACAATTGGTATACGGCACCTTTTACAACTACAGGTGGTTTTTATAAAAACAAATATCAATCTTTAGACTTCCAAACATCAGATTATTTTAAAACAACAACGACACAAGAAGGTCATATTACCAACTTTACCCCAGGACCTAACCCAACAATCGCTAACGTCACATATGGTGCACCAAACACACCTGGTGTTGACCCTGTTTTAGTTGGGGCACCCTTCCATTTTTATTTCGGGTTAAGTAATGGTTACACGGCACTTGACAGATTTATTAAACTTTATGTAAACAACAAAAATACTAATGGGTAATAATGAAAACATACAAATATTGTTAGGTTCTAAAAAAAACAAAGTATCATCTGATGTTGATATGGCGATAAGGGTTCCTTTGAATCAAACATTTAAACAACAAGTTGAGTACGATAGAACGGAAGAAATTGACTTGGCACAGTTATATCAAAAAGAAAGACAAGAATCAACAATTTTTAGACCAACCACTAAAATTGTTTTTCTTTTCAATAACAGTTATAGTGGTAGTACTTCATATGTACCTTTCAGGGATAATTTATATTACACTAATTCAGTTGCAAACGCGATCACATCAAGTGGTAACCCAAACGCACCTTGGGATGGATTTCCACAGTATACAGAATTTGACTTCATAAGAACAGACAACAATATTAATGGTTATACTACAGGACCAAATAGTCATATTAGTTTCATAAATAAAAGTGCCACTTCATATAATTGGATGTATTATTTAACTTATCCACATTTAAATGTTGATAGACAATTATATGCCGACGATCAAAACACATCCAACACTTGGACATGGCAAGCATTTGATGGTATACCATTTATAATTGAAAACAATTCACTTTATGGAAATGATGTAATTTCTTTCAGATGTCCTATGAAACATGGGTTATCTGTTGGTGAATATGTAAAACTCAATTTCAACTATAACGGTGTTGATACTTTTCAAGTAACATCACTTGGTAATCAGAACTTTGGGTCTGGTGAATTTATTTTTAACATTCAAAATATAGGTTATTTACCACCAACATTTAACAACGGTACAACAGGTACTTTTAAAAGAGTTATAAATAATACAAACGAAATTGACACAACTTCGAATTATTATGTTAGAGTACATAAAATATTAACATCAATTAATGATTCTGTATTAGTCAACGCTGGCTTCGAAAAAAATGTTTTTGGTAAAGTTACAAAATATGAAAAGGCAGTATTAACCCCAAATAATTTGAATAGATCTTCAATCAAACAAGGTAATGATACTTACAATTTATTATTCAATAATGACATCAATATAGAAGGATTAAGAGATAATCTTAATAGACCAATTAGCGAATTGTTTTTTAGTTTTATTTGGAAAGGTTATTTTGGTTGGACTTTAGGACCAAACACTAACCTGAAAGAAGGTTATGAGTTTAATCTACCTTTGGAAAATAACCAACCAAGTGTTTGGTGGGATCAAACAAATACGTTATCTAATACTAATTTACCAATAAACACTTACGTTTCTAATGGTAACACGTTTTACTATGTTGAAAATTTGAACTTAGGTGATAACATTAATGGGGATTTTTGTGAATTCAACCCATATGATCAAACAGAAAGAGTAATTTCTGATGTATACCAAAAACTAATATTCAATAACAACTATTTCAGTGCACCAACACTTTTAGCGCCAAATAACCCATTAGGATATTACTATAAAGTACATCACCCAATGACAATAAAGGTATTTTCAACATCGATAAATGATGAAGGATATCAAAATATTAATTTAGTTCCTGATTACGCATACTTTTCAACCACAAGTCAAACTTTCAGATGGAGAGATATTTACCCATATGGGTATAAAGACAGTGAAGGTTTCGGTGTTGACTATCCTTTTTTGAATGGAAGTCACTACCCCTACGACCAAATTATATTTAGGTTAGTTGGGGATGGAAGTAACGTTGACGGAACTCTATTAAATAATCAAAATGTAATTGCAGAACCTACTATAGATGATTGTGAATAATTATAAAATATTGAATAAACCTACTGATAAGTTCATTAACATTCCTGTTGAAGTAAAATGGGATTTACAGGGTAGTGATGATGCAATTGATGAATTTGTAGCCGAAACAATTGATGAAGTGATTGGAAAGGAAAATGATTTTGAAGTTGCAAGATTTTCACATAAAAAACATGATAGTAGTGATAGAACCGACATAAATTATGATTTTGGATTTTTTGACCAAAACTTAAATATTTGGAATTCGTCTTATCTTACTGAAGGTTTTACTGTGAATGAAGTTTATTATTATACAAAACCTTTTACCAAAAGCTTCTTTAAGTTGGACTTGTATGATACAAAGGATTCTGCGACACAAAAAAATTATCTAACAATAATACTTCCTGTGCAACAGGGAAAATTAGAAACAAATGTGGTTTTGAGTCCATCAATACCTAATGTAGATATCAAGAAACCTGAATACCTTTTGGACTTTATAGGTGATAAAGAAGGTTTTTTTATTTATTGGCTCAGAAGTAGGGATTTTATAAACATAGACACCTTTTATATGAGTGCTAAATTCTTCAATGGAAGAACAGGTAGTTATGTTGTAATGACAAATACTCAACAGAACAATATTTTACCAAACCAATTCAATTTTGATCCTGCGGAATATTTGTATTATGAGGTAAAATTGGACTATAATGATTTTACATATGTAATTAATGATAACAACGGTAATAGGGTTGGTACAACTACACCGATAAACTGGTTTGAATATATTAACCCATAATGGAAGAACAAAGATATTACATACAAATTGGTTTAGAAGATATTAAAAATAAAATATTTCCTGTTAATTGGACGGGTGATTGTGAAGAAATTATTGTCGAAGATCCTTGTTGCCCAATATCAGGAATAACTTATGTAAATTGTGAAACTGGAACAACTTACGTTTATTCATCTATGACTCAACTATTGTCGGGTGGAACTAACGGTGATTCACTATTGACAGGTTTAACTATACCAATTATGTTAACACAAAGTACCTACGATATGGGTTGGTACTCAGTTTTTGATGGTATGGTTTACCAAAAAGAAACTCTCAATAATTTTATTTTTTCTTCTGACACTATAAATCCATATACATTTTATGTGTACAACACTTCTAACAATGTCTTACAATCAACATTTGAAGTAGATTGGGGGGATGGATCTCCTATAGTACCTATAAATATTTTTGCTCCATCATCCTTAAATCATACTTATCCGGCATCAAACGGTACATATACAATTACAATAAAAGGGACTACACCGTGGGGAATAACCGAAGTTTCTAAAACTATTAATGTACCATACCAAAATATTGTCCCACTTAACCCAAATGGTACAGTAGTTTTTTACCAACAAGGCGGGAATTGGGCAAACATACCAATAAGTTATGATTTTTTATTTAGTGGTGATTCGAATACTAATATCAATGCCTACATAAGCTCAAGTTATGTTGGGGTTCCTTTTTTGGTCACAGGGACTACAAACTCTACATTAAACGATTTGGAACAGTATGGGCCAATACCTTATCCTGTTGGTGTGCAAGTTACTGGCGACACTGGTGTTGTGGGTACATATTGGGGATCAATACCAAATGGATCTTATTCTGCGTACACAATTAATGGTGTTGACTATTGGGACTTGAGTGGTGGAACTACATTATATTTTGTTCAGTCTTCAGGTTTGACACAAAACGACTTAGTTTTATCAGGATTGACTAAAGAAGAAGCATTGATTGGAGTTGCGTATGAACCAGAAATAAGATCAGATCTATTTGTTGAACGAGGTAAAAATTCTGCATTGGAATCAATAGAAAGATTAGGTGAAGTTGATAATATGGGTGATCTTGAAAAATATGGTTATGGATTTTTTAATGTAGAAACTTAAATAATAATATTTATAAAATAACAAACTAAAATTATATGGCAACAGGTACATATGGAACTATAAGACCGGCGGATGTAAGTCCTACTGATGTAGACATAATATTGAATTATACACCATCACGAGATGTTACAAATGATTTCCAATTAACTAAACTTAATTCATCTGCGGTTTTAACACCATACTTTAACAATGCGAATACTGGTGGAAATGCTGGTATAGAAATATTAGGTGGTTTATATAATTTAAGACTACCGGCAAATGTTTTCAATCAACTTGGAATTTACACTTTATATATTAGACCGGCCGAAATTAGAACTAAAATAACTGATTGTGGTATTTTAGCCGCACTTCCAAACATAAAAGGTCTTGTTATAGACATAAGTAATGTACCTGTTGCTTTCAGGGACAAATTTGTCAATCAAGGATTAATTGGATATAGGGTCGAATATCTTCAATCTAATGGTGCTAAAATTCCTAATTTTTTTAGAATTATAACTTCATCATTTTATTGTGAACCTGTTGTACAAAATACAACAAATACATCAACAAGTACTGTAAGATATCAATATGTCAATGGTGTTACAAATTTAATTTTTTGTACCTTGTCACCATCATCGTCCCCATCAAATAAACCAAACGCAACACCATTTATTGGGCAACCCGATCAAGACATTATTATAAGTAATACTTTTTTCAATCCTATTACTATGGAAATTGAAATGGTTGAACATGATATTTCTACTTTAGCAATTGCATTGTTTGGTAATCAGACTAAGTCTCTTAATGACGGTATCTACACACTTTACGATTCACAAAATAACATTTACAAACAGTACAATTTATTTGAAATTAGAGATCAATACAATGAGTTGTTATATGAAGTTAGACAAGATAGAAATAATAACATTGATTTTAGTAAAAACTTTGCAAACATAACACAATAATGGCGGTAATAAAATATAAATGGCCACCTCAAACCGACACAGGAGCGAGTACTTTTTCCGACGACTTGGTTGGTGTACAACTTGTTGCCGGTGGAGGTTTAACTAACGCTAATTTTGAATTCACAACGGGATTAACGGAAAAACAAAATAGGAAATTTAACATAGGTGCCTTTTCTAGTCCAATTAGTTTAGATGATTTGGACCTAAAAAGTGTTGAAGAATCAAAAGTTTTAATTGCAAAAAATTTACAGGTATACCCTAATTTTGATTTAAGTCAAATAACTAATTTTACTTTGTTCGGCTCGTTGACCAAAAGGATATCAACTTCAATAAGTAGAATTATAAATTACTTTCCGGCGGGTATAGAAAGTTTGTCGCAAAATTTGAATTTCCAAACAGGACTTACCGCGGTAAATATGTATTACGATAAAGTTCTTGATGAAACTTATTTAGAATTACCATTAAACAGAATCAGAAATCCTTTTGATATTGATTTTACTACTACAGCTACACGAAATTTTGAACTTAGCGAAATTGAAGTTTCACCCTTAAGAAATCTTACAGTGGAATATCTAAACTATTCAATATTTGTTAATAGTTCAGAATATAATGTAATATTCTTAGATCCTGTTGATGATACTGATACTGTGTTAAAACTTTATGTCACTGGTAACCCATTCAGTGGATTATCAGCTACGACCTCTGACATAGTGTTAAGACCTAATACTTTTTATACGGAAAAATCTTTCAATGACTTTTTTGATGAGGTTGAAAAGTTTCTTCTTAATAGATTGATTCTACCTATTTACACTGCGACTTTTCAAGTACCACAAGAAAATGATGATGGAACTTATTCTACAGTTAACCAAACAATAAGTTGGCCGTTGGACGGTTCATGGAACCTTGATATTAGAACAAATGATTTCGATAAGTATTTGACAACATTGAATACAATTTGTGAAAATTTAGATTCGTACAACACAAATTTAATTTCAAGATTTTTGACCACAGGTGCATTAAAAGAATTTGATACAAGTGATAGAAAAATAGAAAAAGTCTTACAAATTTACGGTAGAAGTTTTGATGAAGTTAGAAAATTTGTTATGTCCTTGGCAAATATGACATCAGTAAATTATAATACTGGCAACGATATTCCATCACAACTTTTGAAAAACTTAGCAGAAACATTAGGATGGAAAACAAATATTTCTCCAATAAGTAATGAAGGTTTGTTGGATTCAATATTTGGTACTAATCAAGAAAGTAATTTTCCTGGATATTCAAGAGCACTTACACCTGATGAAATTAATTATCAATTCTATAAGAATTTAATACTAAATGCGGCATATCTTTTTAAATCTAAAGGTACTAGAAGATCCATTGAAATTCTTTTGAGACTTGTTGGTGCGCCAGAAGCCCTAATAGATTTTAACGAATACATATATATTGCTGATGAAAAAATAAACTTATCACAATTTGATAAACAATATTTAAACATTTCAAGTGGACTTTATGTTCAACAGACCCCTGTATTGGATCCAACGGATATCTTTTCTATCATGGGAGTTCAGTATACTGGGTTTACCTTACAAACGACTGTAAGTGGTGTATCTACAACTAGATTGGACTATCCTATGGACAATCAAGGGTACCCAACGGCACCACAAGAAAATGATGGATACTTCTTTCAAATTGGTGGTGGATGGTTTGAATCAACACCTGATCATCACATGCCAGAACAAGTAGTACCTACTAACCAAGTTTTTGTTGGGCAGAATCCTAATTATCAGACAGTTTTATTACCGTTTAATTACGGGCAAATATATTTGGATAGATACCGTAAGTTTCCATTTATGAGTGTTGGTTACGGATTAAACAAAACTATAGATAATAAAAAAAGTTGGACTATTGATAATGTTGGATTAAGAAAAAGTTCTGACGGAGGGTTCAATGCTTATTATAGGGTTTATGATGAAAGATATGTTGTAAACGTAAAAAACGTAGATGTATTTCTCAATCCAGCCCAAGGGTTAGCTTACGACGTTTGGTCTATGTCAAGAAGATACAATTACCCAATACCTAATGAAGGATTAGATTATGTAGAACCAACTTATTGTAATCCAAATCCAAATGGACCATATCCAAATAGGGGTGGTATAGATTGGACAGAAATAAATCCTAAGCCAAAACAAAAAACATTTTTTGAGTTTGCCCAAACTTTTTGGAAGAACATGATTAATGTAAGGAATAGACAATTTATTACCGATGGTAAAACCGGTGGTTACCCAACTTTACAATCAATTTATTGGAAATATTTAGAGTCTAATCAAACAATCAATATACCTAATGATAATTTCACATATAGAACAATGATCGACTATGTGAATGGTTTAGGGGATTATTGGATTAAACTTGTGGGACAAATGATACCAGCAACAACTTTATTAACATCTGGTGTGAGGTTAGAAAATTCCATATTTCATAGACAAAAATTTGTTTGGAGAAGGCAAATGGGATGTCAAATTATACCAGTACCTTGCAAACCTTGTTCTTTAATTGGTCAACTGTTTGCGGTAGATTGTCCAATACAATCGGCAACATGTCCTGTTTATCCTTGGGGATCTAACCCTTTAATTACATCTTTTGCGGTTGTACTGAATCAACTTCTACAAAATAAAGGATTAGTACAACCTAATTGTGACCCAAATACATTGGAAAGTACTTGGTATGTAGACTTAGTTTTAAACGGGGATTTACTATCACACTATGAATTTTTCACGGGTTACGGAAATACAAGTCCTACAGCTAGTTATCCGTCAAACACGGTTTGGTTGTCGGCTTTACAGTCTGCTTTAAGTAATTTACAATCAGAAGGATTAGATTATGTTATCAACAGTGATGACACTGTCACAATATATAATAGTAACTGTATACCCCTAAGTGTTACCCAAAATTTTGAAATAAATGTTGGGATAAACTTTAATTTACTTTGTATTCAATGAGTTGTGGTTCAATAAATATATTCAATTATTCAATTACGGGAGACTGTGAAAACACAGGATCTGGAGGTGTATCCTTTTCAATAAATGGGGGATCTCCAAACTATACAGTAACTGAATATTCATCAACAGGATTATTACCTACATCGGCAGATACCACATCATATTTTTTTGTAGGTCTTACCGCAGGAACGTATGTTATTGAAATAGTTGACAGTTGTTTAGAAGAACCACTTATTTCACAATTTGTAGAATTCACTATTTCTTCGGGAAGTTGTATTTCTATCCAAAGTCAGGGAACAACGTGTGGACTAAACAATGGTTCTATAACGGCATCGACAACTAATATATATGGAACAGGATATTATTATTTATATGAAATTAATGATGGATACATAACAAGTGGTACCAACTTTAGTAATATTTTTAATAACCTGACACCTGGTTTTTATTATGTTATTGGAGATGATGGTGGTGGATGTACCGGTCGTAGTGAAACTTGTCTAATAAAAGAAACAAACTCGTTGGACTTTGGTTTATATATCGTAAATGATGCTAGTTGTGTGCCAATAGATGGAACCGGAAAAATATTTGTAACAGGTACAACAGGAACTCCACCTTATACATACAATTGGACACCGAATGTTGGACCCCAAACAGGTCCAATTGTTACTGGTCTTACCGCAGGAACCTATTCTGTAACAGTAACCGATAATTTGGGATGCTCAAAAACACAAAGTGTTTTGTTGACAGATGTGCCAAATTTAGGTATTGCCGCTATGTTAACAACAAGTCAACCATCTTGTTTTTCAAATGACGGAGTGGTTGATGTTATTGTTTCTGGTGGAACAGCACCTTATTATTTTTCAGGATCAAACGGAGAAGTTGTTATACAATATAGTAATACATATACCTTTACGGGACTATCAAATGGTGTCTTCACAATTTCAGTCACAGACGCGGGTCTTTGTAATGTAACATCATCAGTTTCCTTGATTACACCAAATGGTTTCATTGTAACATCTATGGTTGTTACAAATTCGAATTGTAATCAAACCGATGGCTCAGTTCATATTGAACTCAATAATGGTCTGGCTCCAGGTAACTATCAGTACACACTCTATGATTATAATAGTAATCAAACAGTTATAACCACAACTTCTATTTGTGATTTTACCGGATTAGAAAGTGGAAGCTATACAATAACAATACAAGATGTACCCAACAATTCAGGATGTATTTATACAGGTTATTTTTCTGTTGTAAATCAAAATAAGTTCGAAATAAGTGTAAGTAATACTGACACAACTTGTGGATTGAATAATGGTGTTGCAATTATTACCGCAACCACAGGAGGAACATTACCTCTAAACTATACATTGTCGGGTGGTACACCTGTTACGACTACAACACAATTAACGAACGTATTTAACAATCTAAGTCCTGGTTTTTATCAAATAACAGTAACAGATTCTGCGGTACCATCATGTTCACAAACTGAATTATTTTATGTTGCTCCGTCACAGAACGTTAATATAAATTTAATTGGTGTCCCACCAGTAATAGGTAATGATGGTGAAATATTCCTTAATATTACAAGTGGTAATCCTCCATTTACAATTACGTGGAGTCCAAATGTTGGATCACAAACAGGACTACATTTAACAGGTTTGTCAAATGGTAGTTATAGTGTTTTGGTTACAGATAGTGACGGATGTATTTCATCGGACATAATATCATTACAAGGCACTGAATTAGTTACAACTTACGCGTCTTTTAATTTGTGTACCGATGATTTCATAGACACAAAAACATATGGAAAAAGAGGAGTTCTTCAAATGATGAACGAAGGATTTTTCGATCTTACAACAGGTGATACTGGTTGTGAAATAGTAGAAGCCTACTTTACAACCCAAGTCGAAATTGATGGTGTTGTAAAAGAAGATTTATTTTTAACTTACACGGGAACACCTTTTCCACAATACGCAGACATTTTATGGATAGAAAGTCTTAGAACCACACTTAAAGAATTTGACGAAGTAGGAGATGTGATTATTGATTTGGCAACAAATAAAATAACTATAACAAACAAATGTAACACAAAAATAAAGGACTGTGATATTGTAACTTTTAACGACTTTAGTGATACTAATGTCAAAATAAATTTGTTGGTTGAATATCTAATAAATTGTCAAACTTGTGGTAAAGCGCCTGATTGTATAGGATTCTATGCTGATATGTCAATTGTAAGTGGTGATTGTAGTGGTTTCAGTGCAAATATGAATTTAGTGGGACCAACACCAACACCGTCAGTAACACCAACACCAACAATTACTCCTACACCTACAATCACACCTACAGTAACTCCGACAATTACACCAACACCTACTATACCAGCAACTGGTTGTACCTGTTTCATATTAGAATCAAACGCCGATCTGGCGATTTTTGAATATACTAAATGTGGGGAGTCTACACCAAGTACAATTCCTATTTTGTTTGGTACGGGATACACTTGTTCATCAACTACCCCTATTTTAATTAGTGGTATGGGATCGGTATTGGGTTCATCGGGTTCATGTATAGTTTATGAATGGGAAATCACCTTTAGCGGTGGTGGATCATACACTACATATAATTGTGGTTCATCAAATGAAACTTCCGTTTTAAGTGGAGGTACTTTCACGGTTTGTTCGACTATAACACCAACAAGTTCATCACCAAATTTTGTGTCAGCAGTAAATATTGGAATATGTCCTTAAATAAAATAAAAATATAATATATATAGAATATGGCACTTCAAGTAACAATTACAAATATAAATTCAGTAACATACCCTGTTGATGTATATGTTTGTACAGATTGTCCAGATACAAGTTGTACTTTAGTTGACACAATTTTTTCTGTACCATCAACAATAAACATACCCGCACCCTATAGCGGTTCATCTTCTTTTTCTGTTAGAATTGTAGATAGTGCCAATTGTGAATATTGTCAAACTTTTGGAAATACAACAACAACTACAACAACCATAAATCCATTGTGTTTAAGTTGTGATATTGGTTTTGATTTTTACGATACTAACCCAATATCCGAAATTTCAGTTGGAGAAGTTACAGGAAGTTGTGATACAAATATTACTGATTACGTTATAAATTGGTATGGACCGGGTATTGGAAGTAGTACAGTTGCGTTTACTTCGGGTATAGGTAATTCATATAGTGGTGACTATACATATACACATCCGCTTACAGGATCATCGTCAGTTCCTGTTGTTGCAGGAGTCTACACACCAATAATACAAAAAATCAAATTGAATGGTATTGAGTACACGGACTTAAATTGTTTCCAATCAACTACAGTTGATGTTGATGCATTAACATGTATTAATGGACCTGGAACTAATTTGCCACAATATTCCCATTTGTTAAGTTTTAGTGCTGTTACAAATTTGAATCCACCACCGGTAAATGTGACTTACGCATTGGATCCTTTGAAACCATATTTTGCAATTAGATTCGATACTGAATTAGTTTATGACAGTTTGAAAATTACATTGAATGCTGCGGCATATACAGACCCAATTATTTTAGAATATTTTACCGCGGGTCAGTCTTTAGGTGGATCAGATCTTAATTTAAATACAACACCAAAAAAATTCCAACATTCCTTTAGTCTACCATTTGTGGCGAAAGTACTTACACTAACAGGGTTTACAATAAATACTGGTGATTATATTGATATAGAAGTTACCCCCAACCCAACAAACAATAACACAAATTGGAAACTTTATTGTGAATGTTTAGAAAATTTTGATTGTTCTTTGTGTGACGACACAAATAACACAACACCATTTAAAATAATTGAATCTTCTATAACCCAAGGTGCTGCCAGCCCATGTGACATTATAAGTATGACTTTCCAAGTAAGTGCTTGTACATCAAGTGATTTTTTAAGATATATGTTAAATACTGGTGGTACTTTTTCTAATATTAATTATATTGATAATTTTTACCAAGGTATAGTGACCCAATATTTCACAAATATGAGCTCCACACCTCAGATTCAGTGTGTAAATGGTGGGTACTACTTAACGCCACAATGTGATACACCAAGCAATTCTACAATTACTTATAGCAAAAATGTACCAGGAGCCGAAGGACAGATAACCATGACCTTCACTGATTTTACAGATTTTCAAGTATATAATAATGGATGGAATAACTTACTTTTTAGTTATTCGGGGAATCCTACAGATTGTACCGATATTGAATACTACAGATATTTTTGGTTAACAATCCCACTAGCAAGTGGAAATGATAATTGTGGTGACACTACAGGTTACGAAACTTATTTTATTCACCCATCATCAACATTCACAACTGGTGGAACAGGTCCATGGACAATAACAATTGATATGGCTACCATAACTGACTGTATTACATTTACTAGTTGTGATCTAAATTGTAATACTGAAGTTTTGACAACTTTAAGTAATGTAAATAATTCATCAACAGGAACAACTAATAATATTTCAATAACTTCAAACACAGGATCAAGATTAGTAACTCCGTGGCATTCCGTAACACTTATAGATTCAGGGTCAACCACTTTTTCATCAAGTACAGTTACAAACCAAATGTGGATACCAAAATATATTAATGAAACAGTACCTTACTCTGGAAATCCTCTCACCATAATTCCTAATCTTTCAGGGAAGACATGCGATTTCAATAATTGGACATATAATTCTGCAAATCCATCAATTAACAACGGTTTTTATGTGCAATTCGGGTTTTGGTACGAAGTTAGAAGGACAAACCCATTGAATGTTGCGGATTTCGAAATATGGACAACAAATTTAACAAATGGAACATATACTGGTTATCCTGGTCAACCTACCGCATTATTTAAAATATATGAATTTGTAGGTGGGGTTCCTAATGTGATTGATCCAAACTTTTTTGTTTAATATGGGACAAATTCAAATTACTAGCACAAGTTTTACATCATTACCATATAATGTTTATGTTTGTGATGTTTATGGAAATCAATGTGTTTTAGTTGCAAATATTGTTACATCACAACCACCAACAATAGTAATTAATGTTCCTATACAATTTAACAACGCACCCGCAATTGGAATAAAGATAATTGATTCTTTGGGATGTGAAATTTTTAAAATTTTAGATTGTTCACCTGATGGCTTTAATCAAAAACAATTTCAGGATGGGTATTTCTTTTATTTTATGGATAATGATTCTTACGATTTCCAAAACTAAAATATTTATAAGAAAAAAAATTAATGTCATTTTTAACAGATAGAAATTTTGCTTCAGGTGTTTCGGTTAATGATTTAATTCACATTGTTATAACAGGTGATACATCACAAAATCCTGCCGGATCATCATATAAAACTACTTTGGGTGATGTAATTTCTTTAGTGACAGGAATTACAGGAAATTATTTACCAATAAGTGGTGGTACAGTTACGGGCACAACTTTCTTTATCAGTGGTTTATCGGCCAACACTTTTTCGGCATCAACTATTGGTTCATCAGGTAGTTGTGTAGACGATTTGTATGTTTCGAATATACATTCATGTTCGCCTTTGAATATAAATCCATTTGACGAAGGTGAAGTTCTGTTTGGGTCCAATAAACAAATTTTTGTTGACTTAGTTGGTAAAAAAGTTGGATTCAATATGACCCCAACATATAATATTGATGCGATGGGAACTACTAATGGTAGATTTTTCTTTAGAGGTGCGTCCCTTCCAAGTATAAACATTTCTGGTACAAGTAACTCCTACGTATCCACAAACACTGTGGCAGGAAATGTTGGGTTATTGTCTGTTGCTTTTGGGGAATCATACCCATCTAACCTTTATGGTGTTGTATCGGGAAATACTTTACTAACAAACACAAATGAATCAAATGATATGGTTATTTTAACCAATCAAAGTTCAACTAATGATAAAAATATAAAGTTTTTTGCTGGAAAATCTGCGGATACAAAACCTGATATTATTATTTTGGGTTCAGGATCAGGATTAAAAAGAGGGTATGTTGGTGTTGGATTAAATAATCCCCAGGAACACTTACATGTTGATGGAAATTCTATAATCAACCAAGGATTAACCGCGGCAACATTTAATATTTCAACAGCACCTAATATAGATACAAATGTACCTACAGAATATCTAACAAGAGATGCTTCGACCGGTGAAGTTAAAATCAAACAAATTCCAGGACCAACCGTTTTCGGTTTATTTGCACAAACAGGAAACAGTGTGGTTATCAGCGGTACCACAGTTGAATCTACTTTAATTGATGGAGGTGTTGGAACTTTATCTGTTCCGGCAAATGGTTTTTCTATTGGGGATAGTTTTAGAGCGGACTTTGGTGGTTTAATGAGTGTAAAACCTGGTGGTGATACTTTAAGAATTAGAATAAAAACTGGTAGTGTTATTTTAGGTGATACTGGAGTTTTAAGTATACCGGCAGTAACAAACGATGTTTGGCTTTTAAATATAAATTTTACGGTAAGAAAACTTGGGGGACCAACGTTTGCTTCAATTGTAAGTTTAGGAAATCTACATGTAATAAAAGCCGCAAGTACAACACCAACAAGTTTTGCCTTTAACACTGTTAACTCATCAACTTTTGATACAACAATATCAAATACACTTGACGTTACCGCCGAATGGGGAAGCAATAGTACTAATAACAAAATATATTCTGATATTTTTGTTCTAAATAAAATATATTAAATTCACTTTGTCTATTTTGACAATATATTTTCAATATGAAAGATATTGTATTTGTTACGGCACAACCAGACGTTCCTTATTTCCATTGGCAAGTTAAATTATATACCCACAATTTTATAAAAAAAGGCATCAATCCAAATAACATACATGTAATATTTGCAATGGTTCATGGTGCAAAAAAACCAACTGATGAAGCTTTAAAAATAAAAGATTATGGTGTTAATGTTCATTTTTATGAAGATAATAGAGATATTAAAACATATATACCAAGCATAAAACCTTATATGATCACACAGTGGTTAAAAGAGTTTCCCGAACATGGTAAATTGTTTTTTTTACATGATGCGGATATAATATTTAACTACCTACCAAATTTCGAAGAACTTTTAAAAGACGAACTTACTTATGTATCTGACACAATTGGGTATATAGGTTATAACTATATTATGGATTGTTGTAATAGATATGAAACAAAACATCCAAATTCACAAAAAGGACAGTTACTACAAGAAATGGTTAATATTGTAGGTGTAACAGTAGATTGTGTAAAATGTAATCAAGAAAATTCTGGTGGTGGTCAATATCTAATTAAAAACACTGATCATAATTTATGGCAAAAAATATATGACGATTGTTCTCCATTATATTATCAGATGTTAGATTATCAAAAAAGATTTCCCATAAGTCCAGGTGAAATTCAATTTTGGACGGCAGAAATGTGGTCATTACTTTGGAATCTATGGTTAAACGGTAACGAAACCAAAATAACTAAAGAGCTTAATTTTTCATGGGCAACTGACACCATAGGAGTTTTCGAAAAAAATCCAATACTACATATGGCAGGTGTAACCGAAAATCTAAAAGGTACTAAGTTTTACAAAGGAGAATACATTAATATTGACCCAATCCAAAAATTAAAATCTAACCCAAACCATTTTGATTACATAGATAAAAACAGCTCAACAATCAAGTATGTTGAAGTAATGAAATCTTTCATTCAAAATGACTTATAAATGTATTTATAATTAAAATATACAGTGGGACAAACAGATAGACCTAAACCAGTACTTGCACCCAGGAATGAATGTGATGTTATTACAATTTTTCCTATGGGGGCAAAATGTTTTACAAAAGAACCAACTAATGTAACAACATTTGATGGTGCGGTTTCGGTTGGTATTACAGGGGGAACACCACCATATACTATAGCTTGGGAAAATGGTAATGTTGCGCCGGCAATAACAAATTTAGGTGTCGGTGAATATAACGTAACAATTACAGATTCCTACGGTGATTTTGTTATAAACCAAAAATGTGTTCTCAACGCCACACCACTTCCAACTCCAACTCCAACTCCAACACCGACCATAACTCCAACACCGACCATAACTCCAACACCTTCTGTAACACCAACATCAACTCCTATACCAACATTGACACCATCGGCAACACCAGAACCTTTAATTTGTTTTACCACTGAATATGAATTTTTAGGTCCGATTTATACATCAATGTCATCAACAGGACAATATAATGGAAGACCATACTACGAACTAATAGGTCTTGGTGGAAGTGCTTTTGTTTGGTGGAATTCCGGATTGTCAAGATGGGAAATGACATTATTCTTAGGTGGTGGTCTACTTTTGGCATATTTACCAAGTACTAATTCTTTTCCTGTTGACCAAACAGTTGATTGGGTAAATGTAAGAACTGTTTATATGTTAACATCATATGGGCTTTGTAGTTATCCACCAACAGAAATGTGTTTTGAAGTTTTAAAGAATGACCCACCAACAACACTGATATGTAATGGATATATTGTTGGTACTTATAATAATAAGTTTTATTTTGCAATATACAGTCCTGTAACGTCACCACCAACATTAATTGGGTATGTATTTTGGGATGATGTTGACAACAGATGGGAATGTTGGCAAACTTTTAACCCATCTACAGGCCCCACAGGAAGTTTTTATGCTTATTTATCAAATAACGCTAATTACCCAAATAGTACAATTTCTCAAAACTGGGTTTCAAACCCACTTGTGACATATGGAATAAACAGTTCTTCACTAGGGACTTGTCAGTAAAATACTAATTTAAATGAATTTGTGTGTAGTTACAGAAGTTTTAGAAAATAGGGAAAGAAAAATAGAAACCTATAATTTTATTGAATCCGAAATGTTGAACGGTAAAAGTTCTTGGGTTTTTGAAGAACAATATTTTTTATATTGGTCTACTGGTACAACAAATCAGTGGATTTTAAGTGGGTTTCCAAATACTTTTATTTATACATTTTCGAATACAGAAATACCTTTCACTAATTGGCAAATTTTAGGATCAAGACCCCCAAAACAAATAACAAACTTAAGAATAACAACTGGTGAGTGTGAAAATAATGTCGTGGTAGATTATAATGTTAATATTAAAAACAGTTCTTGTAAATGTGATGGTATTATATCAATAGATCCATTTAGCGGAACAGAACCATTTACATATTATCTAAACGGTCAAATACAGACAGGAAACATAATTCAAAATTTATGTAGTGGTAGATATGTTATTACGGTTGAAGACGTAAACGGAAACACAACAATTAAAGAAGTAGTAATACCACAAAATGATGTTACCCAATATTTTGTCACGTTGAATTTTGATAAAACAACGGGATATTTTAATATTTTTTGTAACCCAAGTTTAAACAATAACATTCAGTTAAGTTTAGATTTAGTGTATCAAAACACACTCAAATATAAACCTAATTTTGGTGATGTAAGTCAAAATACAAATGAACAAATTATTTTAAATGGAAATGACATAGGACAGTATACTACCAAAATTGATAATACACAGTCTACGCCACTTTTGAGACCCTGTGTTGGTAATAATTACAATAACGTTACAACTAAAGAATGGAAAAATTTAATTATTGGTAATGGTGATACTTTGGAAGGTTACATTAGTAGTGATTTAATCTATAATGTAGATTTGAAAACACCTTGTTTAAGTGCATCACAGGATCTTGTACTTAATTTGAATAATCTTAGATTAATAAATTGTGAATGTTGTAATGTTACAAAAGTTATTATTAACAAATAAAAAAAGTTATTTAATATTTATTATTTAAATGGCATATATAATTAAAAATACATCGGGATTGGTTAACACAAGAGTTACCGATACAGGTAGACAAAAGTTATCACAAGGTAACTTCAAAGTTGCCTATTTCCAAATTGGGGATAGTGAAATATCATACGATAAATTACCTTCTAATTATAACTTTACAAATTCCTTTGTTTTAGAACCAGCATTTAATACTCAAAATTCTGCAGGTGTTCCAGAGTCAAATAGACAAAGCATTAAATATCCATACTATGTTGATGGAACTAGTGGATCTACTTATGGAATACCTTACATGGATTCTACGATAGATCCTGTTTATAATAGGGCACCACTAAGAGGGTTTTTTACAGGAAACACAACCGCAAGTACAGTCGTTTGGAGTGCATTAACTAACAATCAATACGTGGTTTCTTCAAACTATATTATTGATATGTCAACTCTAAATGGTACTAATAAAGTTGATTTAATTTATTCTGGATGTAATTATACAAATACAAACAAACCATCTATTGGGGATTTAATTACAATATATTATGATGGTTTTGGTGAGTATGACTGTAATTGTGTTAATTTACCAACACCGACTCCTACACCTACACCGTCAATCACACCAACCGAAACTATCACACCAACTCCAACACCAAGTATCACACCTAATTATAACCCTTGTGCATCGCCAACCCCAACACCAACTCCAACAAGGACACCGTGTTTAACACCTACTCCGAGTAGACTTTGTCCTCCACCACCGCCACCAAGTTGTGTTATGTCTATGAATTCATGTTATCAAATTCTGACATATAGAATAATTGATATATGTGAAAATACTATAACACTTGATAGAAACACACCCGATTTTTGTGGTACAGTAATAACACATTGTTACGCACGTACATTGATCTATCCGCCAAATATGACTTCTATTTATGATAGTATAACTCCAAGTCCACATTGGGGCGAACAAGTAATCGATTTTGAATCTATTTGTGATACAGATCAATTTGATGTGAAAATATGGAACATGAATATTCCATGGACCGAAAATCCCGCTGGTATGATACCTACAAAATATGAAGGATATCAATATTTTGGTTCAGTTGATTATATAGGATCAAAAGAATACTTTGGATACAATTCAAATTCAGGACAAACATTTTTTATCAATAATACTTTGAGTGCTGAGACTACAGATACTTTTTATTACAATTCTTTAGGTGAAATCGTCAAAGTACAACCCGAAGAACAAAAGGCAATTGCCATCATACATTATACTAATCAAACAATTGATTTCTTTTATGGTGAAAAATTTGCACTGGAACCGTATGATCCAAGCAACTTAGACGATACAACAGGACAGGCTAGAAATTTTAGACTTCATATACCTTGGTTGATGTGGCATAAGAATCCTGAATGTTGTTTTGGTCAAACTTTTTGGGTTGATCCTCCAGGATTTGAAGGTAAAAATCTTTTTGATGTTAGATATGTTCAGACAACTAGAAATGATGATATGAATAATCCCGGTATTAGATATTATCATTTGTGGGATACTAATAAAAACAAAAACGGTTTACCTAATCGAATTGGTAAAGTTTTCCCTGATAGTAAATTAATTATTATTGACGATGAAGAAATAATTGCCGCGATGTCTTATAAGGCAAATAGAAATTGGACTTTGCCGGCACCTCAATTATCGCTTATAACCCCAAATACTTGTGGATTAGCGTCTTTAACTGCTGATGGGGTTTTGACAGGTCATGGTGAAACTATGTATGTCACTTATAGGTTTACAAATAAAACTTGTAGTACAAATTCACTTCATTGCAATTACTATGTAAAACTTGTTGGGAATAATAATGATTGTACGCCTAATGTTTCACAAAATGTTGCCATTAGATTTGGTCGCGAATTTAATTGTTTGGATTATATGATACCAACAACAACGACGACAACGATACCAATATTTACTACTACAACTACAATTCCATTCACAACTACAACAACAACAGATCCTTTTCCATTAACAACGACTACAACTTTTTGGCCGTACACCACAAGTACAACAACAATATGCCCACCTTCTTGTAATATAAATAAAGGTTTCTTTGCTGAATCATTCCAAGTTTTATGTCAGAAAGTGAAAACAGGACAAAGACCGGATCCATCAAGTTGGAAAATAATTGATTACACACAAGACTTAGGTAATTTAGTAACACAAGATACTTTGACAAACAATACTTTTGTTATAACGAAAGATCTTTACGATAAGGCTCCATATTACGACTTGGGTAGTTATATAAACTTGACTAAATTAGGAAATGACAAACCTGATTTAAATTTTGGTGACGAATATTATTTTTACGGTTCCTTTGAATCAGATATAATGGCAACCATATATCAGATGAAATATAAGATAAATTTAAATTTTACAGAATTTCAAAATTCAACTAACCCAACATGGAAACAAGGAACAAAATCATTCGTAACCGAAATTGCATTATTGGATGAGGATAAAGACATTCTTGTAATGTCAAAGTTACAATCACCTGTGTTAAGACAAGGAATACAACAGTATTTAGTCAAACTTGACTTTTAACCTTTAATTTTTTTTCATTTAAATTATTTTATAACTAAAACCAACTTTATGGCTAAAATCAAAAATTCACCAAAAGTCTTAGGATTAGATATATCTACTAAAACAATTGGTTGGGCTTTGTTCGATATACAAAGTCAACAACTTTTAGAACTAACACACGTTTCCCCAAGACCAAAAATGAAAGAAGATGAAAAATTAAAAGAGTTACTTTTAAAATGTGAAATCTTTAGAGAAAAATTGATACAATACAAAAATTTAGGAATTGTCAGTGTGGTAATTGAAGAACCACTTCTTAATTCGAATAATATCTATACAATCCAAACCCTGTTAAGATTTAATAGTTTTATTTTCAAAGAAATATATGAAATATTAAATGTTGTACCTGAATTTATATCAACATATAATTCCCGTAAATTTGCTTTTCCTGAATTAGTCCAAGAAAATGAAAAGAAAAAATTTGTTTTGTTTGGAGGTCTACCAAAAGATATTGATAAGAAAATGATTATATGGGAAAAAGTTGCTAAAAGAGAACCACAAATAAAATGGTTATACACAAGAAATAATACACTTAAAAAAGAAAATTTTGACCAAACAGATGCATATACCTGTGTTTTAGGATATATGAGATCTAAAGAAATTTGGAAATGATATCGTTCAAAATACCGATAATTTGAAATATCGTCTTTTTAGACGATTTTTTTTTATTCAAAAAAAATTATTATATTTGTAAAATAAACAAATAAAAATAACTATGAAAATCTTATCTTTGGTTTTTTCACTATTATTAACTTTTAATTTTTTTTCTCAACAAGTCGTAATTCAAGTAGATGAAGTTCAGTCATACTTTGGTGATACTACATCAACCATGACAGAAATATTTGAAAAAAAATATAACTTGGAACCACAACATAAAAATTGTAGGTATATAATCGATTTTACAAATAATAAAGCAAGTTTTTTTAGAGATGGGGAACTTATTGATCACGGATCTATAAAAGTAGGGCATGAAAACGAATATACAGTTGTTGAGTTTCTTAACGACGGATTTAATTATGGACTAATTTTAAATTTAGATATCCATAATGAATTGGTAGTTCTTTATCAAATAGATAATGATAAGGTTGAGTATATGAATTTCACTAGATTTCAGATTCTTAAACCAATGTAGAAATATTTTTTTTTATAATACTTTAGTGAATTGAATCTGAACAAAGATCTATAATAGTTCCACCGGCCATAGAAGCCCCATTACCCGAAATTGTTATTGTGGTATATGGTACATCGTTTGAAAAGGTGAATATTCCCGATCCAATATCACCGTATGGTGCATTTTGTGGACAAGGTATTGCGGAAATTACGTTCCCATTAATTTTTGCACAACAACTACTACAAGTACTTATCACTGGATTACCTGTATTTGTTGTGATTATAAATTCTTCGTAAACAGTTGATGAAATGTAATTGTAATTTATGAATCTAAGCGTTACATTATTAACAGGACTATCAAAAGTTAGAGTGTAAGTAAATGGGTTGTTTCCTGGTAAAATATCATTACCCAAATATAAAAAGTTGTCTTCTACATTTGGACCCGAAATACACCAACCTAAAAATCCACCAAAAGTTCCCGCTTCTATTTTTCCAGTACCACTACCTGTAATATTAACACCGTTAACAACTATTGAATTACCAACTTGAGGTAATGTTACAACTTGTGAACATTCAAAACAACCAGGTGGTGTTGTAGGTGTGGGAGTTGGTGTTGCTGTAGGCGTTGGTGTAGGTGTTTGGGAAGGACTTGGGATACAATCTAAACATTTACCTTCATTTTCAGGACCTAATTCTGAAATTAATTCTATTTGATCTACACCACTTATGTTATCAACCAAACCTATGAAGGTTGCACAAATTGATTCGTTGTTTATTATAGTTTTATAAACATATCCTTCTAAAGGAATTTCACCATTTATTAACAATAATTCGGTTGAGTAATATTCTATACCTGTGAAACAATCTCTGAATTTCTTACTACTTGAACATCTAATGTAATCATCAATCACATTAAATGTTACTTGACCAGAAACCAAACAATTTATTGTAGGTGTTGGTGTTGGACTTGGAGTTTCACTTGGAGTTGGAGTTGGTGTTGGTGTGAATGTTATTCCTGTTGCTTGAAAACTCAAACTATTACAAACATTTGATGGTGTCGGTGTAGGTGTCGGTGTAGGTGTCGGTGTTTTTGTCGGGGTGACAGTAGGTGTTGGTGTAATGTCACAATTAAAATATGCTTCAAAATCTATTAGCTCACAACTTGGAAAAGTTGTTGATGTAGTTATGACACAGTATCCTTCAGAAAAAAATGAATCACATAAATCAGGACAATCACTTGTACATGGACTTTTACCAAATAGTAAACACGGCTCATCAAGGTCGTTAGCCAAACACCAACAATTCTCATCAGAACTATAGTATATTACAAAATCACCAGTCCCACCTGTGTAATAAGGAAGTCCATTATATGTTCCATTCGAAGTGTAGTTACCATCGTACAACGATGTCCCTGAAATACAATACTGATTTGAACACGGACAATCATCAATGGAATCAATCCCCGATATTTGTTTATATTCTAAAACTATTGACCCATTTGAATAGTACCCGTTTGTTGCTTCTGAAGTACAGATTGAATCGAAATATAAAATTGTACCAAGATTCAAATCATTCCCATACAATGGTATAATCAAAGGTTCTGAACATAATTCAGGGTCAATAGTTGAGTTTGAAAAATATCCTAAAAAAATACAAGCCATTTTATACTTCTATTATGTTTGTTTTTATACATTCATTGTCATCGATTACTTTTACTACAAACTGTGAAAAACTTGAATATATTGAAGGTATTTCAAATGTATACGGGGCGGTTGTAATTGTGTCGACATATATACATGTAGTTAATCCCGTATTACATACCCAAACATCAAAAGGTGATGAACCGGCAAGATTTGTTATTGTTACTGTTGTAGGCATAATTTTCTGTCTTAAATAAATATAGAAAAATAGAAAAACATGTGAAGTTGATAAATTTAAATAATGTACCTATCTTTTAAAAGATGGAAGAACAAGAAGCTTTAGTTGAGTTATTAGAAGAAGTTTTAGGTAGTCACGGACTTCACTATCCCAATAGGGGTCAAATATCTTTTAATTGCCCTGTTTGTGACGAAGAAAGAAACAAACATAATTTGGAAGTGAACTACTTCAACGGAGTTTACAAATGTTGGGCTTGTGGTGATAGTGAAAACACACACGGTTCTTTAGGAAAATTATTTGACAAATACGGAACTAGAAAACAAAAAAAATTGTACAAAATTCTAAGACCCGAAGAAGAACAAAAAGTGGTAAGAAAAAAAAAACCAAAAGTTGTTTTACCTGAAAATTTTATATTATTTAAAGAATCAAACCCAATCTATCCTGTAAGAAGACAGGCATATAATTACTTAAAAAGTAGGGGAATAACTGAAGATATCATAGAAAAGTTTGGAATCGGATTTTGCGATAAAGGTAGTCACCAAGGAAGAATAATTATTCCATCATATGATAACAAGGGTAATTTGAATTATTATGTTGGTAGAAGTTGGGACCCACACAGTAGGGCGAAATATCGAAATCCTGAGGCAGAAAAAGAAAAAATTATTTTTTGGGAAAATTTAATAGATTGGAATAAAGATATTTACTTAGTGGAAGGTGCTTTTGATGGGATGTTTTTGGATAACCCAGTTGTAATGTTAGGTAAACACATGTCTGAATTATTGTTCGAAACAATTTATAACAAGGCTAAGGCTAATGTAATTATTTGTTTAGACGGTGATGCATGGGAAAACGCTGTGAACCTTTATCACGAATTAAATGGTGGTGAACTTTGGGGTAAAATTAAAATTGTCAAACTTCCAAAAGACAGGGACGTTTGTGATCTGAAGGGTGAAATAAATGAATATTATTATGAAATTAAAGATTGATGGATTTATATAAAGTTGCAGAAGAAATAAGAAATATCTTATCTGAAAGACAAAAAGAGTTCAAATTAACTTTTGAAGAAGATACTCACAAATATACAATGTTGAGTTTAGATGGGGAATTAAGGTCGGACTACCCATCAGTTTCAAAAGTTATGAAGCTTTTTTATGATGAATTTCCTTCCGAACAAAAAGCATTTGATATGGCCGGTGGAAATCCTGATGAAGCCGAACGAATCTTAGCTGAGTGGGCGGAAAAAGGTAAAAAGTCAACCAACATGGGATCAAGAGTTCACTATTTTTTAGAAGAACATGTGTTAAAAGTTTTTAATCAAAACAAACAAGTCAGAGAACCAATTTTTGAATGTGATGCACAACAAATAGTAGTTAGTGATACTATGATTGTTGCAGGTAAAAACTATATTGATCTATTGAAACAAAGAGGTTGTGTTTTGTTAGATACAGAAATAGTTTTAGGTCACCCTGAGTTAGGTTATACGGGTCAACCAGATAAAGTTTGGATAGTGTTAAGTACAAAAAATGAGATAGGTTTATTAATTACCGATTGGAAAACTAATCAGGAAAAGAATTTTTTAGTTCAAAGATATACTAAACCAATGAGAAAGCCATTTGAGTACTTACCAAATAATGCATTAGGTCATTATAAAACACAATTACCGTTATATGGTAAGTTGCTTATTAAAATGTTGGAAGGCACAAAATATGAAAAAATACCCTTACTTGGATGTATAATTGTAAGACTAACAGAAGATCGTGAATACGTGGAATATAGGGTTGATAAATCAACAATTACAACTATACTTGAGATGGACATTAAATCAAAATTGAATAAATTAAAAAAATAATATAAAATGGATGAAATTATAAAACCAAGGATTGACCTCAAGTCACAAGAAACGGTAAAGTGTGAAAAGTGTGAATCAAAATTCTTCAAAGAAGTCACAATGATTAAGAAAGTTCCAAAACTTTTAACAGGTAGTTCTGAAGACACTTTAGTACCATTCCCAACATACATGTGCAATGAGTGTGGACATGTAAATAAAGACTTTGAACTTTTTATTGACTAATGGAAATAGGTAAAATGACCATAAGCGAAGCGTATCCACACCTGAAAACTGTGGCATTAGCTTATGGATTAAAACTAAACAGAGCTAAGGAATTTAAGTTCGCAAGAATTGTTTTAGCAAACCTTTATTGTAGAGAATTAGTATGACACACAAAGAATTTTATATTTGGTTAGAAGGATACCTTCACGGTAAACTTGAAAACAAACAGATAGATATTGCACCTATTGTGGAAAAGATGAGTCAAGTTAAGGATGAACCTAAAATTGGTATTGCTGAACCATACCGAGTCCCTATACCCGTAAATCCTTTTCCTGTGAAAGACGATCCATATAAACCTCCTTACGAAGTTTTGTGTAATCAAAAATAATTTTTTTAATTATAGGTATATTTATCAATAAAAAAAATATGAAAAATATACTATCAAGTCTAACCACATCAGAAAAAAATAGAATTCTTGAAATGCACAGAAGAGCAACATCAAAATTTTATTTATTTGAATCAGATATAGATGGTGAAATTTATTGGCAATCTTGTGATCAAGAAATGAATTTATTATCAGATGAATCAAAATCTGGTTTAAAACCTGCGGGGAATGAAAATGGAAAAGATTTATTTTATTTTGAAATTTTACCCGAAGATAAGGCAAAAAATCCGCAATATGACATACAAGGTTGTGTCGGGATTGAAGGTAAAGATAGTAAAGTCTATATTGAAGAATATGATGGTAAAAAAGTTTTAAGACTTTATGAAGGTTTTTAAAATTAAAAAATAAATAAGTAACCCACCCAAAAGGTGGGTTTTTTGTTAATTGACAATCTAATCAAATATGACTATATTTAGTATATGATTAAAAAACTTATACACTTTTCTGATTTACATATAAGATTATTCAAAGACCATGAGATTTACAGATTAATTCTTGAAAATGCATTTAACGAATGGAAAAATTTAAATCCTGATAGAATTGTGTTTACTGGTGATTTAGTCCATTCAAAAAATCAAATGACTCCCGAACTTATTGAAATGGTAAGTTGGGTATTGAAAGAATGTTCTTCGATTGCAAAAACAATAATTATACCTGGTAACCACGACTTTTTAGTGAATAACACAGAAAGATTAGACGCTCTTTCACCAATAATAAATTCTTTGAACAACCAAAATATTGTATATTACAAAGATCGCGGTGTTTATGAAGACGAAAATGTTAGTTGGTGTGTTTATTCTCAGTATCAACATAATATACCGCCAGATATCAACGTAGCAACAGGAATAAAAATTGGATTGTTCCATGGACCTATATCTGGTCTTAAAACGGATTTAGGGTTTGAATTTGGTGAAGAAGCTTATGATGTTGAAAAATTTGATGGTTTAGATGTTGTTTTGTGTGGGGACATTCACAAAAGATCTGAATTTAAATTCAAAACAGGAAAAGGATATATGATTGGGTCTACAATCCAAAATAATATTGGTGAAAGTGTTAACAATCACGGATATGGTGTTTACGACATACCAAATAAAGATTATGTTTATGTTGATCTATTTAATCCTAAACCATTTCTTAAGTTTTCAATTAGTTCATTCACAGATTTAGAACATGGAACCGAAAAAATCCAAAATATTTAGTAAAGAAACAATGCAGGCAGTGTCTGCATATTGTGAGTCCGAAGATATTAAAGACGTTGATAAGTTTATGTACCTTTGTTTTAAACAAGGATTTGATATCAAAAGATATGGATTTTTGGGGGAAACACTTAATGAAGGTGAAAAAGACTTAAAAATGAACGAAGTCCAAGAAAAATGGGTGGAAAAGGAGGTAATTGTTGAAAAACGAGTGGAAATTCCTGTTGAAGTCATCAAAGAAGTTGAAAAAATTGTTGAAGTCATAAAAGAAGTTATTGTAGAAAAGGAAATAATAAAAGAAGTTCCAGTTGAGATTGTAAAAGAGGTTGAAAAGATTGTAACAATAACCAATAATGAAGAGCTTGAGGAAAAAATTTTCCAATTAAACAAAGATTTGGAGTCAGAACGGAAAATTTTTTCCACTAAAATGGAAGAAATGGAAAATAATTTCCAAAATGAAATGTCTAAAAAGATTAAAGAATTAGATGAACTTAGACATAATTTAGACATTATAAAAGAAAATGACAAAACAAAACTCCTTCAGGATACTTTACAAAAATTAAGAAAAGAAATTTCAGATAAAAATAAAAAAATTGAAGAATTAGAAAAAATAAACAATAGACCAAATAGTGATGTAATAAATGCAATTTTCATGAAAGGGTCAAATTTAAAAGATATATTATGATACAATTATTAATTTGGGTGATGGTTGCCTACGGAATGACAAACATTTTGGTTTACGGATCAATTTTTAATGGAATAAGGGATGGAATACGTAATTGGGGTAACAATGAGTTAGCTCCTTTTAACTATATGGGATCTTTTATATCGGCATTAATATCGTGTGTTTTATGTACATCAACATGGGTTGGGTTTTTCTTATCATTAACATATTTTTCACCAAGTTATAATATCATTGGAACTAATAAAATTTTATCCGTATTTTTTGACGGGATGTTATCTGCTGGTTTTGTTTGGGCAATAAACTCTATAATCGAATGGTTCGAAGAAAATAGATTGTCAAATCAAAAACAAGAAGTTACATATGTGATACCTGAAGATGAAGAAGAACAAATATTAAACGATTAATAAAAATAAAATGGGAAAAAAAGCAAAAGAACACAGAAAAAAAGTTGAAAAAAGAAATGCAAAAATAAAATCACAAAAAAGTGCAATGCAAAAAGCTTTTGACATTCTAATGAAACAACAAATAGAAAAATTGAAAGAAAATAATAATTTGAATGTAAGTTTATCAGGACAACCATTATCATTCAATGTTATGGATGAGAATGAAGAATTAATTGATGAAATTAATATTGAATCTGTAAAACCAACTGAATTTATTGAACTGAAAACACAAGAAAATAAGGAAGAAGAAGAATAAATGGATCTATTTAATCCACCGAAGTTATTTAATTATGAATTTATGATAAAAGAATTAGACTTTTCTAAGTTTGAAAATCCAACAATACAGGTAGTTTGGGAAGATAATCAAGAAAACTTTACGCAAGATAAAATTAAAAGTGTAAAATATTACTTTCAAAAAAAGTACAACACAACTAATGTTAATGTGTTAACAAAAGTTAAAACAAAAAATGAAGATACACAACAAACTATTGATGTTTCTTTGAACGTTACTGATAGTAATTACCAAATAGATTTGTTAAAAGGTTTTTTAGAATCTAAAGGATATGACAAAAGTTTGAAAGAAGTTTTGGATCTCAACAAAACTGTGGAATATAAAATGGAAGAAAGTGATGTTGATATCACACAATTCAAAAAATGGTATATTAAAAATATTGAGTTTTCTAATTTTTTATCCTATGGTGAAAATCAAAAATTAGATTTTGACAGGTTAAATGGTTTGATTGTTGTCGAGTCTAATCCACCAAACTTTGGTGGTAAAACTGTTTTATCTGTTGACCTTCTGATGTTTTTATTTTTTAATGAAACAACAAAAACAACAAAGGCTGAAGAAATATTTAATCGATTTACCGATAAAAACTCGGTAGTTGTTAAAGGTGAAATAACAATAGACGGTGAAGACTACATTATCATAAGAAAAATTGAAAGGAAGTTATCCAAAAAGGGAGAATGGAACGTAAAAACAGAATTAGATTTTTTTAAAAAACTATCTGATGGTAGTCTACAAAATTTCACTGGTGAACAAAGACGTGAAACTGAAACTTTCATCAAAAATTCTATAGGGACTAAAGAAGATTTTTTGATGACAATTTTAACTACTGCCACAAATTTAGAAGAACTTTTGGAATCTAAACCAACTGCAAGAGGACAAGTATTATCAAGGTTTATGGGACTTGAATTTTTAAAAAAGAAAGAAGAAGTCGCTAAAGAAATATATTCAGATTTTTCAAAACAAAAACTTTCTAACATATATTCATCCGAACAACTTAAAACTGATATATCTGATTATGAAAACACAATTAAATCACTTAATAATCAAATTGAAGATAGTAATAAAGAATTGACAAATGTGGAAGAAGCGATCACAAAAGGTAAGTCCTACCGTGATGATATGTTGAAGAAAAAACATTCCAACATCGATCAAGAAATTAGTAGATTAAATCCGACTAAAGTTCAAGAAGAAATTAACACGATTGATTTTGAAAAGAAAGGTTATATTTCCAAGATTAATGAACTAAAAGTTGTTGAACCAAGTGAATATTATCATGAAGATAAACACGATGAGGTTAAAGAACAATATAACGATGTTTATAAAGAAGTGGTCCAGATTGATACTGAAATTTCATCAATTAACAAATTGAAATCTGAAGTTGAGGGTGGTATTAAATGTGAACACTGTGGAATTGAGTTAATGAACGCGGCAATAACAAATGCCAAAATTGCAGAACTTGATGGACTTATCATGCATAAAACCACAAAAACGACACTTATGCAGGATTTATCCCGCAAAGAACAAAGTTTTGTACAATTAAAGAAGGAGTTTGATGAATACGAAAAAAACAAACTTGTTAAAGAAAAGTATGAGATTTCTGTTGAAAGTTGTGATTTGAAAATAAGCGCGTTAAAAGACAAACTCAAAAGGTGGGGAGAAATTCAAGACAAAATTCAAGAAAATCAAAAGATCGACGGACAATTAATAAAGGCCGATATGCGATTAGAAGAACTTGAAAGAGAAAAAACAAGAATTAATTCAATCCTTTCGACAAACAAGGTTTCTATAGTTTCTTATCAGGAAAAGATTGAAAAAAATAAAACAATGATTGAAAAAATTCAAAAAGAAGAAGATAAAGAAAAAATATATAAAACTTATCTTGAAGCTTATGGAAAAAATGGTGTTTCTAAAACAATTATGAAAACTATGATGCCAATCATAAATTCTGAACTTCAAAGACTTATGGAAGATTCTTGTTACTTTAAATTAGAAATTAGAATCAATGATAAGAATGAAGTTGAATTTATTATGATTGATAATGGAACGGGTATAGAAAAGTTAATGACATCTGGAAGTGGTTACGAAAAAACTATCGCATCATTGGCACTTAGATCAGTACTAAGTAAGATATGTTCACTTTCTAAACCCAACGTAATCGTTTTCGATGAAGTATTTGGGAAAATAAGTAATGATAATTTGGAGTTAGTATCTGAATTTTTTATGAAAATTAAAGATTACTTCGAAAAAATATTCATAATCAGTCACAACCCAATGGTTAGTCAATGGGCTGAGTCAACCGTAAAAATTTCTAAAGAAAACAATATATCTAAAATTGTCAATTGATTTAGTACTGTTTAAAATCTATATTTTATAAGAAATGTTTTATTACTACGGAAGAAAAGAAAAAATATTCAAGTACTACCCAAAACCCAAGTACGATACTATTGTGGAACCATTCGCGGGATCTGCGGCATATTCAATGAACTATCATGACAGAAATGTAATTTTAATTGAAAAAGACGTTAGAATTGCAAAACTATGGGAATATCTTATAAATGTCAGTTCTGAAGAAATTTTATCGTTACCTATTTTATCAAAAGGACAATCATTGAATAATGATAATTTCAATTATTTAAATGAAAACCAAAAGTCTATCATAGGTTTATTTTTAAATCCTGGTTCTGCACAACCAAAAAAGTCCCCAGGTAAGTTTTGTGCTTGGAATGAAAAAAATAGATTAAAACTTTCACAAGATGTGAATAAAGTTAAACATTGGCAAATAATAAATAATGATTATACGTCAATTGAAAACATAGAAGCAACTTGGTTTATTGACCCACCATATCAAGGAAATGGTGGTAAGTATTATAAACATGGTAATAAAGGTTTTGACTATGAATTTTTATCCGAATGGTCACTCAATCGTAATGGTGAAATTATAGTATGCGAAAATTCTGAAGCTGATTGGATGGACTTCAAACCTTTAGTTGAAATACAAGGACAAAAACACAAAACAAAAGAAGTTATTTTTTATCAAAATAACGCCTTAGTTTAAAAAAAAACACTATCTTTGTACTATCAATAATAAAAAATGGGTATTTCATCATCGACAAAAACAATTCCTGAATTTGTACTAAACTATATAAAGTTTCAAAACTCTATCGGTAACATAATAACTCGTACCGATATTAAAAATGCTTTAAGACAAGCTTTAAATCAAATGCCTTGGATGTTTGGTACATCAAACAATGGTTCTGATGTTGCATCTTGGGAAAGTAGTATATACCCCACTTTTAGATCGATGTATTCAAGGGCTAAAAATGGCTCAGGTGGGTCAAAAGGATTAGAAGATATTAAAATCATCACAAAAGATGGTATAGATTATGTTTTTCATATTGACACATTTTTGATGTCGAGCATTGGTTTCAACCTTGGTGAAATATATGGGGGAGGTCAGGAAAAAATTTCAAAAGATCCACACACAACACTACAATTCATGTTATGTAGTATCGGTAGGAAGGCGGGATATAAATTATTTGTACCAAATAACAATAGAACATCTTTCAAGGCCGATAATGGACTTACAATCGGGGGTGAATTTTCTAACGATTTAGTTGATGATTTTATAGGATATAATGATATAACAAGACAAATTGATGTTATTTTTTTAGAAAAAACTGAAAACGGGTATCTACCAATTAGATCTTTCGAAGTTGAAAATTCTACAAGTGTTGTTACTGGTTTAACAAGAATCAAATCATTGGGTGTAAATGGTTGTATTATATCAACTCAAAAATCTTACAAAAATATTTTTGATAAACAATTGGAACACACCTTTACAGAATTACAAGGGAAAGTTAAGTACATAGAAGGGTCAAGAATATTCAAAATGTCAGAAGACTTTGAAGAATATGAAAAATCATTCAGTGAAGAAGAAATCAGAGAACATATTAATACAAAACTATAAAAAATGAAATACATTTTATTTACGTATCGTTGTGACGATAAAAAAAATGAAACGGAATTTATTCGTCGCATCGCAGAAGAAATAAGTCCTGTTGTTAAATCAGATGAAATAAAATATATTTTTGGTGATACAAGTTCAGTTTTTCATTTTGAAACTGAAATGTGTTTACCTGAACTAAATATTTATATTGATTTAGTAAGTAAGGATTTTGAAAACTTTACGTACTTTTTATTACCAAAAGGTAGAAACTTTGCCAGTAACATGGAAGAAGAAAATCTAAACCATTTAATGGAATTATATCCAAATAAAAAGAAACGAAAAAGTAATAAAAACGTATTTCAGTTACCAAAAATTGAATTTAATGATGAAGAATTTATAAAAAATTATTTATCATCTATTGAAATAAAAGAAAAAAAAGAAGATATTTGTAATCTTACAGTTGATGAAATTTTAGATAAAATTCTTGATCAAGGAATGGATTCTTTAACAATTGCGGAAAAAAATAAACTTGACGAACAATCTAAAAGCATATAAATATGAAAGACAAAAATGTTGGGGCACCAATAAATCAAGAAGAAATTCAACACTATCTTAAAGACATAAGAAAAATCAAGGTAATGACTCCTGATCGGGAAAAAGAACTTGCTAAGATTATGAAATCAGAAGGTATTAGTTTAAGACAACGTAAAGAAATTGAAGAAGAATTACTTAGGGGTAATTTAAGATTTGTTATAACTGTGGCAAAACAGTATCAAAATCAAGGTATGGACCTTTCAGATTTAATTGCTGAAGGAAACTTTGGATTAATGAAGGCGATCAAAAATTTTGATTGGAACAAAGACTTAAGATTTATTTCCTACGCAGTTTGGTGGGTAAAACAATCAATAATTCAGTCTCTAAATGACAACGCAAGAACAATAAGACTACCGGTTAATGTTGTACAAGATTTACAACGAGCAAAAAAAGAAGTGGAACAAACAGGGAAAAAATTAGACGATAAATTTTCTACACTACCATCTATTATTGATTTAGACATGACAATTAATGAAGATGGGGATACATTAATTGATATGATATCAAATCCTGATGCTGAACAACCAGATTCAGTATTTAACACAAAAGATATTTTAAAAGATAAACTAATGTCTCTTTTAAATGTTTTAGACGACCGTGAAAAAACAATCATTGGTGATTACTTTGGTCTTACCGGCACTCCAAGAACTTTAGAAGATATTGGATCAGATTTCGGACTTACAAAAGAAAGGGTCAGACAGATTAAAGAAAAGGCATTACGTAGACTTAGAAACGATAGTTCAGAATTATTTGATTATTTATAAAAATAAAATTAGTATGGGAAGTGTAATAGATTATATTGAATGTCCAAATTGTAAAGAAGAAGCTTTTAGTGACTTCTATTACAAGACAGGTGAAGAATATGTAGGATGTAATAATTGTGGGTATCATAGATCTGCTTTTTATAAAAGAGATGAAAATGGTAAGTTTGTAACTAAAGATGGTACTGATGATTATAAATTTGAAAATCTTGTGATGGAATTTTCGGAACTTAAAAATCCATATGGTTCATACCGATTGAAAGTTTACCATTCGATTGCGACACAATGTGGATCATTTGAAACTGAAGAACAATACAATCAGTTCAAAGAAAACATTAAAGAAGATGTTGAAATTGAATTTTGTTCCGTTTCAAGATTTGTTGATGGTGAAATAAAAAAAGAAGTTTTGATTGAAAATTAAAATAGTAATTAATAAACAAACAACCCTATCATATATAGACCCCCACCTTAAATGGGGGTTTTTCTTTATCTTTTATATTTATTAAGTATAGTTTAAAGATATGAATAAAAAATTTTTACCTTGGTTTTTGTTATTTTGTGCAATAGGATTATCAGGAACCGCAGCGTATTACAGTGTTATAGGTTTATCTATAATATTTTCGGCAGTTGCCATTCCTGTGATCATTATGGGATCTTTTTTGGAAATATCCAAGATAGCAATCGCGACGTACTTACATGATAAATGGAAAGAAACTTACGGTATTCTAAAGATATATTTAACAATAGCATTAGTTACTCTTTCAATACTCACATCTGTAGGAATTTATGGATTATTATCTACAGGATTTCAAAAAAATATCGCAGGACTTGAAATCAATAATAAAAAAATTGAAAACATCGAAGTTAAGAAAAACAGGTTTGATGAAATAAAGAAAGAATATCAAAAGGAAAAAGATGTGTTGGATAAAGACATAACAAATTTAAGAAATGCACTTTCCACAAATACAACAACTCAGACCATTGATAGAACAACGGGTCAAGTAGTTACAAGAGCTAATGGTGGTAATAGAAAGGCTTTCGAAACACAATTAAAAGTTGCTCAAACAAACAGAGATACACTATCAATCAAAATAGAAGCACTAAATGATAGTATAACCAAGTTAGATTTAGAAGTTTTAGATCTCACTTCACAAGAAATTCAATCAGGAGAATTAGGGGCAATTAAGTATTTAAGTGAAATAACTGGATGGGACGTTAAAAAAACCGCTAATTTTTTTATTCTTACATTAATTTTTGTTTTTGACCCATTAGCTATTGCATTAGTTATTTCTACTAATCAAGCTTTTAAAAACTATAGAAAAAAAGAAAGTAATGAAATTCACAAAGTTTCTGAACCAAAACCCGAAGTTGTTGAAAAAATTGTAGAAGTCATCAAAGAAGTGGAAGTACCTGTTCAAGTAATTAAAGAAGTGGAAGTACCCGTCCAAGTAATTAAAGAAGTTGAAAAAATTGTAGAAGTACCTGTGGAAGTTATAAAAGAAGTGGAAAAAATTGTAGAAGTACCTGTAGAAGTTATAAAAGAAGTTGAAAAAATTGTAGAAGTACCGATTGAAACAACGACAGTAGGTGAAAATAATAAAAAAAGATTGGTTTATAAAAAAGAATAATGGATATTATAGAATACGGTAATTTCAATACTGAGTTTGTTTCAAACCAAAAAAAACAAATAATTTTATTACATTCAGGAAGAAATTCTGAAAATTATATAACATCCTTGAAATACAGACATAATGGATCATATAGTAAAATACCTAACTATTTTGTTGATCGTGAAGGTAAAGTTGTAAAACTACTTGAGGACAATCAATACTCAAAATTTTTTTATAAAAATGAAATTAACAAGAAGGCAATATTTGTTTGTTTAGAAAATTTAGGGTGGTTAGAAAAACAACCATTAAAAAATGGATACATAAACTGGATTGGCAATATTTATAATAGTGTTGTTGTACAAAAAAAATGGAGGGACTACTACTATTGGCAACCATATACTGAAGAACAATTAAAATCGACTTCAGAACTATGTTTGAAATTATGTAATAATAACTCAATAAAAATCCAAGTTTTAGGTCACAACACTAAGATAAATGGGATAGAAAATTTTGAAGGAATAGTGACAAGAAGTAATTTTCTAACAGAAATAACCGATCTGAGTCCGGCTTTCGACTTTGAATTATTTGAAAAACAAATTAAAAATGAATAGACACGAAGAAATTAAAAAACTACTTTCAGCATCTAGAACTTTATTAAATAAAGAATCACTAAGTGAAAGTACAGAAATACTTGATAAGTATTATGGTTTAATCAAAGAAGATTCAGAAGAAAAAGAATATGAAACGGCTGAGTTAGAAACAGACCTTGAAAGTGATACGCCTGAAGATAGGAAGTTTGAAAAGAAAAAAACTTATAGAATTTCAGGTGGTTTAATGACAATCAACGCTAAAGATAAAATGGGGTTACAACTTACTACAGATGACAAAACCGCATATCAAGAATCGATGGATGAGTTTGTTAGTGAAGTTTCTGAATTAGTAGATTTTAACACTTTGAACCTATATCAAAACAATGTTGAATGGTCCGGTAAAATACAAGATTTAGATATAGAATTCTTTTTTTCAATTGGAGAAACAAATGGTGTTTATATAAATGGGGACATGATAAACATAAATGATGAATTTGTTGAGTTCATTGGAAAACTTAGAAGTTACTATGAAAAATTTAAAGCTAAATGGTCAAAGGTTATTGCCAATAGAAAAAAAACACCAAGTGAAAAATGAAAAAGTTTCTGATAAAAAATTATAAAGATGTCTTATTAGTTGTTTTAACTCTGTTATTAACAATCATACTTGTGAAGTTATTCAGACCGGTAGAAGATAGGTCAGAATTACTCAAGTATAAATTAGAACAACTCGATCAGAACATTAATAAGATGAAGGAATTACAATTAAAGTTGAACGATTCTATAGTTTCTTATAAAAAAGACATTGAAAAAATAGATCAAAATATATCAAAAATTAAGTTCGAAAAAAATGTAATAAATAATTATTATGAACAGAAAAAAGAAAAAATAGAAGGTATGGGAAAAAAAGAAATTGACAGCACCTTTAAACAAAGATACAAATATTAAGTATGAAAAAATTTTTATTTACATTATTTATTTTTATTTCCTGTCTAAGTTACGGGCAAAAAAATTTACAAAAAGAAGATACGACAACAATATGTTTTCCTGTAAATGTAGGAAAACAAATACTTTTAGACTTGAACGAATTGGATAGATTGAAAAAACAATCATTAATGGATCAAAAAGAAATTAATCAGTTAGAATCGAAAGTAGAAAAAAAAGATACTATAATTGGGCTGTTAGAGCTAAAAGATAAAAACAATGAAATAATAATTAAAAATACTGAAGAAAAAGTAAAATTATTGGACGAAGAAAATAAAGAACTTAGAAAGGACATAAGAAAAATTAAAACAAAAAATACAGTTATAGAAATTGTTTCAGGATCAATAGTTGCGGCATTAACTTACGTATTAGTTTTTAAATAAAAAATGGAAGATTGGAAATCAGAAATACAAAAAAGTTTCTCTGATGTAATCGCTAAGGCTAGAGGTTACGAAGGTGGTGATCAAGTAGATCCTTCTTTAGCTATGCAATCCAAAAACGAACTATTATCAAACATACAAACAGAAGAAGAAAATGATAATGGTAAAAAAACTCATTATTTAGATTTCTTAAAAAATAAAAGTGAAATTGGTGAAATTTACAAACTTATTAAAAACAAAAAATTATCCAATAACAAAATTAAACAAGAAATAAAAAATTACTTGAAAAACCCTGAAGACATAAAAACCTTCTTAGAAACTATTTTGGATAATAAAAAAACCAAAAAAGAAACTAAGGAAGCCACAGGAACAGGATCTGCTGGTGGATATGAGGCACCTCTTTTTTCTGGCGAAGAACCTAAAAAAGTAGAAGCCACTGAAGCAACTGATTCTTCATCATCAGGGTCATACGTTACTACCGCGGCATGGGCTAAATCTTTAAGTAAAAAAGATTGGAGAGGAAGATCAAAAACACAAATACCTGGAGGAAAATTCGTCCAAGTTAAAAAAAAATGTAAACGTTTCCCATATTGTAATCAGGGTGATATCAAGGCTCTTAATATTTTTGAAAATAAAACATTGAACGGTGTAATAAAACGAATCAGTGATCGATATCAAATTCATGAAGATATTATAAAAGATATTATCCTGAGTGAAATGAATAAACTCCACTGATCATATATTTATAATAAAAACAAAAAAATGAAAAACTATTCTAGATTTCTAAATGAAAAATATAATACGACAAAATTTAATAGACCTGGAAAGTCTTTTGATTATGTTGAAGAAGAAGAAACATCCGAAGGAAATGCTTTCACAAAAATGTTGAAAAACACAAAAAAAGGGGATAAATTTTCTTTGAATGGTAAAGAATATACTGATAGATCATCATTAGATGAAGAACCAATTTATGAAATTGAAGTCAACGATGGTGAAATGTGTGAATGTGGTGGTCAAATGATGGAAGGTGAATGTACAGAATGTGGATACATGAAAGAATCTGAAATGAATGAAAAACTTCATGGAAATCAATTCAAATTGGACAAAAACAAAAACGGTAAAATTGATAAGTCAGACTTTGATTTATTAAGGAAAAGTAAAAAAAATATGAACGAAATTTCTGATGAGTTTGATTATGAAATGCAAGAACCATGTCCTCATTGTAATGGTACGGGATATAACGAGTTTGATGATGTTGAATGCGAATGGTGTGATGGGACTGGTGAATATGATGAATATGGGGATTTAAAAATTTCTGACGACATGCCAGATTATAAAACCAATTGGAAAATGCCTGAAGACGATTTTAATACAGATAGTAGTGATATTGTTTATGAAATAGAAATTGACGAAGACATGTATGATAACGCCGAAAAAACAACAGATTTTTGGAATCCTGGAAAAAAAGAATTGAGAACTAAAATGTATGAATACGAAATTTTTAATGAAAGATTAGGTAGATCAATTCGACTTACAGAAGAACAAGTCGTTAATTTAATTGAAAATTTGGCGGAAGAAAAAATGAAACCCGCCAAAAAAACTAGAGGATACACTGAATATGAAAGATCATTCAAAAAATCTGGAGACGAAAATCAAGACTATTATAAAGAGGTTGGGCAAAAAATGAAAAAATATGCTAAAGATGGGTCAATGGAAGATTTCACTATGGACGCAAAACATTTTCCTATGGGTAATGGTGAATTGAAAAAGATGGATAAAATGGCATATGTTCCATCAGACAGTGTGGCGGAATATGTAGAAAACTTTACAGCGGCGGCACTTGAAAACATTGATTATGATGAATTTGCTCCTAATGAAGAATGGGTAAAAGACAACATTGTCGGTTCTTCAAGAACAGGTAACAATCCTGAATGGGGCAATGCGGTCGAAACACCAACAAACAAAAAAAGAAACGAAATTAGAGAAAAAAATATGTTGGCTCAAATAAAAAGGAAGGCATATAATAAATCCGCACAACCTGTGGTTAAAGATAGACCAGGAAATGATGATGCATCCGATTTACTAAATAAAGTTGAAAAAGGTGAAAAGGCCGTATCAAAAAAGTCAAAAAAAGTTAATGAAAATATTGAAAGAATTGCTGGTTTGATTACCTACAATTCCAAAACACAATAATTTACATAATTTTATATTACCGTATAATTATCCATAGATGACCTCTATGGATAATTTTTTTAATTACATATCAAAACCAATCAATAAAGAAGACATTGATTTATGGTTCAGAATAAATAATATTTTACCTGAAAAATTAGAATTATATTACGATTTTTCGTATTCCCTTTACGATTTAATAAGAAAAACTTTTTTGGGTGAGGAAGACAATAGCGAAACCAAAATTCAAATGTCTGAAGAAGACATCGTGAACCACTTCAAGTGGTGTTGGAATAAAACAATCGAAAGTTTTGAAAAAGAAGGAATTATTTTTACAAATGAAGGAGATCATTTGAAATACTTCAAGTCATTTTTTATTGAAATATTTTATAAACAAGAAGATAAAAAAATCAAAGAGTCTATTGGTGAATTTTTTGATGATATTTTTAACATAGAAAAAACATTTACCCAATCTGATTTAGATATTATGTTGAACATATATAAATCTTTAGATAACAATTTAAGTATTTAAATGTTTACATAAACATCATAATTAATATGTTTAACATTAAATAAACCTATAATATTTAAAAATGGAAACACTTGAACAAATTAAAGTTTTGACAGAACAATTGAGCGTGGATACAACCAAATTCTTTGCTGGTAACAAAAGTGCTGGTACAAGAGCTAGAAAATCAGCACAAGAACTGAAATCTTTATTACAACAATTAAGAGGTGAAATTTTAGAAAGTAAAAGGGCTTAATATGACTAATATCGATACGTTATATTTGTTTGTATTTATATTTTCGATTATATCAATAACTAGAATTTTTCTAAAATTTATTATTTCCCTATTACAGACAGATCCTAAACCTATTTTGTTTAGTAATAGGGAAATCTTTCTTTATGGTTTATTTTTAACTTATATAATAACATTTCTAATACAAAACAACAAATGAGTTTATTTAAAGAATTTAACATTCTATTTCCGTATTTACAATCGGTAAGAAAAATGAAAAACTATCTATCTTTTGATATAGAATTTCCAAATACTTGGAAATTACCAAAAAAGTTTGTAGATGAAAAAAGTGTTGTTGAAAACGACCCAACCAACGTCGGTGTAAGATTTTTTTCTTTTGTAACTCAGTTCAATGAACAATCTGTAGAAAATCAAATATCTAATATAAAAAACATTATTGCTTACAATAAAGAAAGAGAAGAAAAAGATCGACTATTTCAACAGAAGATAGATGAACTAAAACACATATTTGAAAAACAAAAGTTAAATGATCTACAAGGACTAAAATTTGAAATTAATAATCCTAAAATAGAATTAGAAGATGACGAAGAAGAAAACCAAGTTGGAAGCGGAAATTGATTGGTTGAAAAGTGAAATAGAAAAAGACAAAAATGATCTTGATATTGAAAAACACAATTTAATTGCTGAAATTAAAAAACTAAAAAAAGAAGATATATTACCAAAAAAACCTGAAAAACTAAGTGTATGGGAGAAGATGAAAAAAATATTAATGATATCTTAGAAAAATTGTTAGTTGTTACTGAAGCGGCTAATGAAATTTTCCCAGAAGGAAAACCGATCTTGGTTTATGAATTGAATGATCAAGATTTCAAAAAAGTACAAAGTAATTTTAGAAAAATTGATATAAATAAATTAAGATTTAAAATAGATATTTCAGGTACAGAAATAGTTTTTGTTAATACAAAAGTTTACGAAGAAACAAAAGACGAAGAAGTAAAGAATGAAAAAAAACCAAGTTTTTTCAAAAGATTATTCTTTCGTAAAAGTAGTGAATCTTCTGTAAAGAAATGATTTGTTAATTCCTTTTGATTCTAAAATATTATATAAATATTTTTTTTGTTCTTTAGAAGAATCTTTGACTAAAATACAATCCAACCTGTTATTACTTATCAAGTAAGATTCCAATACATCCATAAACCTTGAACACTCGTCGATAGACTTCAATGAAATCAAATTGACATCATTATCATTTTGTATCGCGACTTTATTGTTCAATTTTGAAACTAACTTTATGTTTGATTTAGGTAAATATTTTTTTACAAAAGAATCAAAATTAATTTTAGATTTTTCCTGAACGTCATAAACTTCTTCATGAATATTATATTTCGAAATTTTACTTAATCTATAGTTAGTATCGTCGAGATCAACTTTTACCTGCCTTCCGAGTTCATCTTTTACAAAGTATAAATCAAAATTTGTACTACCCGATTCCAAAAAACCAATTTCGTAATCACACAATTTTCCATTTTCAAAACGTTTAGGAAAATTCACTGAATTGCTAGTTTGTAGTAAAAAATCAAAGTATTTTAATGCTCTTTCTTTATTCAAAAATTTATTTAGAATCTTTTTTCTTTTTTTATTTTTGAATAGTACTATTAGATATTTCATTTTTTTTATCCTATAATTTAAAATATACAAGAAAAAAACAATAAATGAACGCTGAAAATCATTACTCTGTTTTAGGGGTTGAAGAAACCGCAACTCAAGAAGAAATAAAAAAAGCTTATAGAAAATTGGCAAAAGAAAATCATCCCGATAAAGGTGGGGATGAAGAATTATTTAAAAAAATTTCCGTGGCATATGATGTAGTTGGTGATGAACAAAAAAGAAAAGAATACGACATACAAAGAAAAAATCCGTTTGCCGGGTCCAACTTCAGGGATTTTAGTAGTATGTTTAATATGTTTAATCAGAATTTTAGACAACAACAGAAACCTTCAAGAATTATTACACTTTCTGTAGATGTTATAAAAAGTTTCATGAATGAAAAAGTTAACTTGAATTATCAAAGAAAAGAAAAGTGTGATCCATGTAATGGTACTGGTGGGGACAAACGATCATGTGCCACTTGTAAAGGTGAAGGTGTTTTATGGGCACAAGTTGGTAGTGGGATGTTTGTTCAGATGGTACAAAAGATTTGTACTTCATGTAATGGTTTTGGTCATACATTGATTAATGCATGTCATGTTTGTAAAGGTGATGGTAATAAAGATGAGGTAAAAAGTGTTGAACTTAGAATACCACATGGGATTGATGATGGTCAAATGATGCGTTTACAAAACATGGGAGATTTCGAAAATGGTATTTACGGTGATCTTTTAGTTAAAATAACATTAACAAATGAAAGTGGTTTTGAAAAGTTTGGTGAACACCTATTATATAATAAATATTTCACATTGGACGATCTCAATCAGGAAAATTTTGTTATCCCACATCCACAAGGTGAAATAATGGTTAATTTTCCAAAACAAATGGATACATCAAAACCATTAAGACTTAAAGGAAAAGGATTTAAAGGTAGAAACGTTATTGGGGATCTACTTGTCAAACAATTTTTAAAATATGAAAGAAGTTAGAAAGAACTAATAATGTCCTGTACTAATCTTACTGCCCCATATATAGAAAGACCTAATAAAACTATACCAAAAGTGACCAAAAATAATTGTAATTTTTCTTGTCCTTTATTACATTTTCTACATCCTGTAACTTGTGTTGCTTCTTTTTTTTCCATATAATAATTATAATATTACAGTCCTTAAATGAAAATACTTTTCTAACATAACTTTTCTTGATTGAAGAACATCTTTACCGTATAGTTTTAGATAAGTACCATTATCAGAAAATGTACTTGACACAATTAAAAATGTATTATCATCACTTCTTGCAAGTATGAATTCAATATAGTCAAATACGTGTTCATCTTTATTATCTTCTCTTTTAAATACAAATTTTATTTTTTTTTCTGTTGGATCTTTAGAAAATTCATATAAAATTTTTTTATATTTATCACGAATTATATCAGAAAGCATAGTATTAGGTACTCCAACTCTTGTATGAATCTTACTACCTGAATAAATTGCATTTAAAATTATATCTTTTATTTCCCCATAACTTAAATTACTTTTTCTATCTGAAGTTTGATGAGTTGTTGCAATAAATTTTGGACCTTCAGGCGCAGTAAAAAGTTTATGGTGTTTACCACGATTTTCTATTATTATACTTTTAAGTACACTTAATACTTTCATTAGTAATAAATAGCACAAAAAATAAAAAAGGGGACAAAGTCCCCCTTTATGTTTTTCCTGTTAGGAAGGTAATTAACCTGTCTCTAATAACCGTAAGATGACATCACGACTTGCGTTTTTTAAATGGTGTACCAAATCATCCATTTTGTTTAGTGGTTAACCACATCAACAATACAAAGATAGTGGTTTTTTATTAATATCCAAATAAATTATAAAAAAGTTTGATGTTGATTAATATGATTAAGTTTATTATTTTTTATACATGTTAAGTTATATCGGAGGTAAAAGTAAAATCGGGAAATGGATTGTTCCTTATTACGATAAAAATATGGAGGTTTATTTAGAAACTTTCGGAGGAATGTTTTGGTGTTTCTATAATATGGATCTAAAACAATTCCCCAGACTTAAAAAAGTTGTATACAATGACTTCAACCCACTAAACTATAATCTATTTAAATGTGTTCAAAATCCAACTGAATTATTAAGGGCAATAAACAATATTGATTGTCAAAAACAAGGAGTAGATAATACCCCTGAAATATATAAACAACAGTTTATAAGCTTTCAGGCTGAATTATTTAATGAAGGTTTCAGCTTAGAACCTGGCAATTATGAAGTCGCGGCTAAGTATGTTTACATTTTAACACAGGTTTTCAGTGGATCAAAACCTGAAACATCAAACTTTATTGACCTTAAAGGAAAATATAAATCGAAATATCTTACGTTTAGAGATAAGTTGTCTAAACCTGATTGGGTGGATCACTTTTTAAAAATTACAGATGTTGAAAATATGGATTTTGCGGACGTGATACAAAAATACGATTCACCATCTACGTACATTTATTTGGACCCACCATATTGGAAAACAGAAAACTATTATTCCAATCATGATTTCGATAGACAAGACCATGAAAGATTGGCAAACGTATTACACAAAGTCCAGAGTAAGTTTTCTCTATCATACTATGATTTCGAACTACTTCACAATTGGTTTCCTGAAGATCAATATACTTGGGTCAGAAAAGAATTTGCAAAAGCCGCCGCAGCAAAGAAAGGTGAAAAACAAAACATGGGTGAAGAATTACTTATTATGAATTATTAATTTTTTGACTTGTTGAAATATTTATTAATAAAAAAATTATGGAATTAGTAAAGTTATTATCCAATATAGTAAAAGAAAACACCAAAGTTAAAAATAGTTTATTATTAGAATATCCAGAATCAACAATTAAAAGGTTAGTCCTTAAGTTTAGTGGAAGTACAGAAGACACGGTAGATCAAATTAGACAAACCATTTCTGATTTTGAAAGATTCAAAAATACCTTGGTAGGAGCTGAAAGGGACATCTTCACATATGATTATCAAAAATTAAAGGATCTTGTAAAGTCTAAAAGTGAAAGTCAAAAATCTAAAAGAACTTTTGATGATGTTTTTAAAACATTCATGGAAAAAAATGCTGGTGCAGACAAAAGACTTACTAAATTGAATATTAAAAAGTTTTTTGAAATGAAAGCTTTAGATCCAAAAAGATTCAGAAAAGACATTTTGGACATGACATCTATGGAATTGTCATCTTTGGTTAGACGTGAATTTGAAAATTTCATGAAAGAAAAATTAACAGAAAAGTTAATAAAAGAAAATCCTCAAGAAAATATTGAACAAATAGTCAATAGGGTTGATAGATATGTTGCAAACTACACATTAGTCCCTATAAATACAAAACCTGCAGGTATGATGAATTTTGTTGAATTCGAACATGTTGTGGATGTTTTACCAATGGAAGACGAATATAAAATTCCTGAAATTGATGTTTCTGATGTTGATGTTGTTTTTGAAGACGACAGCATTCTGATATTCAATCCTGATCAAAAACACAAGTGTATCAATATACGAAAAAAGTTTGCCCCTGATAGAAGATGGTGTACATCTTGGGAAGGGTCATCGAATTATTTTTATAATTATAGGCTTAGACAAAATCTTACATTATACTATGTTATAAATAAAAATTTAAATGAAAGCGATGTAAATTTTGCGGTTGTTATACTGGTTGATTATGATTGGAGAAAAAATGTACAATTTAGATTAGCCGATGGTACAAACTCAGGAAAATACGCCGGAGCAACCGTTTTACCTTGGAGTGAAATAACTAAAAAAATACCAAATTTAATCGGTAAAGAAAAATATTTTGTACCGCATCCATACTCTTCTGAACAACAAAGTATGATGATGAGCTTCGAAAGAAAAAATTTGACATCTACCGACGCAATAAAAGAACTTGGTTCTGAAGAAAACGTTGAATTATGGTTAGAATTAAGGACTCCTGATTTAACTCAGATCGCTACTGGCCCAATAATTTGGAAAAATTTTACACCTTATTTGAGACATAAATACATTGGTATGGACGGTAAATTGAATGCTGAAATGTTGAAATTTACTGATAAGGAAAGTAAAGATTACTATCTTACTAAAAAACGTAAATCACTTTTGTTAACTGACATTGACAAATTGACAGAGGCGGATGTTTCTTTGATTATGAGTGATGAAATGTCACCATATCATGAAGCACTTATTAATTCATATGCAAAACAATTGGCAAAGAAAAATATTGATCTTAGTTATCTACCGATATCATTCCCTAATGATTCCGCAGCTAAATTTGCCACCATGTTTGGTTTAGACACATTGTTTTCTATTTTACCTGAAGATACAAGATTCCTTAATTTGGAAAACAAATCAGACAAACAGGAACCATTTGACGTACCCGCAAACATATCAAGATTCAAAAATTTGAAAACATTTGTTGCTGACAATATTATCAAAAGTTTACCTGAATCAATTGGTGAATGTAAAATGTTGTCTTTCCTAAATGTCACAGGAAATAAAGAATTAAAAACTTTACCAAAGTCACTAGCAACTTTGTATTGTCTCAACTTTATTTCAGTTATGGATTCTGGCATTGATATTGATAACCTACCAAAGGAGCTATTCAAACACATGATACCTACTGAAGATTTTTTCATAGTCAATTTCCCTGAAGAGCTCAAAGTTAAAAGAGGTTGTAAATCTAACGAAGACTAATTATATGACTAATGTTGATATTGAAGTTTACATAAGTAATCTAATCAATTTTTTTGAAAAGAATCCTAATGATTTAATGGTTCTGATAGGTAATTTACAAAAAGAAGATTTTTATAAAAAACTTAAAGAAAAATCAATACAAAATTTTGATAACGGTATTGATTATATACTATCAAAAGACCAAATAGTTGAAATTGTAATCGAACTCAAGTTACCTGAACTTGTAGAAACTTCTAATCCAAAAGAAGTAATTGAAGGGTACATCCAAAAAACAAAGTTTGGTAATATAATTTTGAATTAAAATTTGTTTTTATTGAAAAAACGTTTATCTTTGTTCAATAATTAAAAACAAATATATGATCTACACTCCTGAACTTATTAAATCCCAAGCACC
>B570J29032_109959672_pt1 | contig 63907 bp, 74 predicted proteins | sample LakMenEpi16Nov12_FD_29032 | JGI IMG/M metagenome (IMG submission 29032) | reverse complement strand
ACTATTAATACCAATTGCTGTTCTACCTACAGTAGATAATTTTGTAGCAGATACCTCATAATTACCAGTTCCCTGTGTCTCTGGCATTACAATTACAGATTCTTTGGTAACACCAATGTTACCAATATTAATAACAACTTTTAATTTGTCCTGATTTTTCGCACCAATTCGATATCCTTCTAATACTGATTTTGGTGGTATATTTCTATTGGTCTCATTATAAAGATAAAGTCTAGAAGTATTACCTACAGAAATTGTTTTCTCAACGTCAATAGGAGCAAATTCAATAGTTATTTCATTATTATCAACTCTTTGTGGTGGTAAAATATGGGTAATATATCCAGTATCATCTCTTGGGAAAGCGTCATTTCTGAATCCTCTACAAACAATTGCCTTTGCACCAAAGTTTGAGTTGGAGTTTGTAATCGAATGGTCTCCACCAGATTCTGCAACAAAGTGATTTGCATATCCAATAGCAAACACAGAAACTAGTTGAAGGAATGCATCATTTGATGCTTTAATATGGAAGTTTTCGTATGCTGGTTTATATACTGCAGAAGAATTGGTATGAAGGTTTGAAACAGCAGTAGAATCTTCATAAACACCAGATACTGCATTATATTTTACAAATGCATTATCGTCTTTCTGTAGTCCAATACCAGTGAACTGAGCAACCACCATGGATTTAAATCCATCAGCTTTGCTACCATCCGCATGAAGTCCACACATTCCATAAACGGAACGTAAAGAACAATTGAAGATATATGGAGATGCAGAAGTAACACTGTCAACTACAATATTAAGAGTTGGAGCACCTGATACAATAGCAGGAAGAGGATTTACAGGTGCTGTAGAAACCTCATAAGTAACCCGAGTTGTAGATTCTACAGTTTTTACAACATAAGAACCATTGTATCCACCACTAGGAATACCTTCAATTCTAATCGGAGTATCTACATCCAATCCATCAACAGATTCAACAAGATCTACTGTAATTTTCTTACTGGAAGTTACACCATCACCTGCTCTGATACTAGAAATTCCAATATTTTGACCTTTAGAACCAACAATTCGGAATTCATCAATTTTTGATTGAACATCAATTGCAGCACTTGGATAATCAGGTGAAATAGATCTTCCACTAGAAGGACCATATACTAAACCGATTTTTTCATAATAAATGTCAAGGTCGGTTCTAGTCGTATTGTAATTTAAATAAGTATCATTAAATTTTACAGGATTTACACCATCCGCATATTCAAAACAAGTTAGTTTATGGTGAGAGAAGTTGGGAACAAACTTTGATGTGCCATAATCTTTATATACATTTGAGTTTGGATCCGCATCAAAAAATGTAAACTGATAAAAATAACAAGTACCAGTTACTCGAAATAAACAAGTTGAATCAACTGTATTGTCTTGAGGACTTGGAACAAACCTTGGACGAATCTTTGTTTTACGAAGATCCATACCAACGATTGATGTGCCACGAGGAATGATAACTCCACCATAAACGGAGTTCATTTTATAAAGATCATTCTCTGGAGAATCAATGTCAAAATCAGAATTTAAAGTAAATTCTGTGAGGTCATTAGAAGATGCACCACTTCTAGTTAACCAATTATTACCAGAAATAGGAGCGTCATGTACAGGAATCCATCCTGGTCTATTGTCGATTACATGTTCGCCAGGATAAACAATGATAGTTGTTCTACTAAATCTATCATTATCAAATCCTTTTTGATATGAGAATCTTGCTGCCTCAATCAGTGCCCTTTGAATTGTTTTAAAAGGTCTAACTAATGAGTTACCTTGGTTTTCAATACTATCTGTAGAGTCTATACTGGAAGGATCGACGTATAGAATATCGCCTCTACTATTTTTCAGAAAATTATCTAAGCGACTAAGACCCATTTTATTACTCTAGGATGGCTACTATGATTTATTTATTCATAGTAAAAACCATAAACAGAGGGTATTATTTTGCTAACATATACTCAACAGTATTTGCAACATCGTTCATAGCATCACGTAAATCAGGTCTTTGACCAGATTCTTGTCTTAAAATAGGTCGGGAATCATCAACAAGGGTCCAACGCCATTGACCCATTTCTTTGCAGTGCCAAAGATTAATTTTCATATGCAGGATTACTCCAATCGTTAGTAAAAGATCTAAGATATTCTATTTTTTCTAACATTTCTTGACTATCAAGAACAAATTCTTCATTAGCAAAATGAAGTTTGCAGTTGTGTTCTAATGCAAGATTCATTATATATGTTCTTCTGGATTTGTCATCAGGTAAAGAAAAAATACTAAACAAAATGATATGATCTAAATTTGTATGTTTTATAGAATACTCTAAAAATGAGTGATTTCTTCCTTCATTATCTCCAGTTTGATGTGGAAATTTATAACCCATCCTAGAACAATACTCCCTAACAGTTAATGTCTGAAAGTATAAATCAATATGTTTGGTTTTAAATCCTTCATATTCTGCATAGGTTACCACATTTTCATGTGGTAAAATTTCAATCTTGCGAGACTGAATATCTGTATCATGCAATCTTCTAAAGTATGCCCCTGGCCATTTTCGATGAGGTTGTCCATCTCTTAGTAATAATCTTACATCAATACTCATTCTAGTTTTTCCAGTTCTATTTGGTACTCCACCATGAATATTTTCTTGAGTAAAAAGTAAAAATGTTCCAGGAGACATATTTACTGGATAACATTCTTGAGTACAAACCTCTTCTAGTTTTTCATGAGACCATTTTTCTTTCTCAGACATACGAGTAATTTCTCTACTCTTATCAATTCCAATAATTTGGAGTGAATTTGTATCAAAAGTTTCTGTAAAAGGTAACCAAACAGTTCTTAATCCGAGACCATTACCAACCCATCTACCTTGATGGAATGGAAGAACAGTCCCATTCTTATCTTGATTGGGAATTGTTGCCCTAATATTACCAAATTTTTGTATAAGAATATCAGTATTTAACTGCGGAACAACATATTCTTCTACCATCCTATCAAATAAAATATAAAAATCAGTATCAACAAGATCTTTAGTTAAATGTTTTACTAGTTCTCCAATAGAATTTGAAGATACATGTTCATGGAGATATTGAAGATCTTTTACTTCTGGGTAATATTTTTGAACTAGAGATAACAAAATATCCCCAAAAGGATATTTGTTCATATCATATTGATTGTGAGTAGCGTCAAATATAAGCATATCTATTCTTAGTCTAAGCCCCCGACTGGATTTGAACCAGCGACCAACGGTTTACAAAACCGTTGCTCTACCACTGAGCTACAAGGGCATTAATAATCATCTAGTTCTGCTAAAACCTCAGGATTTTCTAAATCCATTTCAAAAAAACACGGATGTGCTTCTTCCATTATTAAGTATGCAGAAGCTCTGAATAAATCTTCTGCAGTATATGTAAGGTTATTATTAGCTTCAATAATAGTAGATGGGTCTGCTTCTTCCTCTTCGGTTAAATCATCCCAAGTGAACGGTATAGAATTAACAAAGTACATCATAACAACGTTCTTTATATTTATTTCTGGAGAATGCCAGCAATAAGCTTTGGTGATTCTAAGCTTCATTCTCTACACCGTTTCTTTATATTTAGTTTAAGGAAGGCGGAGAGTTATACTCAATCCCTTTAATATTCCTTCCAGTAGGAGCGGGGGGACTTGAACCCCCACAGGCAATGCCCGACAGATTTTAAGTCTGGTGTGTCTACCGATTCCACCACGCTCCCATAAGAACTTACACCTTGTAAGTGGGTGGATGATACTTCAAATATTCCCTAAAAGTCATTTTCATTTCTTTTTGGGTCATACCACAGTGTTTTGCTGCAGCAGGAAGTGTCATCGTACAATTGAAGAGACCTTTGTTTGCTTCCTTGACATTCTCTGGAGTTGTCTTTACAGGCATTTCAAATAGGTCAATATAAAGTGGTTTTGTTTTCATAAGTATTAAGTTTGTAAATCCCCAATTAAGGGGAAGCGAATGACGGGGATCGAACCCGTGACACCAACTTGGAAGGATGGGATGTTACCGCTACACCACATTCGCAGATGTAATCATTAAGAGATCTAAACTGAGATTTGGGCGACCCCTCAACTGATTACCCTTATATTATAGGGCATTGGTTCTGAGGTGTCAACCCCCCCTACCAAGGTCCACCGTATGCTGGATCATTGGCATAACCAAGAGCCTCATTGAGTTCGGTTAATCTTTCAATATTTTCTTGCAGTTGCCTGTTAAGACCCCAAACTTGCAATTCATATTCTCCTTTTATCTTTTGTGTTGCTGTAGCAATACTATTCTGAGAAGACACTGTACCAATTCCAGAATTATATTGAGATATAAGAGAACTTACATCTACTGCAGGACCAATAATATCAAACACCTTTCCTAACTCAGATCCACCATTTTGAAATAGTCTTGTGCTTACACCAAGTCCAACATTAGAAGATGTAACAGTGACATATCCCTCTCCATTAAATGGATAGTCGGACCCATAATTTCCTCCAGAAATTTTTGGGTAATCATAAGATTTAAGAACATCTGCTGTAATTGTCCCATATGCAATAATTACAGACCCCAATCCAACAATACCTAAAGATGAAGCAGTAGCAGTTCCTACTCCAGATACAACACTTCCATATTGAGAGCTAATATTTGCCGTACTAGAACCATATCTTGTCGTTAATAAACCAGTATTCCCACCAATAGCAACAATTTGGACTTTAATTGCATTTGCAGCATTTACAGTATTTAAACTTTGCTGAGCAGCATTTGCAGATGGTCCATTAAAAGCATCTCTTAAAGAAGAGGCAATAGAAATTCTTTGTGGCAATATTTGATTTTGCCTTAAAAGAGTTTCCTTATCTTCTTGTAATTTAGTTACAACAATTCCCATAAATCATTATATGTATTTTCTATATTTATTGTGAAAGTTGCTCTATTATTAACTGGATATATGAGGAATTGGGAGAACCACTTCCAAAACATAAAAACCAATATTATTGACAAATATTCAACTGATGTATACATCAGTTCTTACAGTTATTCTGAACTTTACATGGGTTCTGATATAGTTCAGATAGATGTAGATGACATAATAAAGAAATATAATCCAAAAAATTATTTGTTTAGAGATAAAGAAACTCTTCCAGAATTTAAATTCAAATCAAATGGATTAGAGATAAATGGAAGAGAATGGTCATATAGAATATTAAGACAATGGTATACAAATTATCTGGGATTACGAATATTTGATCCTAGAGAATATAATATTGTAATTAAATGCAGAGCAGACTTCTCTATAAAAAACTTTCACCTTCAAACAAATAAAGACTTGGTTTTGCCTGTGTGGAAGGTTCATCCAGGTCCATGCAATCCAGAAGATTCATATGTGGATTACTTTGCACATGGAAATGGATATTGGATGAAAAAATATCTTAAATTGTATGAAAAAACAAAAGAGATGCATGATAATGATTGGGGTGATGTCTCCTTGGGAGAAACCCTAATCAAATCATACATCGATAGGTATATTGGTTCTGAACATATCACATTAGATTATGATATGGATTGGAAGATGAGAGATGAACCTTGGATGTCTGAGGTCCAGAACATTTATAAAAAACACGACCCTCTCAAAGTTGTAACCATTGAGAAGGATGTGTAGAACCCTGATGGTAATCTGGATTTTGTGGTTTTAAAGTAACACGAATATCACCAGGAATCACAAGACGTTCACCCTTTCTCTCAGTAAACTTTTGAGTAAAGTGCCCAATTTTACTTGGAAAAATTACTACACTACCCTCGATAGGGGTAATACTATAAACATTACAATTATAACGATTATATCCAGTGATTAAATTCTTTTGTAGTGCCTCAGTGAACATATCACCAACACATTCATTAGGATTTTTTTCTTGTGCTACGCAAAATTTATCAGAAGTCTCATCAGTTTTAACATAATAAACAAAACTCAAATCTGATGCATTATGATTATGGGGTTTAATTGATGGTGTATCATCATCTTTATGGTATCCAACCCAAGACTTGATGATATGATAATCAAGTTTTGAATAGTCCACATTAAGATATCCAAAATAATTATCTACATGACTGCGAAGTTCTTCAAAAAATGGACGATAAATCTCATTTTGGTGTGCAAAAATCCTACCAGAATACTCTGGACTTTCGTTTTGATAACCATCAAACCAATAATCACGAAGTTCTTCCAAGTAAATCTTAATTTTATCCTGGGACTCCACCATTCCCTGATAAACAATCAGAGGGAATGCTTCATGTACTCGGTGCATTACTTACCGTTAATATTGTACTCTCTATTATCACCTGGATAGTCTGCTGGTGTCAAGCCACGATACTCAGAAATATTTTTGGTGGTGTCAATCCGTTCACCAAAAACAACATAATCACAATTAATAGCAGTTCCTGCATTATTCTTAACGTATATTCTATCTCCCCATTCAATCCTATCAACAAACAATTCTTGCCAGTGTCCATTAGGAGTTAAATTGATAACTAAAGTTTCCATATCAACAAAATCTTTCCAATAATCTGGCAATTGGATGTAAGACTCATTGACAAGTTTACCTTTTAAATAAACATCTGCAGTAGGACCTTCAAGACAAATATATCTGAGACGATGGTCTTGTTTAGTTGGATGTTGAATATCAAAAGATTTCTTAGCATCCCAAACAGCAGCTTTTGCATTTAAAGACCCGACAGATGCTGTTTTAACGTCTTGTCCCTGAACAAGAGCATCTGCTTTTAGGTTACCAACTTTAACATTATAATGTATCCAAGGGGTACATGCTTCTACTGGATAATCTGGGTCACCAGTTGTTGACTTCAAAATATAATCATATTTTGAAGAAAATGGTCCTGTAATACCCTCGTCTTTACAATTTGATTTATTCGTATTCTTTAAAATAAACTTTTCATCTGCCATAATTACCTCTTCGTATCATAGTGATATCCAGATACAGAATACTCATCATTATTACCAGGATAATCTGCAGGAGTTTGACCTTGATATTCTGGTATCAATCTCTCACCATCTTTGCGTTCACCAAAAACATGATAATGACAATCAATTGGTTTTGCAGCGTGAAGATATATTTTATTATCTTCTATCTTCTGAACAATAATACTTTGATGAGATCCAACTGGAGTAATAGAAACTGTAATTGAATCAACATCTACCAATTCTCTCCAATAATCTGGAAGATCAATTATATTTAAATTCTTTAATTTACCTCTTATGTATACATCATTAGATGGGCCTTCTGGGCAAGTGTGGCGAAGTCTCCATCCATCTTTTGTAGGATGAGGGATATCAAAATTCTTTTTAGCGGAAAGAATATGTCCACCACAACGAGACATAACCTCACCTTGAGTAATTAAATTGCCACCAACATTTACATTAGCGTTTGTATCAACAACGCCTAAAAATGCAGTTGATCCAGTAACAGCAAGAGAATATGGATTATTAATTCCTGTACACAATGCCCCAGGTATTAATGGTGGTTTAAACAAATCAGAATTATTGCATTTTCCAATCATTACTGTAGCAGTAAGGAATGATGGAATTGCGCCAAAAACAGAAGGACCTTCCATAAATGAACCACCTCTAATTTGAAGCGGTCCTTTACCCAAAACAAGGGAAGGATCTCCTACACCAACATATAATGTTTTTTTAACTTCTAAATCAGGTACTTTCATTAAATAAATCCTCCACCTTTTTGTTGTTCCTCAAAATCAGATATACCTTTAGATTTTTTCAATGTTGTACAAGAATCTGCACAATCAATCAATCCACCATAAAAGTTTAGTGTTCCATTACCAACTATTTCCATTACGCCAGAAGAAAGGAATTTTGCTACAGAATCTCCATTTACTTCTATATTTTTTGATCTAATATTAATTTTTTCATTTGATTCAATATTAATATATCCACTTTTATTGCCACTACCATTAGCAATCATATCAATATTTTTAGCTTCAAACCTAATTCTGCCTAAAGGAGCAGCAATAACAATATCACCATCAGAAGCTCTTAAAATAAAAGAAGTATTATCTACTGGTTTTTCACCACACATAATTTGATAAACACCAGGACAACGATTAATCGTAGATCCCGTCATTTTTCCAGAAGACATAAACATCATATAATGTTCTGATGGTTGTCCAGGATGACCATTTCTCAACATAACACCAGCATAGGTGTTATTCATATTAATATGACCTAGTTTTAAATGCCCGTAATTGCTTCCCAATTCTATTGGGTTATGAAGTTGTGGTTTTCCCATTAATCAACTCTTCCTACACAATCGACAATTCTGATAACTTTAAACTTTTGCTCATCTGTTAATGTCCCTTCGGTGTCATCCCCAATTCTTCTTACACAAAAAACTGGTGTAATAACAGCATTATATCCTGTCTCAGATTTAATGTAAATCTCTGGTCTTTCTACAAATCCATTTCCAGAATTAATAATTCTCAAAGAGGTTAAAACACCAAATGGTCCAAATGTAGCTTCAATTTCTGCACCAGAATTTGGTTCAATAACAACTTTATCTCCTGAAGAATAGTTAATTCCAGCATTTTCAATAACCAAATCACAAATATACAAGATTGCTGGATAACTTCCAATATTAATTACTGGGAATGCATCAAGTTCTGTTGCACCATTAGTACCTGTTCCAGGTATTGCTGTGATTCCAGTAGCATTTCCAATTTGATTTTCTGGAGGCAACCCAGCATCATTTTGATTATCACCACCAAATCCAGGAGGAGTAAGTCCAATCACAGGCGCTACACCTTCCAATATTTGCTTATCTTCTGGTCTAATTACAACATCACCTTCTCTTTGAGGAATTTCTGTTCCTGGTGGATATTGTTCCCATCTTCCATCGGGAGTCCTAATCACAGTATTTTCAGCTGGTGCCCAGACCCTACCATCACCACCCAAATCTCCATTAGGTCTTGTTGGATAATCTGCTCCAGGACTAGGAACAGCAACATTAACAACTTGATAAGTTGGTTGTCCAGTATTTGGATCTGTTCCTCCATCTGGTGCAATAATTGGAGTTGCATACGCCCCAGAACCTTTACCACAATTATCACTAATGTCTATAAAAGGAGCTTTAGTATAACCAGATCCCCCAGCAATAATATCAACTCCTAAAATGTCTCCTGTTGCACTTAGGATTGCATTTCCTCTTGCACCACTTCCACCACCACCCCAAAAAGTAACAGTTGGAGGACCACAAAAAACAGGACCAACATTACACCCACTTGTTGCACTAATTGCACTATTAATTAATCCACTAAAATCAACTGCTGCTGCAATAGTATCAACTACACCAGTCGCACTACCAACCAATCCACTAACTTGAGATGCTATTCCTTGAGCAGAATTAATAATGGAATTAATATCAAAAATTGCTGCTGGTTTCCCACCTTCAAAAATATTCCATTCTTTTGTTTCTGGACACTCCTGTTCTTCTTCACAAGCAAAAAATCCAGCCAATGCTTTTAAAAGATTTAAAATTGAATTAGCAATACTGAATGCTCCTCCAATTAAACCAGATACAGAACTAATAATAGAATCAACAGCACCTGCGATTCTTCCAATTGTATTTCCTAATAAGTCGGCAACAAAATTTTGAACAGCACAAGCAGGAACATTGATATAACGATTAAAGATTTGATTAAGAAAATTACCAATCATCTTAAAAAGATTTGAAATCAATTTATTAAATAGACAAGTAATCAACTCCATGAGGGCATCATGCCCTTTTTTGGCTTTGTCTCTATCGGGTGGATTTATATTCTCATATAATTTTTTAGTTTCTTTATTAATTTTCTCTTCGACAAATTTACGGATTTCTTTAAATACCCATTTTAAACCTTCAGCAATAAACTCTTGTGCTTTTTGAGTTTTTTCCTGAATCCATTTTTGCTTATCAGAAATCCATCCTTGAGCAGAAGATTCCCACTCTGATAATTGTTTTTGAGCCTTTTCAATCTTTTGAATCAACTCCTGCATAGACTTCATAATTCCAGTTAATGGAATTTTTTCACAGTCTGTAGGGGATGCAACACCAAAAGTATATTCTTGAACAACAGATTTATCGCTTATTCCCCAAAGGTTTGCATTAAATGTTGTTTCTAGTGGAAGACCTTTTACTAATGGAACATTAAAAGCTGCTACAATATCTTTTTCTCCATACCCACTATAAGATTCAAATCCATTCTGACCTTGAGTTCTTTTAATAGGAACTTCTTCGTTATTCCCTAAAGTACCTAAAATTATAGGATTATTTAATTTTGAAATATCTCCCCAAATACCATAAACTCTAGACCCCTGAGTTATTCCACCAATTAAACCAGCTCCTTGATGACCACTTCCAGCAGACCCCATTCTAACCTCTGCCCATGGAAGTTGATCATCTGGGAGAAGTTTTTTATCAGCTGGATGAACATTTTGTATCCTGACTTTTACTCTTTTTCCCCAATTTTCAAGTTGTTTAGGATTTGTAATTCCTTTTTCTTGAGAATCAGTGCTCCATGTTTCTCTTGGCGCAACAATACCTTCCCACCAATATTTTACAAGTGGATCTTTAAGAAAGTTGTAAGGTACATCTAAAGCAGCAGAATGTGAAAATGTCATCTATTCAATCATCATATACTTTACATTCTAATGCATGTGGATGAGAGTCACAATATAATTCCAATGATGTAGGATCATGGTCATCTTCTGGGTGACGTTGTTGATATGCCTCTAGATCCCTCAATTCTTCCTCAGTATGGCGACGCCTTTGTGGAGAAATAGTAGGATCATCAAGAATCATTTTATCATTGTCAATATGTTGTTGAATGTTATCCATTTAATTAACCTATCTTGGTTTTCTACCGTAAGAATCTCTAACTAATGTCATTTTAGTTAAACATGCCTTAGGTGTCAAGTAATGACATATATCTGATATGATATATATGCCACTTAATTCTTTATTTGCTATCATTTCTTTCTTTCCAGATTGCTCTGGAAAATCACAATGTACAATTTGACCTGCCCTTAAACTAAAATCTCCTGGGATACTTATCTCAACAGACAAAGTAAACAGTTTATTATAAGTCATTCCAGATTGAACTATTGTTCTTGCTGACTCCAAATTTTCTTCCTTTCTTTTTTCAAGTTGCCTTCCTTTATTTCCAGATGGCGTTTGTCCTACATCCATTCTATGGCTATACCTTCTAGTATATTCACCATAAACACTAAAGTCTGAAGAAATTTTGGGGAATTCTTGCCCACCTCTTGGTTTTTGATCCTCATTACCAACTTCTTTTGCTTTTGGACTAAAGGATTGTGTATATGGATTAAAAGTTTCTAGTCTGCCACCATATGCTCCAGAATCCAAATTCTTTTGAACATCTATTGTTTTTAACGATTTATAGTTAATAATTTTAGAATCATATCCTTGTGGTAATAATGTTGAATCGTTGTAGATGAATTTTTTCTTAGGACTTCCAGCAAATAATTTATCAATCGCTCTAAAATTAAATCCATCATAAGTTTCAAAGATTAGATATCCAGCAGAAGACTTCGCTCCTTGAGGAACTCCCATTGTTCCAACTTCCGCTATCAAATCAAATGGTTTTTTACCAGACCCATAAAAATTATATTTGTTTTCTGTAGGGTCACTTATAATATTTTTTTTAGTTTTTAAAATTTCTTTTAAAATAATACTAACTGATTGTGAGATTTCACCATCAAATCTCTGATATACTTCTGACTTTAAAAAATCATTTGCTAAAATTTCTTTTGAGCAAAGATCAATTGTATAAATCATCTGCTCAGATGATGATAATATATTTGAAATTTTGCTAATGTAAAGTGCGTTATTTCCAGTAAATTTTAATGTGTTGTTATCATTATCATTAAAAGTTACTTCAACCCTTTCAAATCCAGATAATTTAAGTTTATATAAAATTGCAATATCATCAGATTTTCCTTCATTATGTCCAGAATCCAAAACTATCAAAGAAAATCTAACAGAATTATCCAATATACTTTCAAAATATGAAAAATCCACAATACCGCCAGATATATCAGCAGTCCCACTGCCTCTATTAGAATGAATGAGACATTTTGATATATTACCTGATTCTGCTTTTGTATTTGGAGTATTACCAGCCATTTTTGAAAGTTATATTTACTATTTAACCAACTTCTACAATAAAAATATGAGTTGTCCCATCAGTATCATATGAAGCACGTTGGTTTAATGCCGCAATATTACCAGAATTTGGTCTATTTGTTGATATTGACGCTTGTGTTCCAAAAGCAGATGGGTGATTTTTTTTAACGGCATCATAATATGCTTTATCAACAGGTTTTCCATTTTTAAAATATTTTCCACCTTCCCTTTCAGTGTAAGTTGTACCCCCAACATTGCTAGAACGTATCACTCTTCCCAACTGTGCTGGTTGAGATCTTGGTGGTTGAGATGAAGTTCCTATTCCCAGAACTCTTCTGACTTCCGCACTAAATTGTTTTTCCCCTGAAGAATTATCTGAATATCCTTTTTGAACTCCACCACCACTAGGTTTATAAAGAGGAACATCAATTGCAAGATTTGAACCATGATAACCACGGTCTCCAGGTCTATATTCACTACCAATCTCAAATCCAGCTGCTCTTAATGCTGATTTTGCTCTCTCTTTATCCGCTTCTGTTCTAAATGCAATATGTTCATGATATTTAAGTCCCCCGTGACCACCTGGGTCATAATTTGACCCTTGAGTAGAATCACCAGTAATATATTCAACAGCATTAAAAAGTCCAGGTGTTGGTGGTTTATATCCAGATGAACTAGCTGTAGGATAAACAACAACCTGACCAGATCTGCGTCCAATATCAGGATTTCTTCCTGTTATATCAGCAATAAATTGTTTATTTAGATTCTCGTGTGCATTATTTGGATCATAAGCATTACCTTTAACTGGTTTGCTATGAGCACCTCTTTCAAATTTATTATAAAAAATACTTGCCGCTTCTTCTGGACTTGAGGCAGACTTTAATTCTCCAGCGATTCCATGATTGTTAATATCTATTGCAATATATTGTGCCTGAACATTTCTATTATAGGGGTCTAATCCTCTATCTTGCGCCCATTTTACAAATTTAGGCCATCTATGATTCCTATCCCATTGAACCATTCCTTCATAACTAGGATTATCAGGGGTTGCAGTTCTATACCCACTCTCTCGTCTTATATTTGCAACAATACCAATTGCTGCATTTTTTCCATAAATTGCTGCAAAATAATCTAACAAGTCCGCTTCTATTTGGGCATTAGACCCACCACGAAGTCTTGCTCCAGGGGCACCTCCTCCAGGTTGAGTTGGATCTGTACGAGGAGTGGTTTTAATATTTAAAATAGCATTTAATACACTTAAATCTCTAGAAAGAGCATTTTCAATACCCTTCATCAATCCAAGTATAGATTCATTCTTTCGTTTTATATCTCTATTATCACTTAAAACTTCACCACCAGATGATAATGCTTGAATTGCTCTTGCAATTTCATTAGATATAGAATTGGAAGATGAATCTTGTACAGAAGCAAACAAACTCGCAAATGCTTTTGCAACATTTCTTTGACTTGTTTTAGATGGTCTATGTCCCAACATTAAATCAATACCCATTGACATAATCTTAGAAAAAACTGATGTCTTGGGTTGTTTTAATTTTTCAGCAGCAGATACTAAATTACGAACTGGTTGTTTATTAAAATCTGTTGTAGCATATAAATCTTTTATTTTTTTCTGACCAGTTGTTAATCCTGGTGTAGTTTTATCAACTTTTAATTTTGTAATTGGTACTGCTTTACTTTTTTTCTTTTTTCCATATTTTAATCCTGGATCACGTCTACTTTTATCTCCTACTCTACCACCTCTTGCTCTGCCTTCAATCTTATCTGGAGACGATTTTGTAATTACATTATAAAGACTAGCTCCAATTTGGTCGCCAATCAATCCACCAATAATTCCACCAATTGTAGCACCAGCAGCTCCTCCAATTAAATTACCAACTACTGGAACCACAGATCCAGCAACAGTTCCAACAGTTCCACCCAACCAAGCACCAAGAGCCTGTCCAACACCAGCACCTACTGCACCTGCTGCAGCTTTACCTAGAGGTTCTTTAAAAACTAAAGACCTAATACCAAAATCAATTAGTGGTCCTACAATTGGAATTCTTCCAGCAATTCTTCCAACATTTTTACCAGCAATTTTAGTCGCTCCACGCTGAACTAATCTTTGGTCTAGTCCTTGAGTAGGTCTGGGTGTTTGACCCCTAAGTTTTCTTAAATTCCTATTACCAAATCTATCTCCATATTGATTATCACCAAACCTTCTTCTATATCTCTCTTGTGTTCTTGCATTAACCCTTCTACCAGACCTATCAAAACCTCGTCTTTCTGGTCCCTTAAATCTTTTATCTTTAAGTGGGTCTTCGCCACCCATAGATGCCATTCCCGCAATAATTGCGAGATTCATAAACTTAGTAAAAGTACTTGTAAACTCAGTAAACTTTTTCTCACCATCATCACCAAATAATTCTTTAATTTTAGATTGAGCCCCATCTACAAGTTTATATCCAAGATCTATTGTCGTAACAAACTTATCAAACATTCCTTTAACAAAATCTTCTATAAATGCAGTTACTGGTTTTATATAATCCAAAAACTCAACCAACTTTGGCAGTAATCTGAATATTCTTAAGACTAAAAATCCTGTAAAGATAGTTCCCAAAAACTGCTTTATTCTATCAATAATACTCATTCCTGGGATAGGAATATTTGGTAGTCCTGGTCCCCTTTTCTTTTCTTTTTTTTGTTCTAACTTATCTTCTTGTTCTTTTCTCTTTTTATTTTCATCTTGTTTTGCACGAAGTTGTACTTTTTTAACGTTAATTTTAATTGTTTTCTTAAGTATATCTTCTATCTTAACTACTTTTTCACGTATAACTTTAATATCTTCAACAACTTGCCTTTCAGGATCGGACAAATCTTCATTATTAATTTGTTGCGATAAATCTACAGTTTGCTTATATTCTGTATTCTTAACAGGGACCAAAAACATTTTTGGTTGAGAAACCTTTGCAACCCTTCCACCTTCATCTGATGCATTTAATAATTTTTTAGCGTCAATAAATGCCATCTTATGCTATCCCTCTTATACCATAAGTCATTATATTTTTAGTACGAGTTGTACTATTGTAAGTTCCAGGGAAAGATGTATCAAGGTCACGAGAACCAACCCCATGTTGTGCTTTAATTTGTTTTTTAGCTTTATTAATTGTTGTAGAAGTAATTTCAATTCTTCTTGTTGGTGGTGAAATATTTGATGCAACTTCAATGTTTTTATTTGGTAGAACTCTAGATTGTGGTCCAATAACTGGTTGTCCACGGAGATTTACATATCCATCTGGTTCATATCCCATTTGTCTCATCATTATTTCTTGGCGTCTTGCGGCACCTTTTATAGTCTGAACATTTTTTCCAAAATTTTTAAACGCCCCACCAACAAATGAACCAGATTGTATTGGTCTTGGTTTTGGAAAACTTACCTGAACTGGGTCATAAGGACTCCAATCTCGTATCATACCTGCTGCCGAAGGAGATTGATTATATCTCTGAACCTGTTGTGGTGAGAATTGCTTTCCAGGAATTTGTGGAAGTCTAACTCGATTAAGATTTAATCCAAGAAATTTATTCCGATATCCCATATCAGCGTATCTTGGTGCCATTACTCTACCAGTTCCAGGCAGTCCAAGATTTCCCAAAAAGTCCAAAGCATTGCCAATAAGACCACCACCAGATGCAAGTTGAATATTATTAACCATTTTAGGAACGTTGGTTCCTCCGCCAGATTTGTTTAATCTTAAGAAAAAGTTTGCTCCATACTTATTAACTGCCTCTTTTGAAATAACAATTTCTCCAGGTCTTGCTGCAATCAATTGTGTATCTTTTCCTGCTCCCGTTATCCTTTGTCCAGAATCTTCAGTTACTTGTGCTCCCCCAGCAAATGCATCTGCTTTTATCGGTTCTTCTTTTACTCTACGAGATAAAATTCTACCACCACCACTTGCGCCTTGAAGAGACCCAAATTGAGTTGTTGGTCCCAAATTACCCACACTAGGGGTTTTATCACCCATAGTATCAGTTCCCTGAACTCCTAAACCTTCTCCTCTTTGTGCTCTTGCTTTATTATCTGCTTGAACAGATGCTGCTTGACGTTGCCCAGTAACCTCATTTGCGGCAATTGCCAATCCAGTGACTGCTAAAGCACCAGCAACATATGGATTTTTCTTTAAAAAGTTCAACAGCATAGGAATTCCCTTCCTTGCCATTGTAAATGTTAATTTGGTTAAAGTACCAATGACTGTTCTAATTAATTTACCAGCAGAAGTTCCAAATAGTAAAAATCCAGCAAGTAAAGCAGGCCACCAATCTTTTATAAATCGAAGAATTGTATCTACTTTATTTTTGTTTTCTGGATTTGCAAACCACCTAAACAATTTTAATACCAAATGTCCAACAAGAACCGTGGTTAAAAATTGAATAATTTTATCTAAAAGACTCTGCACTGGTGATAACATTTTTTTAGCAAGTGCTAAAGCTGCTTTTCCACCTTTTTCTAACAGATTTTCCTTATCTTGTCTCTTCTTCCCTTCCTTTAGTCTCCTATCTTTCTCTAACTCCTTTCTAATCATAGAAATTTGTTGAGACATTAAATCTGCAATAGACTCAACAGTTTTTCTAATCGCAGCAATATCATCAGCAATTGCTGCAAGACCAACTAATTTTTTATCACCTTCTTCTTTTTCTGGAAATGCTACTTTTTGAGCAACAAAAAATGAACCTGTTCTAATTGCTAAAGGACCTCCACCAAATCCTCCAGTATTAACAGTTTTTCTTTTAATTCTAAATCTACCAACTTTACCCTTTACTCGCTTCCACTCATTTGTTAACAACTCTGCTTCTTCTGTTGGTATATTATTACCCGTCATTCTAGCAGCAGCCATTCTCTCCCTTAATAAAGAGAGGTATGTTGCATAATCAATGTCGAAGACATTATCGATCCCTAATAATTTTAATACCCTTTCATCAATATCTTCATCAACAAGGTCTTCTTCATTAACACCTTCATATAATCTTTCTTTACCTGGGGGTTCTTGTTGTGAACCATTAGTTTTATCAGTAGGAACTAATGCACCAGTATCCTTTTCTTTTGGTAATTTTTTCTTAGTTCCTAGATTTTCTACATAATATTCCCACAAGTATAAAATATAACTATTAAACGACTCCCATTCTTTTGAATTTTGTGGTCTAGCATATTTTGGTGACGGATAATCTTTTGTAGATTTGTCCCAAGCACTTAAAAAGATATCTTTAACTCTATCTGCATTTACATTATATGTGTTTGCAATCAAAAATTTAGCAAAGTCCATTCTTTCTGCAAGAATGGATCTCCACAGTCCACGCTTTGCCTGAACAGAAGAATAAGATATAAACTTTTCTACATACTTGGGTTTATCCGCCATTTTGTTGTTGCTTTAATTTCTCTTCTTCTAAGTGAGCCTTCAACAGAGCAACATAAACATCTCGCTCCCATGGCATTAGATTTTCAATTTCAGTTAATGAATATTTATGATACTGCATTAACGCAAAATTTAATTTATAATAATTCTCCAAGTCCATGTGAGAGAGGGCTATGCGAAAAAACTTGATAGTCCCTCCAGAACTACAGTACTTTCAACTCCAGTTTTAGGATTCTTAACTGCAATTTCATGAGATAATTTTGGCATAGTCTCAAAGAACTTTTCAATTTGTTTAAATTGAGATGAATTCATTTGATCTAAAAACTCAACAACTTCTTTTTTAGTTAAATCTGAAGTTGCCCAGGATTCCTCTTCGGTATAAATTTGATCAATACAAGTAGCAATAAGGTCAAAAGATTGTTCAACTGTACCACCAGAGGCAAAATCAAAATTATTTTTAATAAATTGGTCTAATGATGGATACTTCATTTCCATCATAATACTATCATCAACTTTAATTTGTTTATTATGTTCTTCGTTCTTTTTAACACTAATATCATCAATATTAATTTTAACTGGCACTAATGTTTCTTCATCATCTGGACAAATCACATTAACTTCTAAATCTTCACCTACAGACTTTCCTCTAATATTAAGAAATAAATATTCAATATCAAATGTAGGCAATTCTTCTACTTTAATGCTTTTTGTTAAAACACAGTTTTTAATTACGGTTTTGATTGCCGTAGTAATTTGCTTAGTATCTTCACTTTCTAAAGCAAGAACAAGAAGTTTTTCCTCTCTTACCAAAAAAGGTCTATATTGAATTGTTTTACCAGTTGATGGCAATTCAAGTTCATAAGTTGGTGTAGATATCTTAGGTAAAGGCATGATATTCTGATATAAGTTTCAGTATGTTTATTTATCAGGCATTTCCGCCCCCAGTTGTTGTTCTATTATTAGTAGTTCCCCAATTTGAACCAAATCCCCTTAAATTAAATGGTTGCGTTCTAGAGTCATTACTAATATTTCTTTGCAATTCTTGCGATCTTAACTCTGAAGTAACATTATTTTGGGGATTTAATGTGCCAAGAGCACCAGCAGAAGGAACTTCTGGGTTACCTGGAGAGTTTTGATTGCGTTCTTGATTAGCAGATGTTGCTGTTAGTTGCCTATCCACATAATAACGACTGTAAGTAAAAGATACTGTTACTTTTAATAGATCAGACGCATCATAGGATACTGGAATGGAATTTATTGATTTAGGATAAGCATCAACAAAGTTGTAAATCAAAAGAGGTACACCTCCTACAGAAAATCTACTACCTAAATTTTTCTCAAATTTAACCACTTGAAGTGTACCTTTATATTCAGAAGGATACCTTGCTCTAGCATAAAAGGTACTTTGATTCAATCTAGAACTATCCTCTCTAACAATATATCTAAGCCATGCATCAAAGAATCTAATTTGCTGATAATTACTATCCTGAGTTACTAAAAAAGTAAAGTCTATTGTATCATCATACAATCTTCTATAGGCATGTTTTTCAGTAACTCCCATATAGTCAAGAGTTTCTATTGTAGCAAGACTAGACCCTGGAAGATTTGCTTCTGTGCATGTCAGTTCCATCAATGACAAATCGTAAATAATTCCAAATTCAGATCTTATATAATTTGCTAAAGTTGGTTCTCCGTCATTATTTCCTTGAGAAGACCCTTGAGGGGGATATATCATAACTGAATAATGAGAAGTTAAAGCAGGATTAAGAATCCTACTCTTCAAAGTATTCATCGTAACTCCAGAAGATATTGGAGGCGTTGCCATCTAAATAAAGTTAACTGTTTATATTATATGTAGTACACTTAATGAACGAAAGTATAAAGAGCAAGTACAAACCATCCTATCCCCAAAAATATAAAGGAAATCCCAACAATATTATTTGCAGAAGCAGTTGGGAACGAAAATTTTGTGCTTGGTGTGATTTGAATGAAAATATAATTGAATGGGCAAGCGAAGAATTTTATATCCCTTACATATCACCATTAGATAAAAAAATTCATCGATACTTTCCAGATTTTATTATAAAAGTAAAAGAATCGACAGGACATATTAAAACTTACGTAGTTGAAGTGAAACCAAAGAGACAGACAGTTCCACCAACAAGAAAGTCAAGGGTTACAAAATCTTTTATTTACGAAGCAAAAACATATGAAGTAAATAAAGCAAAATGGAGAGCTGCAGAAGAATGGTGTAAAGACCGAAGATTAGAGTTTAAAATTATTACAGAAGACGAACTAGGAATCAAGTAATGTCTAAAAAAACTCTTTTTGAGGAACTAAAAGAAGAAGTAGAAGTAGAAGAAGGTAGATCACCTTTCTTTTATAGAAGAGCATTTCGCAGATTAACAAGACAATATTTGAATAATCCCAAAAAATTTATTCTAGATGAGAGAAGAGATTCTGCTCAGGAAGACCCTGAAGATCAAGACGAAAATTTATTAAGAAGAGTTCCTCGTCAAGGTCACATTTATATGTTTGAATATAACCCACCATTTAAAAAAGATGTTAAGGTATTTGATCCATTTCCTTTAGTATATGTAATATCTTTTGATGGAAAATCTTTTATGGGATGTAATTTACATTACATTCACCCAATCAAAAGAAAGATGGTTCTTGACAATCTAAAAGATGGAAAATTAACATTACCTTATAGTTCAATATCTAAATATATAATAAGTCAAATTGATGGACTACTTTTAGATATTGCATTTAATGAGTGGACTGTCGCCGCCAACTTACCTATAGAAGGATTTGTTTCTATTACAAAAGGTGAGCAAAAAGATTTAATGTTAGAAGATATTTGGAAACAAACTAACAAATCTTTTAGGAATATGTTGCGGGGATCAAGAATATATAAAAGTTATGGTCAAAACGATCAGGATTTTAAAGGAAAGTAAAAATGTCTAGAGCTACAAGACAACCAGGTTCAGTCATATCGAATACTAATCCAGCTCTAGCTAATTCTGACGTTATAATTGGCGGAACTCAAAGATTACAATATCAAGGTCAACTAGACACAAATCAAAATTATAGAGTAGTTTATGTTCCATCAACCAGAGAAACAATAGTCGTATTGCAGACATTCAATCCTCTTGGTGCTGCAAACACACTAGATGCTAATCAAAGAATAGCTACTTTAGGTCCAAATAATAGATGGATTCCTTCAGAATATGCAAACACTTTAGGTGGACAACCTTTAGTAGATGCAATAAACCGTAATGGCACAACTGCAAATAATTTTACACAGTCGGCAAGAATTGCCATAAATCAAGACTCTGTAGATAGAACTGGAAGACAATTAACTTCCCAACAAATGTCTACAGCTCAAACTTCTGCTAATTCCAAATCACCATCATTAACAACCAATTCAAATGTTTTAGGTTCCTCTGCAACAGGTGCTCAACAGCAGCAACAACCACCACAGCAAGGTAATTCAACTCAACCAGATGGAACAGTACCTCCAGGTGGAACTCCACCAGACCCTCAACAACAAACAACAGATGCTCGTGGGTCTGGTAGTGTAGTTGGAAACAGATCTGCTGCAGCAGATGCGGTGTCTACCGTAGTGAGCATAGATTCTTTAACTGGTTCTGGGCAAGCAGCAACAGGAGGAGCAGGTGCAATAGAGTATCCATTAGCTTTTCCACCTAATATGGATTATATTAAATTTACTGAAAAAAATTACGGGAAGAAAACATTTAGTTCAGAAAATCTATCTTTTAATTCAAGAGCAAATACTGCAACTGGTAATAGTGTTAAATTACCAATACAAACTGGAATTAGTGATGCCAATACTGTTGGATGGAATGAAGAAACATTTAATCCTGCTCAGATAGCTGGTTCTCAATTAGCAATTGGTGGAATACGTGATGGTATGGATGGATTTGTTGGTCAGATTGGAAATGTTGTTGATAAAATGAAAAGTGCAAATACAGATATTGAAAAAGCAATCATTGCATACTTTACCGAACAAGCAGTAGGTGTTCAAATTTTACCTAAGATTGGTGGTGCAATTTTTAACCCAAATACAGAATTATTATTCCAAGGACCTCAATTAAGATCATTTAATTTCTCATTTAGATTTACTCCAAGGTCAAAAGACGAGAGTATAAGAGTGAAGCAAATATTAAGATTTTTTAAATCAAGTATGGCAGCACAAACCTCAGAAAAAGAATTATTCTTAAAAGCACCAAGAGTTTTTGGGATAGAGTTTTATCATGGAGGAAGTGGAAAACAACATTCTGGTATAGGTAAGATAAAAGATTGTGCATTACAGGCATGTAATGTTGATTACACACCAGATGGAAGTTACATGTCTTTTAAAGACGGTGGTATGGTTTCTTATACTGTGAATTTACAATTCATGGAGCTAGAACCAATTTATGCTAAAGACTATAACGAATCAGACAACCACCCAATAGGATATTGATAAGATGACGCAAGAATATTTTAAAAAAGTACCTAATTTTGAATACATTTCTAGAGGATTAAATAAAAATTCTCTATCAGATTATACTACTGTCAAGAATTTGTTCAAAAGAGCAAAAATAAGAGATGATATTTTTAAAAATGTCTCCTACTTTCAAAAGTATACTATAATTGGAGAAGAGAGACCCGATCAAGTAGCTGATAAATTTTACAATGACCCCACATTAGATTGGTTAGTTTTATTGGCGAATAACGTCAATAATGTTTATGATGAGTGGCCAAAGACACAATATGCATTCAATGACTATGTTCTACAAAAATACGGAAGTTACGAAAATTTATATTCTGGAATTCATCATTATGAAACTTCTGAGGTTAGGACAAGAGAAGGGTACATAATTGTAGAAGGTGGAAAAGAAGTCAATGAAGGATTTTTCAAAGCACCAGAATATGAAATAGAGCTAGACCCTAACGTTCAATTACCATCGGTTATTCCTGGTATTTTTGCAGCAGGATCAGCATCGGTTGATGCAGTCTCAGGAACAGTTACTCAACTAGCGATTACAAATCCTGGGGCAGGATATACTGGAATTGGATCTGTAACAATTACTCCACCACCAAATCCAAGAAAAGGTACAATATCTGTAGAACTTAATAATCCACCAGATGATAGAGAAGTTGGTTTAATTACAATTATTGATAATGGAACTGGTTATACGTTCCAACCACAAATTACATTTAGTCCTCCACCACCTACAATTACAGCAACATTAACACCTGTTATTGGTGCTGGAGGAACTATAAGATCTATAACGATTAGTAATCCTGGAGATGGATATACTTTTACACCAATAGTTACAATAGATCCACCTCCAGATGTTATCAGTAGTGCATTGTTTATTACCGATTCAAACTTTACAGTAGAAGATGGATTTGAAGGATTCTTTATGGATGCTCTAGGTGTAAGAATATACACATGTCACGGAGCAAATACTTATACTAGTGGAGTTATTGAGCATTATGAATTATCATCACCTTACAATATAGCAAGTGGGACTAAGATTGCAACTCGAACTCTAAATTTTGGTGGAGTATCCTTCATATATCTAACTGGTATTGAATTTAAACCAGATGGATCGAGAATGTATGTCTCTGGTTTAACTGGATCTGGTTTTAAAATTGCACAATATGATTTATCAACAGATTGGGATATAAGCACAGCAACTGTAGCTGGTGCGATTAGTATGCCCACATCATCAGGAATTAGAATGCAGGATGATGGGTTTTACTTGTATATTATTGAAACTCAAGATCCAGATACAATCAAAAAATACGAATTACTTGTAGACTGGAATATTACAACATTAAAACCATTACCAACACAACAAGTTAACATACAATCATTAACTGGAGAAACTTCTGTACGTGGTTTTGCGTTTAAAGACGATGGAACAAAATTATATGTCTCTGGAACAGATACAAAACAAATGCACGTATTAGAATTAGGTGCAAATTGGGATTTAGATAGTTTTACACTACTAGGTTCTCGTAATATTCAAACGGATAGTGGTGACACAATTCCTATGGATGCGTATGCTAATCCAACAGAGACACTATTCATCGTTGGTGGTTCTAGTAATAGAAAATTATACCGTTATAGTACAGACATTACTGCAACAGCAACTGCAACTGTGGGTGTTGGAACTACAACAACAGAAAAAATTGTCAATATCACGGTTACAAAAGCTGGAGCAGGATACACTACAAGTAATCCACCGAACATTTTTATTCAATCACCAATTCCACACAGAACAGCAACTGGTTATGTTTTAATTAAAAATGGTGGTGTTGATGAAGTCATTATGGTAGACCGTGGTTATAACTACAGAACCCCTCCAACTGCTGTAATTGAAAATCCATTGCCACCAATTACAGCAAAAGCAGTTGTAAAAACAGAATCTGGTGAGGTTAAAGAAATAACATTAACAAATCCAGGAAGAGGATACAATTCTCCTCCAGATTTAATTTTTAGTAAACCTGGGAATCTATATGAACCTCAAGTTAATGAAATTTTTGAAAGAAGTGGACAAGAATGGAAGTATGATGGATTCAACTGGAGAAAGAGACTTACTTATGGAACTGTTTATTTCGACACCAGAGCAGGAGAACTATTAGAGATAGTTGGTAAAGAATCTTGTGTTCCTGTAACAAATTATCAGTATGAAGAAAACCTCGAAAACAAAAAAAGAAATATTTACATTCTAAAACCAGAATTTTTAAGTATAGTTTTAGATGATATTGAAGGTATTATGGAATATAAAGAAGGTTCTGAACAGTATGTGTCCAGAACCATTAAGAGAGGAGATAATCCTCGTTTATATGAATAACTACTTAATCAACTTTCAGCAAGGCGCTGGAAGTAACTAAGGGCGTCATCATCCTCATCATTAGAAGAAGATGAAGAAGTCAACGATTCAAGTTGAGAACTCAACTCTTCTGGAAGTTGACTCTCTTGAGTTTGACGTGAACCGAAGTCTGGTTTGAAGGAACCACGAGTGGTATCTTCCTCTTCATATTCATCAGAATCTTGATACTTAGGAGTTCCCTTCTTACCAAGAACATAGTCAAGACGTTTTTGAAGTTCTTCAAAAGTTTTAAACTCAGAAGGAGAAACCAAAGTTTGTAGAGAATATTCTTTCTTCCATACACCCTCTAGAGCATCATCGTCTTCAAGAAGAGGTGCTTGACGATCAAACTCGGACTTATCATAGTTCCAATAACCATCAACCTTACGAATCTTCAGTTTGAAGTTCGCACCCTGCCAGAAGTCAAAGGGATTGATGGGTTCTTCATCTTCAAACTCAGGTTGCATTGCTGCCATTACCTTATCAAAGATTTTAGCACCATATTTGAAGAGGAATACTTTACCCTCATTCGCAGGATTTGTGGGGTCCTTTACAATATAGATGTTAGAATAATAAGACAGTTTACGCTTCTGCTTACGGACAGTTTCCTTATCCTTTTCGTTACCGCTATTCCAAAGTCCACGATTATATTCGGACACTGGATCCTTTTGTCCAATAGTAGTCAGGGAGTTTTCAATATACCAACCACCAGGACCTTGGAATCCGTGGGAGTACATTTTTACCCAAGGAAGGTCTTCTCCTTCAGGAGCAGGGAGAAAACGAATAACTGCATAACCATTACCAGTTTTGTCCATTTCTGGTTTCCAAAGGCGCTCATCTGCACCATTAGAACTTGTGTTCATCTTCTCAACTTCTTTTACCAACTTTTGAGTAAGAGAACCAAGCGAAGATTGCTTTTTAAGATCTGCGAAAGACATTAGATTACCTCGTATTTTTGAGATTCGGCTTGTGTGTGTCCTTTGGGGACTTGCGGTGGACACTTACCAGTATAGTGCAAGTCCCCTAGTGCGTCAACCCTCTGTTTTGTTGACCTGATCCTTCATTTGTTGAATCAGTTTTTCCATATTTGAAAAAATAATATTCATGTCCATTCCTTCTGGAAGTCCCATTGCCATTGCAGATTTAGATATATTTTCCTTCATCTTTTTTGCCTCTGGATCATCCGACAGAGACAATCTTGTATATAATACTTTTTGCTTCTCAAGCAAATCTTGGAGTACATTTACATGTTCAAGTTTTCCTTCCCTATCCATCTTAAAAAACTTGAACATATTATCGTATAGTTTTTCCTGAAGTTCGTTAATATGTGCAATTTCGGAGCGAACAACTTCAGAATCAAAAAAACTCATAATACACACTCCTTTAAAATTTTCTTATACTTGAATATATCAATATTTAGGAAGGAATTGTATTTTTTGATATTTTTTGAGACCAATTGCCAAACTGGATCTATCAATTTTTTATCAAAATCATTCCCAAAGAGAAATATTCTGTCATATATGACCATAGTTTCTATGCTAATTTTGCCATTTAAGAATTTTTTAAGTAAAGGTGGATGTCCCTTTGAGCAATCAAAAACTTCTTTAAACTTATGCTCTGTAAACAAATCGGTAGTCTCTTCTTTAAAGATATATGCCAAAGACTCTTTTTTCTTCTTCCAATTGTTATACACAGATTCACCTTCTCTAATTATTTGACCAATCCAAAGAGAATCTGCGTCTCCAGAGGAAACAAAATTAGCAACAAAAAAATCAATAATCTCTTTATCATTTTTTTGCCTACCTAACTTCTCAAACCAATATCTATCCTTCCTTTTATAAAAGGATTGCAAAGAGGCACGAGTTTTACCACAATACTTATGATAATCGTAATTATCTTTTGTAAAGTGATTTTTTAACGAAAGATATGTCTTATATACGTCAAACGGAGTCATAATTTTAGAAGGGGGGTTTTCAAAATTTTCCCCGCGATGTTTTTTTCGACTTTTTTTGAATCAAAAAACCAATTTTGCTCTAGAAGTCCTCTTTAAGAAGTTTAATTCCATCGCATCATACTTAATCTTTTCCTTTAAAGGTTTTGATATAAGTTTCGGAACTGATTCTAAATCAATACTATTCTTTTCACAGAAATGAATAATAGCATCAATATAATTCATATCTTTGTTATTTTTAACTAGAACCTCAATCTCTTGAGCAAATTTTGTCGGGCAAAAAAACTTCTTCTCTAATACCCTTTCAAACTCGTCTTCTAGTTTAACTGGCATAGCTTTCCAATTTGTAGTTAAGAAACTCTCTAGTGTATTCCATGAGTAGTTTAATGTATTTTGTTTTGTCGTATTCTTCATAAACAACGCATTCTCCATTTTCACATGCCATAATAATGACAAGTTTTTTTACTTGTAGTCCTGTCAATTCGTACAGCATACATCCATACGCCATACACTGTACAAAATAATGTTCAATCCACTCTACTGGTTTAGGTTTTTTTGATGTCTTGAAATCAATGATGGCAAGTTCCCCATCAAACTCAGCGATACAGTCTACAGTTCCAGCAATTCCTAGAACCTTGCTGTACATTGAACCTTCAAGTGCATGAATATTATTTATTCGATTTAGATCTGGTTGTGCAATTTTGAATAAAAATTCCGACAGTGGTTGAACCTTTGGAAGTTCTTCGTTTTTGAGATGATGCTCTGTCAAAAGGTGCATGTCAGTTCCACGACTTGTTGCTTGTCGTGTAATTTTATCTGCCTTCTCTGCACCAATTTTTTTACGCCAGTCCGCAAAGAACTGGCGATTTTTGTGACTAGTAACAGAAGTGATAGAGACTAGTTTTAATAGTTCGTTCTCTTCAGGAACAAAATAATATCGAACACCATCTATAGTCTCCCTCTTAAGTTGAGGGAGTTTCAAATCAACGTGATTAAACATCAAAATCCCAATTCGTGTTTTGCAATTAAGTATTCTTTACAGAGACCAGAACGAACGATATCCTCAAGACCAAACTCAACAATATCAAACGAAGGCATAACTCTAAGAATTTTCATAAAGTCAATAATACCATTTCTTTCATTGGTTTTTTGCAAGTCGGATTGAGTTGCATCACCACAGAAACAAATTTTAGTATTCTCACCAGACCTTGTAATTATACTATCAAGTTCATGGAAATTCAAGTTTTGGAATTCATCTACAATAATAATTGCTTTGTCTAACGTAGTTCCTCTAAGGAATGAAGTAGACCAAAAACTAACCGTGCCCTGAGTCTTTAGGTTGCCATAAAGCATTTCAAAATCAGCATCTGTTGCCATCTGGAACATGTATTTGACCATGTTCTTGTATGGAATCTGATAGATATCTGCTTTATCCTCATGTGTACCAGGAAGGAATCCGATTTCTCTAGTGGCAACAAGAGATCTTACGATATAAATTTTTTCATACGGTGTTGATTCATCAAGAACATCCTTCAAAGCGTTATAAAAAGTGATGAATGTCTTTCCAGTTCCAGCGGCACCATATGCAACTAAATTCTTATCATTATCAAACGTCTCAAACAATTTAGATTGATTATCGTTGAGAGGTTCAATATCAAGAAGAAAATCCATATTAATTGGTTTTCTTCTTTTCATTTGCTTAGCAGTCATGCCAACACCAATTGGTTGTAAATCGGGTCTTCTCTTTCTTGCCATAAGAATTTTAAAATTAATAGGGTTTATTATCCACCAAGAAATAAATTCTTTAATGGATACTTTGTTTTTTTGTTTAGGAGATGATGCCAAACATATTTGGCACCACCAACAGCAGTTCCACCATCATGAGATAATGGGTCAACATAAAAATTGACATTTGGAAATGCTTTAATATACTCATAATTATTAACACAGTTTAAAAAGTAACCACCAGATAAAACAATGTTATTTGTTTGAACTTTATCAAGTAACATCTGTATTAGTCTAATAGTATGCTCTTTAGTTTCATTCTGTAGTTTTTTTGCAAGATTTGAATTTTGTTCAAAAGTTGGGTTTTTTAAAAAAGATTCATCAAAATTAGGATTTACATCATCATTTTCATAAATCTTTCTAATAGTATTTAATACATTTTTATTGTTAGTATACCATCGATCCGTTTTTTGATCATAATCAAACCAAACATCATTATCAAGTTCACTTGAATTACCATAAGGTGCTAACCCCATAATCTTACCAGCAGAATGTAGTCTAGTAACTGCAGCAATAGAGTTAAACAACCAACCACAACTTCCAGTTGAAGATAAAATTTTATTATCCTCAATTTCAAATGGTGGATCAAAGTAAGTAATACAACTTGGAGTAAAAACTTGACTAATCAATTCACACTTTCCAGTCTCTGAAAAGTAAAACATAGATTCAGATTCTCTATTGCGTATGTAATCTCTAACATATGCACCACCACCATCTAAAACTAATGCAGCCGCCTCATTAAATTCTGACCCATAAAAAGCACTACATGCATGATACAAATGATGTTCCAGATAATAATGCTCTTCTCCGTAAGTTATTGTCCATTGAGATAATTGTTTTTTAACCTCCTCAATCATCTCCTTATCAGATTCTTCAGCATAAAAATCTTCTGTATAACTATCACCTCTACAAAAGGATACAAAGATAATGTGGTCAAGATGTTTTGTATACTTTAAAATATCAGTGATAGAACGAATATAACTTTTTAACGTCCATGGTTCTTCCTTTCTTTTGTTCCATCTATCATCTTCCAAATAATATATGAGTTCTCCATCTTTAAGAAGAGCAAGAGATGGATGGTGTGATATGTTAACTCCAAGGATGTACATAATCAGTCATTTAAACAAGTGTATAATTTATTTTCTTCTGGAAGATAAAGATACTCTATACGACTATTAGAGATAGTGGTAAGAGCATCATAAAGAGTATGGCAAATTACTTCTCCCGCAAGATTAAACGAAGTATTAAACAACATTGGAATGTTTGTTCTACTATAAAAGGTTTTAATTAAATTATAGTAGTGATAATTTTGTTCTTCAGTTACAGTTTGAATTCTGCAAGTATCGTCAACATGAAGAACTCCTGGAATTAATTCTTTTTTTTCTTCTTTAACTGGAATTGCATACATCATAAACGGAGATTCTTTTATAGTCAACATTTCAAACCATTCATGAGCATGTTCAAGTAAGACTGAGGCAGCAAATGGTCTCCACCACTCTCTTCTTTTTACCGAATTAACAAATTCTTTAGCATCAGAATCTCTAGGGTCATAAAGAATAGACCTATTACCTAAAGCTCTTGGTCCTGCTTCAGTTTTACCTTGAAAGATTGAAACAATATTTTTTTTATCTATTAGATCTACAATGTCTGAGTACGTAACATTATATTGTTCCGTTGTTTTATCATTCCCAACCATGATTAAATCTTTTTCACATTAGATTTTGGTGCTCTAGATGCCTTCTCAAGAACATCATTCCACCCAGGGTGCTTTTTAATCAATTGGTCTTTCCATTCACCAACCTCACCAGTAGAAGCACAACCTTCAGACCAATCTCGTCTCCATTCTGGGTTATCTTTATACCACTGCATAATATCATTAACACTCATTTCAACGACCTTTTTTTCTCCAGTCTCAACATGAATAATAGGATAAATTGCCATAACTTCTATAATAAAGATAACTTATTTATTGGATGATAATAGATGGGGCATCAATACATTCTGGACAGTTCTCTGGTTCCCAACCAAGTGCTTTAGCAATATCAGGGAACTGACAGATAAAGACGCAACGTGCTGCTTCTGCGATGTCCATATGCTCCTTCTGAGTGCCGTGAGCAGAGCGTAGGTCAATATAATGGATCCATGACCTTACAGAACCCTTCATGTAGATTCTGGTGGGGGTTGCGAGTGGAAGCACAAACCTTGCACATTCCTTTGCAACACCTGCATCAAGCATCTTATCGTAAAGGCGTTGTGATTCTTCAAAGTGCTGTTCAATCATTCCCTCAAACTTTTCCCTTACATGTTCATCCAAATCATTAGTTGAGTTCTGACGATTCTTTTCGTCTTGCCTGCGAAGTTCAGGAACCTCAGGAAGATCAGTAAGTAGTTTTGTATCTGCGTAACGTTGTGAAAATTCCTGATATGTGAAGGACCTATGACGAAGCACTTGAGCTGCGATACCACGAGTCGTATTGATTTCAAGAGTCATATCTGCTTGCTCGAAGATAGACCAATGATTTTGCTTAATACAATAACGAAGAAGTCCAGCAGCAGTATCAAATTTAAGTTGATTACTTGGATTGCTTACACGAGCATTGTATGTAATTACTTCCTGTGCAGACTTTCCAGCAAGTTCTCCTGCACCTTGAGTAACAGCAATCAATTTAACAATATTAGACATTTAACTCTCCAAATAATTTTTAAAAATTTCTAAAGCAGAATCCCAGTGTATAAACTGTCCCGCTTGGTTGACTGGAACAAAGCATAACGTCCATCTACCATGCGGTGTGGGATTATTTGTACCGTGCAAAACACCCACGTTAACTAAACTAGGTCGATTTGTATTTGCCTCATAAAGAAGTTCAGAATCTTCCTCATTTGCCCAAAGATTATCATGGTATTCATCGGTGCTACCCTGATAACCATTCAGTTGCATTCTTTTAGTTTTATCAGACTTCCACCATTGTATCACACCTTCTTCAGGTCCCCAAGACATATTAATCTTGGCATGATTTGTATAGTGACCATGATCGGTATGAATCGGAATCTTAGAGAATGGTGGGGTATAAAATACTTCTTTAAGATGAAGAGTCAATCCAAGGTCAACAAAAAATTCTTCCATTGGATAGAATGGATAATCATTAATATAAAAATGTCTGATTTGATTACCCTGTTCCTTAAATAACGGAAGAGGACCAATAGTGAAAGGTAAGTTAAGGTATCTATGATAGGTATTAATCGCAGTATCCATCGTCATCCTCAAAGACTTCATCGTAATCGGTTATACTATAATCATATTCTTGTACATAACTTTCTGTATCTGAAAGAACTTCAGATTCTATTTCTTCAATAAGTTGTTTAAGAGTATTAATTAATAGCTTTAGCTTTTCTCTATCCATTTTTATTAACCTCAACAAAGGTAATTATAGATAAAAAAAAGAGGGGAGTCAAGTCCCCTCTTTATATTAAGCAATTTGTGGTTGTTTTGCCATATTTAACTGTGCAGCTTTAAGAAGACTTTCCTTCTTTGCTTTTTTCTTGAGGTAACGAACGAAGTAAGTATTCATTTTACATTACCTCCCTTTGACTTTTCCATAGAGAATTTGTTTCCATTTTCATCCACCCAGAACATTGTTCCGCGATAGATTTCTACATGAGGTTCTCTTTTCAAAGTTTGATTTGGGCGGTCGTTGGTGTCATATTCGACACCACGATATACGACTTTAGACATTAGGGTTCTCCTTAATTTTGAGGCTAAAGAGCGTTCCTTCAGTCGGCTTTTGCGTCTATTTTACACTCTTTGGGAGAGATTTGTTTAATCTCCCAAATTAAATCATTCTTAATCTGTTTAGGAATGTCTTGTTTATTAACTCTCCCAGCAATTAACTGTGCCTGTAAGCATGAAAGAATGAGTGCTTCCATAGATGAACGTTCCGTTCCGAGTCGGCTTACTTCCGTCCCATAGGGATGAACGTAAGGTCATTATAGACCTATTGCATTATATAGGCAAGTCTTTTTGTAAAATGTAATACATTTTAATCTCTTTGTCTCCAATCGTCAGGCTTATCTCTATCTTCCGAAAAGAAATCTACAATATCATCAACACTTTCAAATCTACGAATACCAAAACGTTCGTGACCCAATCCACCAATGTCAAGTTGATTTAAAAAATCATCCATATCACCCTTCTTCATGTCGGGATTTTCTGCTGTTCTTCTTGCTTGGCGGAGCATTGTACCTGCGGTCCTATTTGCCTTGGCAAGTTTCTCTGCCCAAATCATATCATCTAAAGTGACTTCTTGATGTTTAGCAATTTTGTCGCAGATTGCTTCCAAACGAAGTCGATATTGTGTAGAGAGCATATGTAGTCTCCATATAGGGTTATTTAGTATTCAAATCAATATGGAAGAGATTTTAATCCATCCAAAACTTCTTGAAATTTTTCTGCGCGAGTCTTGTGATGTTCAACATTCTTCTCCAGAACATCCACAATGTCATCTAAAATAGTGTCTGCCGAAGCATCAGTATTAAAATACTGTTGAATTGCTTCAGCAAGGTATCTATGCCTATTCCATTCCATACTATAAGGTTTATATGTCATGATAAGAAAGATATATTTTTCAATTATAGAAGGAAAAATTTATTTTGTCAACCAATAGTATCAAAGAAAAAAACTTGGGTGAGTCTACCAGTTTCAACAGAATCTCCAAACCCAGGAATCATACTTCTATGATATAGAGTTCCGCGATATAATATTAATCTATTATATACGTTACCCATCATTGTCACTAATTTTTTTTCTTCATTATAAATTCCTGTTCCAGAATTTATTGGAGCACCTGGAGTTAAAAATAATACTCCTGCCCATTCAACATCATCTTTATGAATCCAAGTGGAATCATCTCTTAAACAAAGTTGAAATCTAAAACAATCTCTATCTCTCCTAAATTCAATTTTTTTTCCTATTACTGGTTCTATTTTTGCACGCACCATTTCCTGGTAGTCATGGTCTGCTGCATCTGTACGACTACCAGGAAATGTTCCAGTATTTTTAAATGGCAAACAAATAACAGAAGACCTTACCAAATCTGGTTTATCTAAAAAATTATCAATTATAATAGTATCAATTTTCATTTATGATTATACTTATCGGGATTCTTCTCTGAATCGTAAATAAAAAATGCAAATGGGAACAATAATGAAATTCCCAAAATAGTCCCAACTACAATAGGACCAAATGCATCAACAATTTTAGCAATCATCTTTCTATGTAACTAAGTGTATGATTCGTAGCATATAATTGTTCGATTATCATATCACACCCAATCTTTGGGTTACAATCGCCGCATGTAAATAGATCTACTGCAGCCTCTCCCTTTTCTGGCCAAGTATGAATACTAATATGACTTTCAGACAGCAAAGTTAGTACAGTAACTCCTTGAGGATCAAATTTTTTAAAAATTGTATTAACTACAGTAGCGCCGCTAATACTAGCTGCTTCTTCTAATAACTTTATTAGGTATTCTTGATCGTCTAACAATACAAAAGAACACCCATACAAATTTAATAAGTAATGTTTCCCCATCTCTACTTTAAATATTTGACATTTTTTTATTTAGAATTGTTGTACAAGACATAATCTTGACTGTATACATCTATAAATTTTTGATGCCTTAAACAATAGTCATTAAAAATCTTACAACATAATTCATAGTTTTTAATTTTTAAATACTCACCATCCATTAAATTTTTTTTCTTTATTGGAACTTCGCAACCAATAAAATCAGATATTTTTTGTTCAAAAAACTCATCGATTCTAATAAGATTAATGTCAAAGTTTATTTTTGATGGTTGAAAGCAGTAATCTATAAATCTAAACTGTGGCAAAGTATGCCCATCAAATATAAATTTTTTGTTTCTTAACTCTAATAATATATCTCTAGAGTTTGGTGTAGAAAGATAAACCCCAACCTCGCTAAGAAATTGATTGAATCCAGAAATCCATCTATCCTTTGGATGCCTAGTAACAACTAAAATTTTATATTCTTTTTTATATTCTTCTGGTATTTCTAAATCAAATTGACTCTGAACATTTGGTACTTGGTACACAGGTTCAAAGTCAATTAAATTCTTTAAAGAAGTTGATGCATTTTTTGATATTGGTATGTATAGAATTTTATATCTTTTAGATATGTAAAATGCATCAAATTCAACTGTCTCTATACCATCTGGTGTATAATCTAAAAAATATTTTTTAGATACACATTTATCTATTTGTTCCCTATACTGGTCCCAATCAAAATTATAACAATCAGATGAGTTCATCCGAATCGCCACCATATTCATCCAGAAGATTTTTTACTACATCTTCTGTACCATCAATAGTTTTTACTTTGTATAAAGAAGATCTCATATATTTTTTAATCTTCTTATATTCTTTTAGAAGTTTATTAACTTCATTATCATTAATAACAACTACTGCCTTACCATTTTTAGGTTTATCCGCGCCAAATCCACTAGACATCACTCCCCCCTTTTTTTACTCTTAGTTTCTTTTGGAGTTATATTCCAAAGTTTAGGGTTAACTCTTCCTTCCGATTGTTTATACCACTTTAATCCTTCTCTATACAGATCCCAATAATAATCAAAAATGTCTATCTTTTTATTTGCGATAACAATATCATAACAAAGTGAATCATCAATACAATAATGCACTAGATATGCATTGTAAGGTAGATTTCTATCATTAGATAATTCAGGATCACAATTTTGTTGAAGAATTTTGATATTCAAGAGCGACCTCCCCATTGAATATCTGGGTATGCCTCAGCAACAATATCTTTAGTAATCTTATATTTTTCTTGAAGTTTTTTGTCCTTAACAAGAACCATAATCTCAGCTTCTTTTGGATGAAGTCCTTCAAGCATTTGAATAAACATAGTCTCTCTACGGAGACTTGACAAAGATGGGTTACCACCTTGAAGATAATTATAAAAGTTCTCCCACTCATTGCGAATGGAAGTTGCCCTGTTACGGATAAATTCATCTGCATTAGAAAGTCCTTGAACTTTGTTCAATTTTTCTACTGATGCAGATAGAGTATCATTAAATGCAGATTGCTCCTCAACTCTTGAGTAAGGAACATCTCCTTGTGGCAATAGTGAGATTGCCGTATCATCAAAATTCCAAATAAGAATTGCAGTAAGTCCTTCATTTCTATATTTTTGAAGGACTTCTACTTTTTTTACACTAGATCTTTGCTTAGAAACTAATTCTAAAATTTCAAATTGAAAAGAATTTGGTTGCAATTCAATAGGAGATTCAGTCTTCGTCTCCTTCTTCGTCTTCGTAATAGTCATTTGTGTTTTCAAATCGTACAGCTACTATTTCATCGGGAATAATATTCCCATTTTCATCAAACATTTCGGGGTGTGTATAAGCAATTGCAGTTCCTTCATAGAAGTGTTGCTTTGCGATCCATCCGATTACTCCACCCAAAAATAAAAACATTATTGAGAATAGGGCAGAGAATGTGAGAGTTACTGCTAACATTGGACTTCTCCCGAGAGTTATAGTTTGTTAATAATACCAAGTGAAATTTCAAATCGGAAGTGTATCTCTCGTTTAAGGAGCGAGATTACCTTCCCAAACATTATACCAAATGTTCTAGGTTCTGGTGCCTTCTCCCTCCTGCTACGATGTCGCAACATTAACTCAAATCCACGATTAATATCAGAGGATTCAATTTTATTTATTTGACTTTTTCCTTCTTCCTGGTCGTTTGTCATGACTATATCTCCAGGCATCTTGAAGAATACCATAAAGATATTCTTTTATTTTCCTTGCTTGTGGTTTTGGTATATGACCATACGCCTCACGAAGAAGTTTATGTTCTGGATCTTGACCTCCTTTTAAATATTCATCTAACTCTAAAATTAGACTGTTAATGCTTTCTGCTGTTTTGCTGTCAATAAATTGCTCAGCATGACGACGCTTTGCATTATTTGTTTTGAGGTATTGATAGAAATTTAATATAAACTTTCCTTGAAAAGCAAAGTCTACTGCCTTCTCCACGTCGTAATGGAGTGTGACAACTTCTTCTTCCATGAAAACGAATGCTCCCATTTGTAAATTATATATCAAAAAGTAAAATTAAACAACTGTTTCGTTTCGTAAAACCAAAGATAATCGAGAGAAGAAGAATTTAAAGTCCTAAATGCATCTTGTGGGGTTTCGACTAAAGGTTCTCCTGCCAAATTAAAACTGGTATTTAATAGGATACCATGCCCTGTCAAGTTTTTAAATTCATTTAAAATAGAATGTAAATGCCCAGAATTTACTGTCTGTATTCTACAAGTATTATCGACATGTGTAACTCCTGGAATTAAATTTGTCTTGACAGGAAAGCAAACTGTCATGTGTGGATTTGGAATCACATTGTCAAAATAGAGATGCGCGTCCTCTTCAAGAACTATAGCAGCAAATGGTCGATACCACTCTCTATTTTTAATTTTATTAACAATATCTTTAGCATTTGGATTTAGTGCATTAAACAGTATAGAACGGTTCCCCAATGCCCTCTGACCCGCTTCTGCAAGATGATTATATACTGCAACAGACTTATTATTATAAAGTAGTCTTGCCACCTCTTTTTCATCAGCAAATGCACCTTGGTATTGTGATACATCATGGGTTAAACCATGGAAAAAAGTATCTTTAGATGGTAGTATTCTAGAGTCTCCAGACAATTGTCTATAAGAATACATAGAAGCTCCTATGCTTAATCCACTGTCATCACACATAGGATCAAAATAAAATTTAACGTCAGGAAATCTAATGGTCAATTCATAATTGGTAATAATATTCATACCATAACCACCAGTAATACAAACTTTTTTTATTCCAGTTTTATCTACATGTTTTTTAACCAGATTACAAACTTGTTCTTGACATTGACGTTGAACTTCGTAACAATAGTTTGAAAAAAATTGATAATTATCTTTTGTTATCTCAACCTTATAGTTTGCATCATCATTAAAATCCAGCATATAATCTAATAATTCTGGATAATTCTTAAAATATTTTTTAATTGCTGCATCTGCCGATATTCTTTTACCAAAAAACTTTAATTTTTCTATCGCAACTCCATAGGAAGACAATCCCATTGCTTTACCACAATCATCAATTGTTTGTCCTATCGCAAGTGCAGCACTATTGTAAAGATTTCCTATATTAATTTCATCAGTATGATGTTTACAAATATGTCTACATCCATTTACAACTTTATCAAATCTTTTTTGTAAGTTTGCAGTCCAATATCTTTTATATAGAGGAGTGAATTTACATGGATATTCTGCAACATATACAGAATCACATTCAAAAACTTCTGGGTCAATTGGATATCCACCTGCAGAATCAACACATATAATTAAAGACTTTTCAAATCCACTATTATAAAATGCACCAGATGCATGAAATAAATGATGGTGATACTTTGGATTTATGAATTTAATTTTAGGATTTGATAATTTAATTAATGAATCTTTTTTATCTTTATCCTCTTGACTTTCTCCAGATGAAAAAATAATATAATCAATATCGTGCAAAAAATTTTTTGAGATAATATCAAAAATAAATTTGTGCCCACCAGAGTGTTTCTTCTTATTGTACCTCTCTTCCTTAAAGTAATATTCAATTACACCATCCTTTATGACAGTTGCAGATGCATCATGTCCAGAAAAAATGGTTAGAACTTTCATAATAAATACAAGATATTAGTGTTGTGATAATGAATGTAAGAGATATATTATTTAAAGTTTATCCTAACCTAATTGAAGTAGATCTTCCCAAGTGGTTAGATAAAGAAGTAAAAGATAATAACTCAATTATAAAATCTTACGTTTGGAAAACTGATGAATTAAGAAGAATTAGACTCTGCGAATTAAACATAAGGGATAAATTTATCGCAGAGTCTCTTGTTATGTATCCAGACTTTCAATATATCAATCCAGTTTTTGGCACTGAGTATGTTTCATGTGCCAATAAAAAGTTTTTTGGCACCATTGATTTTCATCCATTAAAAATGGACAGTGACTACGAGAACAAGTATATCAAAAAATATCTTGGCGATCAACCAAATAGAACTAAAGAAGATTCAAAAATATACGATTTAAATACTTACTTTTCTAAAAAATTATGGTTAAAAACAAATGACCACGATTTTTATGAAGAGTACTTAGACAAATTAGAATTATATTTAAACAGATATAATGATTGCACAAAAAAATGTGAGATGGAACTATCCCACATTTATCAAAAAGGTTATGATTATCACTTATCATATACAGACCCAGCTTATGGAATCTTAAAGTCGTATTATGATAAATCTTTTGCTAGAAAATATATCAATGAATTTTTATTTGATCTTGCTTAATTAATAATATTATTTTCTTTTAAATATCTTGCAGTATCTGTACATCCACCAAGGTGTTTATCATCCATAATTACTTGAGGAAAAGTTGATCCTGAACCAAACTCAGCATAAAATTCCTCACGATTAAAATCTCTACCAAGTTTATATACTACATGTTGAAGTTCTGCTACTTTAAGTAGTTGTTCAATTTTGTTGCAGTATGGGCAACCGTCCTTAGAATATACTGTAAATTTCATTATTACCTATGAGTTGTTTTTCCTAATGCGACAATGTTTACATTCGTTGAAGTAGACTTGACAAAAATAATCTCCCCTGCGCCCAACTTAATATCGTCTTGACAGAAAAAGTGTCCAGGTTCTACTCTTTGATTATACACCAAATAATGATTGGAGCCAATAGTAGTTCCAATACCAACACTTACTTCAACATAATCTGGAGAAGTGTTTGTAATATACAGATTAGCGTCAGTTTCTACCATCGATACTGGTAGATTAAACACAGTCTGACCTGCACCTATTTTTAAACTTGTTGATGGACTGAATGCTGATATAATTCCACAAACAGTGGTTGTTAAACCAACTTCAGATCCACGAAAACTAAATTTTACACCTGGAGAATCTGCACGTACCACAACAGATTCACCATTCTTTAAAAATATTCCATCAGATATAAATCTATCACCAGTTGGTATTAAATGATTATATATAATGTAATCTGATATTGCTAGGTCGTTTATATTAGCGGTTCCCAGAACTGCAACCCTAATTTTTACTGGAACAGAACTCATATTAACAGCGTAAACTTTACCTTCTACAAAATTCGATGAAGGTGATGTGTAAAGTATATGAGCAAAATTATCTGTGGTTGGGTATGATGCTAGAGATCCAAACGCCATGGATATACTTTTAGACTTTTTTATGTTATTATTTATTATAATAGGAAAATTATGATCATACTTACTGGTTCGTCAGGATTTATTGGAAGTCATTTTGCAAATAAGTTAAATACTGGTGAAGATATACTTTTAATTGATCAAGAAGATTCTTGGCGTCTGTTTAAAGATTTTGATGATTGGAAAAATGTCAGTCTAATCCTTCATCAAGGGGCAATTTCATCAACTACAGAAAAGGATTTACAAAAACTTTGGCACTATAATGTAGCCTTTTCATGCGCCCTTTTAAACAAAGCAATTGAATATGAGATTCCAGTGAAGTATGCTTCGTCAGCATCAGTTTATGGCAATCAAAGTATTCATCAAACAAAAGGATCAATCAATCCTTTAAATCAATATGCCATTTCAAAACTACAGGTTGATTATACAGTCTTAGATAACATAGAAAAATTTCCTCTTGTGCAGGGATTTAGGTACTTTAATGTATATGGTGATGGAGAAGACCACAAAGGTAACCAAGCAAGTCCTGTAAGTAAATTTACAAAGGAAGTTAAAGAATCTGGTCAATTGAATCTTTTTGAAGGTTCTGATCGCTTCCTGAGAGACTTTGTGTGCGTTGATGACGTTGTTAATATTGTTCTCCATAACAACGCTGGAAGCGGCATCTACGACCTTGGAACAGGGTCTCCAGTATCATTTAAACATGTTGCAGAGTTAGTTGCAAAAAAAGAGAATGGCACTATTAATACCATTCCCTTTCCAGATCATTTAAAAGGCAAATACCAAACATATACATGTGCAGATATGAAGTGGATTGGTAATTATAAATTTAAAAGTATTGAAGAATATATTAATCTCCCAGAATAATCCTGTAACTATCTTCTTCAAAATGCTCCGTAGAAAATTCAAATAATTCAGAATCTTCTAGAGCAATCATCTGATGCTTAAGACCCACAGAAACATGAAATGCATCTCCTGGTTCTAATATTTTCATGTTTGCTTTTGCTAAATCATCATCCCATCCATACCACAAATATATTTTGCCACTCTGTAAATAAAATGTTTCTTCTTTAATCTTATGATAATGCCAAGAACATCTCTTATTTCTTTCAAAAAATAAAAGTTTACCACAATACCTTTCATTATTGACTATCCATTTTTCATATCCCCATCCTTTGGGGACAAACTTATTTAAAGAAGTCATCTGAATTTATTGCTTTATCATCTATATAGTAGTCCGCAGATGGCTTACCCATAATAAGATAATGATATTTGCATCCCCAAATTCTTAATTGAAGTTCAGTAAAGTCTTTCCACCTTGCAGAAGCAAGTTTAGCGTCATCTTGATATGTTCCCATACCTCTTGCAGTAAAATATTTGATTATATGACCTTCATCATATAATTTGTTTATCCTTTCAATATTTTCTATTATAGGAACAGATGACTCATATTTACAAGTTTTGCATATCCCATTTTGTTTAGCAATTACACCATCAATATCAATACAATATGTTTTCATTTTAATATACCTCCAAGTATTATATGTTTGAGTGATATGTAAATTGAGCATATCCAAGAGATGTCCCTTCATCTCCACACATTGGTTCTATGTATAATTCAACATCTTTTGGAAGAATATTTAGATATTCGTAGTTAGCAACACAATTTAAAGCACACCCACCACTCAAGACTATTTTTTTTATTCCAGTAAACTGATAAGATTTTAAAATTAAATTTGACATATATGATTCAAAATCCTTTTGCATTCTATATGCTAAATTTGCTGCTATTTTAAATTTATTTTTATTGTTCATCCATATACTAGCATCATTTGCACCAAAGTCAATATAATCATATGGAATTAGATTGGCACCAAATGTAGACTTATAGAATAATTTAGAATTTATTGTGCCATCTAAATTTAAAAAAGATTTAATATTGGGATCATATTCACCATATGACGATAATCCCATCAATTTTCCAGAATTTTGAGATCCAAGACCAAGATGAGATGCAACTGCAGGATATGCCATGCCAATACCCATATCCCACTCACCATGATGCTCGGAATTATTCTTTGATATAGTACTATATTTTAAACTAGTACCACAATGTATTAAATTAAATTTATCTGGATACTCTACAATATATACAGATTCAAATTCATGGTCGTCCAAATTACCAAATCCAGTTGTAGTTTCATTTCCAAGACCATCAACTACAATTACTACAGCTTTATCAAATCCAGAATTATAAAATCCAGTGCAGGCATGTAAAATATGATGCTTATCAGATATAGACATCATATTAGTCAATTGATTTAAATTATTATAACCAATTTTGTTGGTCATAACTTTTGTAATAACGTTCCTATAAAATGCCCACATATCGTCAACAATATGTTGATACTTTTTTGAATAGTAGGATAGAGAACAAAAACAATAATTATCATATTCAAAAAATTTATGGGATAAAAATTCAAATACTTTTGAAGGCCACCCATCTTTTTTTATCCTACTAAGTCTCTCTTCACTTAAATGTGTATCAATTTTTCCAGTACCATCAACTATAGTAATTGAAGCATCATGACTCAGATTAATTCCAATGTAATTCATAATCCCTCAATATCAGATTCAGTAAGAACGTAGCATCCATAATTTTGAACTGCTATTGCAGATGCTTTGTTTGCAATAACAATAGCAGAAGTAATATCTTGATATCTCAAATAAGCATAAGTCAATGCAGATAAAAAAGTATCTCCAGCACCAACTACATCAAATACATTTACTTTTTCCGTAAAATAAAGGTTATCCATATATGATGCTCCATTTTCACCAAGAGTGATAATAAGATTTTCTTTATCTGGTTTTTTTAAAAGTCTACTATATTCCTTTTGATTAATTTTAAAAAATACATTTGGATAACTAAACAACGAGGTTTTTTTAGTATCAATAAAAACTGGTCCAGAAAAATTTTGGCAAAAAACCTCCAGATCATTAGTTGTTAAATACCCCTTATCATAATCAGATATTACAACAGCATCATATTGCATGTGAAGAAATGCAGATTTAACTTCAGATACTCTAAGTGGATCAACTTTATCTTCATCATCAATCCTAAGTAATTGTTGATTGCTATTTTTATCTACTATTCGCCTTTTAATAATACGATTTTTATTTGTAATATGATTTACAAATACTCCAAAAGATTCTAAATTTTTTTTGACATTTGCAGACATACCTAAAGAGGTTTCTGTTCTCTCATAACTTAGAACAGGAACAGGAGCTTCTGGACTAATTCTATCTACTGTTCCATAAACATATTCATCCTCACAGGTTTCCCCGATCAATAATACTTTGAATTGTTTTTGTTGTTGAATATCCATGAATTCTATCGAAAAATTTTAATTGTTTTGCATATTCGCTTCCGATTACTTTTTTATTTTTATAATCGCTGCCTACAATCATTATATCGGGATTAAATCCTTTTATCAAATTTTCCAACTCTTCATCAGTAGAAAACAATTCAACTTGGTCAACAGGTTTTAACATCCTTAAAAAGAATCTGCGTTCATCTTGATTATGTATTGGTCTGAATTGACCTTTTTTTTCCTTTACTCTTTCATCAGTGTCTATGGCAACGATCAAATAATCACCATAGGACTTTGCAAAGTTTAATAATTGCAAGTGTCCCAGGTGTAAAATATCAAAAGTTCCATTAACAAAGATTTTTTTCATAATCAATCAGTATTTTTTACTACAATTAACCTATTATATTCTGGAAGATATAGGTATTCAATTTTAGAATTTGCAAGTGTGCGAAGAGCATCATCTAAAGTTTCAACCAAAGGTTCTCCACCTAAATTAAATGATGTATTAAAAATTATTGGGCATCCAGTTTGATTATAAAATTCATTAATTAATCCATAATAATGGAGATTAACATCTTCAGTAACTGTTTGGATTCTACAAGTACCATCAACATGAATAATTGCAGGTATTTTTTCTTCAATTCCATCCTGACACTTAACAGCATACATCATAAATGGAGTATCTTCCATTCCACGAAGATCAAACCAATCATGAACATGCTCTTTAAGAATTGACCCAGCAAATGGGCGGAAGTATTCTCTTCGTTTTACAAGATTTACATGGTCTTTACCATTTAGGTCTCTTGGATCATATAGAATAGATCGATTACCCAGTGCTCTAGGTCCCGCTTCCGATTTCCCTTGGAACAAAGCAACAATATTTTTTTCAGTAATTAATTTTACAACATCACTATACTGAACTCCTTCAATTATTTTAGTAGCACCATATTTGTTACAGGTGTCTTCAATTTCTTCATCAGAATAATTATATTCTGGACCATAATATAGATTAGTAATTCTATTCATAATATTCATATTACCATTTATTTGATGATGAATTAAAAGAGCTGCTCCAATTGCAGTTCCAGCATCATTACTGACAGGTTCAACAAAAAGATTTATACCATCTTTTTTAAGTTTATCAAGATACCAGTAATTAGCAACACAATTTAATCCATATCCACCAGAAAGAACAACATTTTTATTACCAGAAATCTCAACGGCTTTATAAATCAAATCAAGAACCATTTGTTGAGATTCTACCTGAATGGCATATGCCAAATCTCTTCTATTTTGAAGTTTAGTTAAATCCTCACAATCTTTGGGGGTGGTTAGAAATTCATATCGACCTTCATTAACAACAGCACCATTCGGATAAGTTGGAACTATAACATTTCTATCAGCAGTTTTCCAAGACCCACCACCACCATCAGTATAAATTTTTGGTACATTTTTATTTGGTTTTCCGTATGGGAATAAACCCATAGTTTTACCAGCTTCAATAGGTGCCCATCCACAATACTGAGTTACTGCTTCATATGCCTTTGTAATTCCAGCACTCTCATCAAGAATTAATTCATGAGTACCTTCTTCACCCTCACCGTCGCTGGGAAATTCTTTAATTTTAGCAGACCCCCAAGGACCTCTTCCCGCTTGGTGTTTATATAATGTTTTAAAATTTGCAGGATACCCACAAGAAAATATTGACTCCAACTCCCAAGTCATTTCTAATTCATTTTTTCTACCAAAGCTCATCGGGATGAATGTTCCAGCACCATCAACAACTAAAGACACAGCACTATCAAATCCAGATCTGTAAAAAGCACAGGCAGCATGTAATTTATGATGGGTTCTACTCAAATCAATTACTTGAGGATGATTATATGGATCTTCATTTCTACTAATCAGTCCAAGCTTTCTTGCAAGTCCCGTATAGATATCATCTCCAGTAAAATCAATTCTTCCAGAATCTCCAAGTGGTTGAGTATGTGCAATTACAAGATAGTCAAGTTTATCAGTATATTCTAATATCTTTACCATAGAGGCAAGAGGTCCACCATCATACTTATGCCTGGATAATCTCTCTTCTTCTATAGAAATAACCAGTTCACCATCTTTAAGTAAACAAATGCCAGAGTTATGCCCTCTGGCAACAGCAGCAATCCATTGTGTCATATATTATTCCTCACTTAAGATTTTTTAGAACGTCAGTTACTTGAGAATTTAAATTTGAATTTGAAGATGTATTTTGAAGTTGATTCAAAAATCCTTTAGATTTTTTAATCATAGGTTTATTATTGCCAGAAGGCAAGTTTAATGGGGGAGTTGTTGGTTGAGTGTTTCTGGTATTATTATAATTTGTATAGGCAACAGATTTGCCCATTCTTTTACGAACAGATTCAATGACAGTTTTTATCTGTTCTTTTGTCATTTCCATTGCCTGATCATTATATCTATCAACTTCCTCATCCATAGAAATTCTAATTGGGGCATATTTCCTTCTATCAAATCCAATATCAATTATATCAAAATCTTTACTATTTGGATAAGATATATTAATTGGATATGTAGAACCAGTTACAACGGTTGCAGTTTTACCAAATGCCTTTGCAATATGTTGTCCAACACTATCACACCCCAAGAAATGGTCTGCAGCATTTATAATTCCAGCCCAAAGTCTAATGTCCGTGATTTGGGGTCTGGCAACTTTATAATTAGAATTTTCTTCATTCTCTTCTAGTGGAAAATGAACTTCACTCATAATAACAATACCATAATCCTTCTTAAGTTCATTGATAATATCAACAATACTTGTTAAAGAAAAACTTCTTGAGGATGGATCAGCAATAAAATCACTTCCTACTTGTTCAATAGATCTACCAAAAGGTTGGACAACTAGTACTTTATCTTTCCCAGTTACTGTTTTAACTTCTTCTATAGTATTAAATCCAGTAATTGCTTCCATCTTGCTCAAATGTATAGATGGATCTTTAAGTTCTCTTGGTTCATCAAGATTATTAATGATAATATCAAAAGCTTGAGACAAGCTACATTTTTGATTATAGTAATTCCACTCTCTATAGGGTTCAGGACTTACACAATCTCTAGGTTTAATATATTCTTCAAAAAGTCCCTTATGCCAATTGTCATAAACTTTATTATGAAGTACGGGATGTCCCTTAAAAAAATCTGTTCCCCCCTCACAAACAATTATAAAATCATCATGGGTTTCTGCATATTTTTCAAGTGCAGGGATAGAACAAACAACTCTGCCAGCTCCACCATTAATAAAAAATGCTTTTGATCTCATTAGATAACCTCAGTTAAAAATTATTAATCCTGTGTATTTATTACATGAACATGATCTGGACTAATCGATCATGATTTTTAAACATATTTCTATCCATAATGGCTCCATGAACCATATTTGCATCATACAATACTGCCTTATTATACTCCATTTTTGAGGCATATTCAATCTTTGTTCTGTCATATTTTTCATCATATGAATAAAATTCAGTACCACCAGCACATTCATTTGGGGTATTTAAATACACAACACAAGCCCATTTATTATCTGGACCATCAACATGGGCAATATATTCCCTTCCATCTTCTATTATTTCTTTATTGTTTGTGACATTAACCATAAACCTCATTCCAGACCAACGATATTCGTGATGTTTTTTTTCAAATTTAATGTGCCATCCAGAATGACTGCACAATTGTTCAAACACATCCTTCATAAAAAAAGATAATCTCAAATCATCCTCACATACTCTACGACCTATAGAATATGCTAAGAGATCTTGATTATCTTTTTTTGTATATTTTTTTGATTTTAATGCATACTCACGAACACCATCTGGATTAAGATAAAAATTTTTTATCTCAAATAATTGCTTTCCATTAACAACTTTAATTTTTACATTTAAATTTGAATTTAATTCAAACATTACAATAAAGGAATAGAACCATAATTTTTAGTCGGCATATTAAGTTCATAGCAACTTTCTGGCATTACATCAAATCCAATAGTAATTCGTTTACCAGAATATTTTGATTTATTAACTACTCTATGGCGTATATTACCACGTCCAAAATATATATTTCCTACTTCATTTTCAATGTTCCAATCTCCAAATTCAGTAGTTGTATCCTGAGGTTCTATTGAAACATACCCATGATAAGGTGCCGAATGATTGTGCCAATCTAATACTTGATCATAATCATGATAATTTAACCAAGATTGCATCCAAACTTTATCTTCTTTTATATTTTCTCTGATTATATCATTTAGTTTTTTAAAAATATTCCAAAAATGAATGGATGGAGAAGATACACTAAAGATATTATACAAATAATAATTCCAAGTAGTATCTCCAAATCCATCAGAAAGCAAAGATTGGTGGCAAAAACTTGCCACCTTTATAATCTCTGCTTGATTTTCTTTTATATAATCAAATTTGTATAATTTATAATCTTGATTCATATTAAAAATAAAGCAAAATCAAATAGTTAATCCACCATTAGTTGGTTCTTTTATTGCGTCTGGATTTTCTGGGAACATATAGTATGCAATATTAGGAGGAACTCCATTAGATTGCATTATTTCTGGAAAATCTCTTAACTTCTGACGATATTCCTTCCAAGCATCCTTCAATGTTTGTGGCATATCTTCAGTAACTCTACCATCTGTTCCTTGTAAGTGACCATCTCTGTGGCGTCTAATATCATCCCAAGTTAGATCAGTATCTCTGTCCAATAATTTTTGAATTACTGTCCAGGTTTTAATTGTAAGTTCACCATCAACAACTTTTACGGAGTACTTATCATAAATATCACCAGGCATTAATGGTGTTTGATAGGTAAATTGAGGAAATCCATCAATTTCTGGAGATTGTTCATGTACAACTTCTCCAGTATATTGCTCTTCTAATTCATTTATTGGTTGTCCTCTTAATTGACAAATCAAAGGATTTGTTGTGCAGTCAACCTCAAACCATTCTACAACATCCTCTGGCATTGGTCTGCCGTCAAGGATATCATCTTCGATCAATGGACCATACTTTTCTGTTCCATCTTCACCAATTTGAAGATAGATTTTATCTGGACCATCATATGCAGATGTTCTAGTGTTTCCTTCGCTAAATGAATGATCTACCAAAAAATTATTAGGTAATGGTAGTTCATATTCTACGTGAATGATCTCTGTTGCCATAATAGTTTCTGTTTTGTTCAGGTTTTCTCCCTCGTTAATATTTATAATAAAAAAAGGTATGGTTTCCCATACCCCAATAAAACTTCCTTCACACGGATATATTTATTATACTACACAAAAGTAATTTTAACAAGTCCTGGTCCACCAGTTCCACCTTGTCCACAACAAGAAGATCCACAATAATTAGTCATTCCATTCTGTCCACCATGTCCATATGGAACAGTCCAACATCCACAACGCATCCAGCAAAAGTTATTAACTTGCATTACATTTGTTCCAATAAATGGTGCTGCAGATGGAATGCTATACTTTCCGTGACAATGACATGCCCAACCTTTTGGTCTCCAATAAATTGATTGGTGATTTCCCATTCCAAAATCACCTCCCATAGCACCAGGAGACATGCAACACCTACCGTTAGTAGAATAACAAGCTAATGACCAATTATTTTCAGCAAATCCATACTCTCCGCCAATAGCACAAAAATTACTTAAATTACAACCATTCACAAAGGAAGCACAACCAGCACATGCAGTAGTCTCAAATGAACAACATGGATAAACACCACCAGCACAAATTGTATAAGTCCAACCTGGACATACATCAATCGTTTTTGTATTATAGTATCCTCCCTGAGCACCAGCGTATATGTGACATCTGCTGCAAGAGCAGGCACCTGATCCATTGCCACCAGAACCCCAAAGCTCAAAAGTAACTCTTCTTACGTTAGTGGGAACTGTCCAAAGACAGCAGCATCCACTAGAAGTAGATCCTGGAGCACCATGAAACCATTTAACGCACCAAGTATCTAATCCAGTTGGATTAAGTGCAGAAGGAGTTATTGTGTTATCTGGAATTGATGCTCCATCAATTTTTTTGTAACTAGCATAAGTTGCCATTGTGATTTATTCTCCTTCTTTAAAAATAGGTAATTTTAACAAGACCTGGACCACCTGTGCCACCTTGCCCACAGTTACCACCACAGTAAGTGCTGTGTCCATTCTGACCCCCATTACCATAAGGAACTGTCCAACAACCACAACGAATCCAACATTCTCTAAGAGACATTGTTACGTTTGTGCCGATTAGGGCTGCTCCACTCGCATACCAGGCATAATTGTAACAATGGCAGAATCCCCTATCATAAACAAACTCTCCTCCACTGAAATTTCCAGATTGCGTGGGCTGATACCAATCTCCTCCATCATCTCCAGGTTGTCTGCAGCAATAATTTTCCGAGTTACATAACGCAGGCCAGTTATCATTTGAATAACCATCATGACCACCAATGGCACAAAAATTACTCAAATTATACCCATTTACATACGATGAACACCCAAAACATGCGCGACATTCTATTGAATAACATGGATATACACCACCAGCACAAACAGTATATTGACATCCTGGAGCAGTATTAATGGTTTTTACATTATAATATCCACCAGCAGCACCCATTGCGTGTTGGCATCTATTACATGAGCATGAACCTCCACCATTACCACCAGAACCCCACAATTGAATGTGAAGTTTCTTTACTCCAGAAGGAACTGTCCAAAGGCAACAACATCCACTAGAACATGCCCCTGGATTCCCAAAAAACCATTTAACTCCATATGCAGTGTTGAGTGGCGAGGAAAAGTCAGCAGCATCCACTGAAGCAGTAGTAAGAGATTCTGAACTAATTTTTTTGTAGCTTGAGTATGTTGCCATTTTTTTAACTGTATGTAATTTTTACAAGACCTGCACCACCAGTTCCACCTTGTCCACAACAAGAAGTTCCACAATAAGTAGTCGTAGCACCTTGTCCCCCAGTGCCATATGGAACTCTCCAACATCCACAACGCATCCAGCAGAGAGCCATTGCTTGAGATGTTCCACTACCTCCAGCAAGGAATGGTGCATTAGTTGTACAAGTCCAGTGGTAATTACAATGGCAAAAGATAGATCCACCCCAATGACCTCTGTGATTGCCCATTCCAAAATCCCCATCAAAAGTTTGTGGGGCGACACAGCAATGCCAGTCGGAATAGCAACCTTCTTGCCAGTTAGTCTCTGCTCTTCCAGTATCACCACCAATGGCACAAAAATTACTTAAATTACAACCATTGACATAAGATGAGCATCCATTACATGCGGTACATTCAAATGAACAACATGGATAAACACCAGCAGCACAAATGGTATAAGTCCAACCTGGAGTTACGCTAATTGTTTTGCTATTATAAAATCCACCGCCAGCACCTTGATAGTGATGACAACGACTACATGAACAAGCACCGTGTCCGTTACCACCAGCACCCCAAAGTTCAAAGGTAACTCTTTTTACTCCAGAAGGAACCGTCCAGAGACAGCAACATCCAGGAGAACACATATTTGGTTGACCAAATACATGGAAGACATTGTAAGCATATCCAGCACCAGATTGAAGAGCTGATGTTGCAACAGTTCCATCAACAATTTGACCAGATACTATTTTTTTGTAACTTCCGTATGATGCCATTTTTTAAACCATTTGTTACTATTTATATATTGACAAAGGGGGGCATAGTGCCCCCCAGAAGCATTAGACGGTGAAGATTCTCCATCCAAAAGTATTTCCAGAGAAGACTAATTCAAATGCAGCTCCTTCTGTAGAAACTGTCAGGTCTGCAGCATCACCTTGAATTAACTTACCGTTTCTTCCAACAGTAAGATTGTTTGTGTCAAATGTTTTAGCAACATCATAAACTCTAATCTTATCACCAACTGCAGGTGATGCTGGGAGAGTAAGAGTAACAGCTCCTCCATTAGTATTTACAAAATACTGTCCCCAAGATACCGCAGTAAGATTACCAGTTACGTCAGTTGGAGTTACTTCACCTGTAGGAATCCAAGAAGTTCCATTATAATACTCCATAGTCTTCAGAGTACTATTGTATCTGAACTGTCCTTCGATTAGAGATACAGGTCTCTCAGCAGTTGTTCCTTTAGGTGGAACCATTGCCTCAACACCCATCTTATCTCTAAGTAAGAATCCACGAACTGCAAATTCAGTTGGACAAGCGGTATTAGAGTTACCGCTCATAGTTTCGTCAGATGAGAATTCATTAATTGCTTCACCAATCTGACCACCCAGCGAACCCAGTCTCAGTTCTGTCAGACCTGACAGGTTGAATGCGTTAGCATCCAGGGTTGCAGCACCAGTTAACTGGTTAACAGAGAAGAATTGACCAACACGGAAGTTACCACCTTGGTCAGTGGAGACGAAGAATACTCTACCAGGACCAAAGTTATTGGTCTCTCTACCCTGCTGTACGTTTGCTTCATTAACATTTGGATAGTTGGTCTCAGTCTTGTTACCAACACCAATTGAGAGGAAGTCGTGACCAGTCAGACGAGCGTTAGAGAATCTTGTTCTAACTTCAGTAAATGATCCACCATCAGTACTAGTAGTACCAACTCCTGCACGAGTGTCAAATGTCTGAACAGTCTTCTCAGGTGAGAACGTTACAGTTACTCTACCCGAATACGTAACAGGTGGAAGACCAACAGATCCTCTGTGCTGTACATAAGAAGTTGTAAATCCAGTTACGTTATTAACAATATAGAATCTTGGTAGACCATTAACCAAATCACTACCTACTCCTACTTGAGTAGTAGTAAATCCAATAGCATCACCAACTATAGGAAGATTACTACCATCAGCAAGATCAAGTTCAACCAGAACACCCTTTTGTCCACCTACAGCATTTGCAGCAGTTGCAACTCTAATAGCACCAGTTGTTCCAGCACCAATGAAGCTAATCCACTCACCAGGAATAAAACTTGTAGTACCAATACCTGCACTTGGTGAACCATATCCAGGATAATACTTAAAGTAAATTGCATCAGCAGAGATTTGATCGTTAATAAAGGTTGCGTATGCACCCGAAGTTTCACCTCTCATGGTCATACCAACACCAACAGTACCACTGACTGTACCAACAACAGTAGAAAGTTTGTCACCAAATACTCTTAATGTTCTTGCAGTCTCAGCAGTAGAGAATCCAGAAGCAATAACACCATAATCACCATAAGAGTTGTTACCACCAACGGAACGAATTCTTGAACCGCCACCAGCATAATAACCCCAACGGCAATAGTAGGTGAAGGAAGAAACGATTTCAGAACCCGCATCATTATCAAGAATAAATCCAGCACCATCACTAAGAACGTTAGTGAAGGCATCAAATACCATTGTCTTAAATCCTGATGCATGGACATTGCCATCAATGAATACACCAACACCAGCACCACCTGAACCACCATCAGTTGGAGGATTACCGAATGCAGTACAATCCTTAACGTAAGGAGACTTATTCAGAATTGGTGAGTTGGGGTTGAATGCAAAATAAACACCACAAGCAGTTGAACCAATACCAGTTCTTACGGTTGTTGCGGCCAACTCGTATGGTCTATTTGGGTCATAATCAAATCCAACTAAACCATCAACGTTTAGACCCTGAACGGTTGTAGCATCAGACAACCTAAACATTGTCTGACGATTATTTGGAGTAAGACCATCAGTAGATAATCCAGAAGCAGGACGAATCTTAGAAGATCTAAGGGTAGAACCTACAAGTGAAGTGAATGGTGGAACTGTAATTGGAAGTTGCTCCACAAATTCAGATGCTGAAAGCTTAACAACAGCAGGTGAGAGGTTAATTACTTGACCACCACTTACATAATCATGATCAATTGTTGAAATACCAGCGTTAACTGTGAATGTATTATTGTTAACAACATCGATGACATTATAATATGAGGTAAGAACACTTCTTGGGAATACCGTTGTATCAACACCAACAAAACATGTACCACCAGATACATAAATGTGATTAATTGTTGATACACCAACGTTCATTGAGAATGAAGTTGGACTGATAACATTAGTAACTACATAGTCATATCCAAGTGCTCTTGTTCCATCAGGGAAGATTGTAGTAGTAATACCAGAACCACCAGTACAAGTAAATTCAAGATTTCTCAGTCTAATCTTTGTTCCATTCGTAATTCCAGTTGCACCAGCACCAATTGTTACTGTACCAACACCAGAAGATGCATCATACTGGAATCCAGTAACGTTATAAGATCTACCACCACTCAAACACTCAAACTGAATATCTGCAAGTCTAACAGTAATATTTGGATAGAGAATACCGTGAGATGGTGCAGTAATAGTTGTGAGTCCTGTAATATGATCATAAACAACATTTGTAATATTGGTAATAGCACTTGCATTATCACATGCATACTTCAGAGTTCTAAATGACATATCTGGAGTACTGCCATTATAAGTATCAGAACCAAGTTCTGGGTCAACATAGTAAATACGAGTAGAATCGCCAATGGTCATCCAGGTTGGAACTCTATCTGTACCAACACCTAAAGATTGGAAGGTCATACCAATTCCAAGTCTTGCAGGAGCAGATGCATCTCTAATGAGAACATCACCCTTAGTTGTTAGAAGGGCGTTAGAATCTCCGATTGATAATGCACCCCAAATGGCAGCGTTAGTTCCTGGAGTAATATTTCTATATGAAGTGGATCCAATACCAACGTAGGAAGATGATGCATATTCAACAACATCATTTTTGTAATACTCAGTTGCAGTTGAATATGTACCAGCGTATCTTAATCCACTATTAAATAGAACCCAAGCAGTTTGTGCAATTCCAACAACTGTAGATCCAATACCAGTCGTTAGACCTTTAGTTGGATGTACATTAAATGTAGATGTTGCTGATAATCTATAAGTATCTCCACCAACAGTTACTAATTCTCCTTGATAATATGTTCTTGCAGCCTCATAAGTTGTCAAACCAACTGCATTAATACCTTCAGATAATAGTTCCCACTCAGTTAATAGTTTTAGAGATGGTTGTTGTCCTTGAGTGGTAGTTGTAATTGCAACATATGAATTTCCAGAAAATATAACAACATCACCAGTTTCATATGAAGTTCCAGCATCCCAACTACCTTCTCCAGTAAATCCTGAGACATAAGATACAACGTTTGGATTTGCTGGACCAGTAGTTCCAATTCCAGCAAACACCAACCCCGCAGTTGTTCCAATACCAGCAGTTACACGGTATTGTGTGTTACCAAAAAGAACAACGTCGTTCTTTTTATAGAACGTTCCGCCACTATATAAACCTACATTTCTGATTCCCTCAACATGTAAGGACCAGTATGATTCGTCAGTAGCATACCAATTAACTTCACTTGCCGTTGAAGTATGATTGGTAGTACAGACGTAGGTATTAGCACCAAATTTTACGATATCATCAATGACGTAAGCGGTGCTAGGAGCCCAATTGCTTCTCCAATTGAATTTTAGTCTTCCTAATCTAAAATCAGCCATCGTTTTTAAATTCCTTTTTTACTTAGGTCCTTGAGTTGCATGATCATAACTGCCATTAATTCTGGCAACTAAATATCCATCATCATCAATAAAATAGTTTAGATTTCTAAAATCAAACCTATACTGTTGGTATTTATCATGCGGATGATTCTTATAAGATTTCTCTTCTGTAGTTTCATCAACATAATCAACACCATCTAGGAACCCTGGATATTGAGTTCCATCTGTTCTATGAAAATCTCCAATTTCTGTGCTTCCCGCACCAACCTTAGTATAACGTAACATACCGTCCTCATCTCTACGAAGAGCATGGACAATAAAATCATTTGATTGTGCCACCGATTTGGTGGAATTATCCATTCTGCTTAGATTCATGTGAACAGTCTCCAGTAAGTTCCTTCCCAAATTAACTCAACATACGCACCAGCCAAATCACAGTTTAAAAATGTATCAATGAACCCAGTGCCGTCCTTAATTAAGTCACTGCCTTGAGCATTTACTGTAAGATTATTTAGATTCCAAGTGTATTTGGAGTCTGCTATATGAATAGTATCTCCAACAAATCGGAGAGTGGGTAAGTATACCGAAAAAGGACCGCTTGATGTATCAGAAAAATATTTAATATTTGTTCTTAATGTATCTCCATTATTACTAGAATTAAGAGTTGTTAATCTAGATTTTTGGATTTCAGTGCCAGATAACGTAAGTCCATCATGAACTCTAATTGTACCTTTATCAGTATCGAATGTGACTTCAGCTAATGCACCAGTAAATGACGAATGTTCAAGCTCTGTCCCTTTACGTAATTGTACCCGTTTGGTATTAGACATTAAAGAGATGTTAATAATGCACTTATCTTTATTTATCAGTTTAAATAACTACGATTCTAGTAGGTTGTGGTCTTTCAAATTCAACGTATCTTGACTTAGTATTTGCTGGCAGAATATCAATGAGACCTTCAGCAATATGAGGTGCAGGAGTAAAGGATTCTGCCTTAGTTCCACTAAACTTAACAACTGGTCCTTGTGGGAATGTTCTGAGGCGGAAGACAGTAATACCTCTGGAAATATCTCCTGGAATTCCTGGGTTGCTGAGACCAACTCTGATTTGTCCAACACCAACATTGGAACCAATAAATCTGACAATTGGGGTTCCAGTAACCGTGAAGAGAGTATACTTGACTTCTGTATTTGATTTGCTTTCGGATGCACCAACAAATCCAAAGATACTGCCAGATCCAGTTTGTGGAACAGTGATAGAATCTTTGCCTGTTCCGCGAACAGTAAATAGGTTCTGAAGATTTGGTGGAATAACAACTCTGGATTCTGTTGTGCTTGAGAATCCAAAGAGTCCACCAGAACCAAGATGTGCGAATGTAGATCTCTCGACCAGAGACCCATTGATATCCAGACCAGGAGTTCCAGATCCAACTTCCGAATTTGTTTCTCTTTCTTGTAATTTACCAGTAATTTTGAAGAGAAGTGTTTCGTCTGGTGGATTAACAACTCTAGATTCTGTTGTGCTAGAGAATCCAAAGAGAGATCCTGTTCCAACATGAGGAGCAGGGGATACTCTTTCAGAAAGTTTTCCAGAGAATTTAAATAGAGTTGTGAATGTCTCAGATACAACTTTTGTCTCGGTAAAGGAGACATATGTAAATAGTGATCCTCTTCCAACTTCACTATTAACATCCTTCTCTTTAGCATTACCAGTGAATGTGAATAGAGTTGTTTTATCTGGTGGATTAACAACTCTAGATTCTGTTGCACTAGAGAATCCAAAGAGAGATCCACTACCAGTATAATTACCTTTGGTAAGAGACTCTGTTGCATTACCATGAATTTCAACTGGTTGTAATCCAACAGGATTTCCACTAAGACTAAATCTAACAAGATTCCCATTATCACCATAGAATCTTGCCTGTACAAACTTCTCTTCAGAGAATGTAAGCAATGGAGTGTCAACTCCACCAACGACATTAAATAGAGTGAAGTTGTCTGGTGGATTTGAACCAACTGCCTCTGCTGCACCAACATAACCAAATAGTGATCCAGACCCAGCAGGAATCCATGGAGTAAATGATTCTGGTGAAATTCTGACACCAGAAGACCGAATGAATATTTCTCCAGATCCCAAATGTTTTGGAAGAACATATACTGAAGCATTGCCAAGAATTCTAAGTTGAGATTCATTGGTTGTTTGCCAAGCAAATCTTGCTTTAATATTAGTAGCAGAACCAGAGAAATTAAATAGAACCTTTTTACTGGATTCAGATACTGCCTTTGTTTCGGTAAAGGAGACGTAACTGAAGAGTGAACCAGATCCAATTTCAGTAGTTGGAGTTGTGGATTCAAATCCTCTACCAGAAATATTAATCGTACCTTCAGCAATAAAGATACGGGTACGTGATGGGTCAGTCTCGGAGAACTTAAAGAGAGAACCAGAACCATTCCAAGCAGCAGTAAACTTAAGATCAGATACTTGTTCGTTAATTCCACTAAGAACAAGTCCACCACTAATATTAAATAGAGGATCTACTTTACCTGGAGTAAATGCAGTTGTCTCGGTAAAGGAGACATAACTGAAGAGTGAACCAGTTCCAATCTCAGTTGCAGGAGTTGTAGACTCTGCTGCATTTCCAGCAAACCTGAATATACCAACTGATTCTGATTCAACACCAATAGATTCTGCTGCTCCAGTGAATCCAAATATACGTCCACTACCAACATACACATTGGTACGAGATTCATCAACACCATTATGGAACTTAAATTTACCTTGAGGTTCAAGGCAATCATCTGGGTAGAGATTACCATAATCTTCATGGTTGTATTGATAGTATTCACCAATTGCACCATAATCTATTAAATCATAAGATATATCAGAAATGAATCCATAATCATCACCATCACATGCACCAAATCCAGAGTCTTCATTATAAGAGAAAGTAATTGATTCTCCAGCACCATCAAATCCAAATAGTGTGCCACTTCCAACTTCAACAAATGTAGATTTCTCTTCTAACTTACCTGTAATATTAAAGAGTTCGCCAAATCCATCTCTAACAAGTCTTGTCTCAGTTGTGCTTGAATAACCAAAGAGAGTTCCAGATGCATCATAGTTACCCTTACCAAATTTCTCAACAAGTTCACCTGCAAAGGAGAAGATACGTTGTTGAGAATAATCAATTGGTGGTTGAACAAGAGTTGTCTCTGTTGAAGCATCAAATCCAAATAGAGATCCTGTTCCAACTTCAGAATTGGTTCTACTATCAGTTGTCGAGGATGTGATATTAATAAGATCACCTTTGGAGGTGAACTTAGGAAGAACATAAATCTTGGCACTACCACGAAGCAGAAGATGAGTTTCTTCAAGATTACCAATAAAGGTTCTGGATCTTGGGGTGCTAGTAAAGCTATAGAATCTTGCAAGACCAAATGGTGTTCTAGTCTCTCTAGGATCAAGAATACCAAAATCTTCAACTTCCCATGGGAATTCTAAATCTTGATTACCAATGAATCCATAATCTTCAGATAGGGTTACAGTATCTGTAATGTAACCATAGTCAATTCCTTCAACATTAACAATTGAAGATTCATTATAAGCATATGCCCTTCTATTAATTTCAACGTTGCGGAAGGTGAATACTCTATCAACTTGATTAAAGATGACGGTGTAAACTGCACCACCTCTAACCAAAATATCATTTTCACTAACTCCAACTTCACTACGACCAGCTTTAAATGTTGTGGTACTATTAATACTAAAGAGTTTGGCAGTTGCAGATTCACTAACAATTGAAGTTTCTGTAGCACTACTTAATCCAAATAGAGATCCTCCACGGAATCTTGGTGGATAGAAGTCCCATCCACCATCCGCCTTATAGTGCATCCTGATTTGGACACGAGGCGTACCTTCAAGACTAATTTTACCAACACCATTAATTTTTGGTGTTGAATAATCTTTTGCAGTTCCGAGCAGTCTTGGTTGTTTGTTACCAACCGATCCTTCATAATTTGCGAATATAAATTTCTCTTCTGCACTACCAGCAAATCTAGATCTACCATAGACTTTGGTGGTAGTATTCTCTGTAATAAGGCCCCAATCCTCAATATTGGAGTAATCCCATACAGGAATATCCTGAAGATCTGTAATTAAACCATAATCTTCACTTCTAAGAACTGGCTCTGTAAGGAATCCCCAATCATCAGAACCAAAGTCTATATCATCACTTTGATCGTATTGGTAAGTTCTCTTCTCCTCTGCCTCACCAATAAAGTTAAATACTCTATCTTGTGGATTAAATATAACTTGCTCTACACCTTCTCCAGATATTTTTAAATGGAGGGTAGATGCTGGTGGTGTTGCGGATACAACATCTATTCCCTCCGATTCAACTGTAGATAGATTTCCTCTACCCAACCAGGAAGAGGAAATCTTATTATATGCTTCCCCCTGGAAGTCAAAGACCCTATTAATTGGACTGAAGAATACTGTTGTTATTGCTCTTCCATACAATGCAAATTCAACACCGCCAACACTTATCCTTGTGGTGCTATCATTTGCTGCTAAGTGAATACCAAATTTACCCATTGGTACTCTTGCAGTATCCAATGTAATAGTTCCAAAGTCTTGAATTTGATAGTATTGTTCAATAGTAGCAGTAATTTCTCCGTAATCTTCTGCTTCTATTACAGCATCAACAATACTACCATAATCAAGTTCTTCATAATTAACAATAGAAAATTGGCTATACGAGTACACCGCCCTCTGGGAACTCAGTTTATTCCCTAAAGAGCGCAGGCTTCCTATTCCCTCGTATTGGAATAATGCCATACTCTTACTTTTATTTTATTTATTGTGAAGACTGTATAACAATTCTTATCTCTTAAAAAAATAGGAGGGATCGCCAAAAGCAACCCCCCCATAATAAAGTATAGACCTTGAATAAATCAGTCGAGGCTGACGTTCAGAGTAACTTTGATTTGGTCACCATTGTTCTGAATGTTGTAAGGACCATTTGTAAATCTCTCAGCAAAGAAGATGCTGCTGTAGAGAGTTGCACTTCCAATACCAGTCAGAGCAGGTACAGTGCTGAATGTGCTTGTGCTTGGTACTTGGTGAATGGTATAGGTTCCAGAAGTTGTGGTGGTGTTAGCAGCACCAGCAGCAATGTAAACAATATCACCTTCTACCAATCCATGGGTAGTTCCAGCAGTGCTAACTTGAGCATAGTTGAAGTATACTGTGTTACCAGTTGCAGACTGAATGTTGTTTAACAGAGTGCTGCTTAGATATACAATTCCAGTTCTCTCATCAATACCAGTAATAGTTGTACCTGCAGGGATAGCAGCAGTCTCACCAGCAAGGTTGCCGTGAGTAACACCCATACCTACACAGATATTTTCTGTGATTTCTTGGAAGAATGTAGCAACACCAGATACTGCACCAGTATTCTTTCTATCAAGAACGATTGTGGTGGTATTCATAATACCAACAACTCTTGCTCCATCAGCAATGTTAGTACCAATTACTCTTTGTCTGGTATTAATGCCGACATTGCTAGATACAGTTAGAGTAAATTCCGAACCAACACCAGATACAGTTGGAGTGTAGCTAAATGGGAACAAAGTTACATAAGTCTGTCCAATAGTACCACTAGTCTGAGACTTAGCAATAGTAGTTGCAGTACTAACATTAACTGCATGAAGAACACCATTCAGGGAGATTGGAAGATTGTTCGATCTTACCAAGTAGTATCCGTAAATATTGTTAGCAGCAGAAGTGAATGTAAATGTCTGCTCAGGATATGATGCAGTGGTTGTACCAACACCAAATGTTAATGATTGGTTAGAGAAGGTAGAGGCGTTCTTAACAGTAAGAACAAGAGTGTTGCCATCAATAGCAGCAACAACTGCATTGGTTCCAACTCCACCACCACTTACATAATGACCAACCGCAATATTGGAAACAGATGCTACGGTAATTGTATATTCGTTAATATTACCACTTCCAGTTGTAGTGGCAATTGCAGATAGAATGGTTCTTACATTCCACTGACTTCCATTTAAAAGAATTCCATACTGTCTGGTATAATCTTCGTCATTTCTTGCGTTGATAACTGGAGGATATCCAGTTGAAGGTGCAGTACCATATCCTACCAGTCCAGTAGAATCATATGGTTCAAAATACTTGGTTTGTGATGGAACGTCAGTCTCAACTGGAACTGTATTTGAAGTGTACAGTTTAAGAATTAAGTTCCTTGGAATATTGCGATTTGAATTAACAAGGTATCTTAGCGACTGAAGTTCACCTGCGTCGGATACTAATAAAGCCATGTGAGCGGACTCCGTTTAATTGACATTTGCTTCCTATCAGTTATTTATACAAAAGTATACTTTTTATTTTAGATGTTTAACCTTAAAAATAAAGAGCATTTTGTAATTCCTGTACATGAAATAACTCTAAAATCAAGTATATCTCCAGCAACAACATCAGTTGCCCATGTTGAAAGAGATTCATCTCTATTTTTTGATTGATTAATCAACCTAGGATATTCACTTCCAACAATTGAGGTTAAATTGTCTGGATATGTATTGTATTGGTCTTTTCTAATGTCTATAACAATAGACCCTGTTTCTTCAGATACTATTGTCCACGACTCAATTCTTCCAGATACATCCAATCCAAGAGATCCTTTTACTCCTGGAGTAATATCAAATGATCCATTATCCAAAACAAAATTAATTGTCCTAGTAAGATCAGCAACTGTTCTAAGAGCAACTCCCCAAAATTCATTAGACCCACCAACATTTGCTGCTGGAGGATTGGTAAAAATTATGGTGCTTCCAGAAACATTATAGTCTATTCCTGGACTTAGAATAGTATCATTTAAAGATATAATTAATTGTTGAGCATTAATTGGGGTATATGATTCACCATTTACAGTTAAATTAAATGTATTTCTTGACCCATTAAATTCTGATGATATATCATCTAGAATAAGATTTGTATACTGAACACTTTTTGAAGGTATCTCAAAATTAACCCCAATCCTGTAATCGGGACTTCCAATACTCGCATCTTGTCCATTATCTAGAGTAATTATATAATCTTCTCTAGCAATACTTATTCCTTGGTCTTCATCTAAAGTAATTGTATAATCAGACATTAGAAACTAACTCCTGGATGAACTAATACCATACCAGCAATTACTTTTGTTTTTGTTCCATTAGAAGATTCAATAAACACATCATATACGTACCTACCTTCTGGAATAGTTGCAGTTATTGCATCTGACATACCAATGGAAATCTTACCCTGTACTCTATCAACAAAGGTAATACTAAAAGAGTAACTTCTAGTAGAGGTATGATGTTTTCTCATTTCACTAGAAGCAGTATAACCCAACAAGTTAAGTGGGGTTAAATCTTTATTCCTTACTGTAAAATTTACATTAAAATCTGCCCCTTGTTCTAGAGTAAGGTTCAAAGGTACTGCTGCCATTTATATTACCTTTAGGGTCTCAATATATTTATCTAGCATACTCATCAAGTTTATCTAATACCTTATTTAAATAATGATGAGCTAACCACTTTGGGTCGTATCCAGATTTATTCATCCATTCCTTATCTAACTCTAATTTTAATTTAAGAATCTCACATTTTATAATGTCTTTAGTTACGTTTCCTCTAGGCATAAGCGTTATTAACTCCCCAATATGCAAATAGTAAAATTAAAGAAAAAATAATAAAAAAAGAAATCCAAGTTGACTGTGTTGGCATAATCAATTCATTGCTGCTCTCTATTTTATACATTAATGTTCTTTACAACATGATTTGTGTTTTGATTTCAAAATTAATGTTATAATTATAGAATATATTTAATTATATCCGATGACGCTATTTGTTAAAGACAACATTAAAGCATTTCATGTCCATATTCCAAGGACTGGTGGGAGATTTATAACTCAAACACTCGTTCACAATAACTATGAAGTCTTGCATTGTAGCGACGATTTACATTTATATGGAATAGAGTGTTTTCATTTACATTATCCATTATATGAATACCTAGAGGATGTTGCAGAATCCATTCAGTTTGCAGTAATAAGAAATCCAATAGATAGGTTTAAATCAGAATTTTCTAATGTTGCTATTAAAAGAGGATATGGTAAAGAAGATTTAGATCAATTAGAAGATTATGATGGGTTTTGTTATTGGATTGAATATGAGCGTATGACTAGTCATTATGCTAAAAATTGGTTTAGACCACAACATGAATTCATTGGTCCAAACACTTTAATATGGAGATTTGAAAATGGTCTAACAAAAAATTTTAGATCTTGGTATTATGAATTAACTAGAGATGTTCTAGAAGATAAAGAATATTCTTATTGGGGAGACGAAGATACAGAATTAAATCCGAAAAGAAAAGAATATTCAATGACAAAAAATATTGTGAAGAATATAGAAGAATATTACAAAAAAGATTTTGAAGTATTTAGTTATTAGTTTTTTTCTTGGGTTCTTTTTTTGATGGTCGATACAATTGGGGCCAAGTGTCTCTAACAATTTCTGCTAGTTTATAAGGGGTTTCTGAACTAATCATTTTATCTAACGTGGTGTCCTCCAAACATGTAACGCATTCCATTTAGGATTTTTGCTCCGAACGATCCGAGATTGCGTGAGTTAAATCTTTCAAATAGGGCAGTAGTAATGACAGGAGCGGGAATCCCCAGATCCACAGCGGCAGAAACAGTCCAACGACCCTCACCGCTGTCGGATACGCCTCCAGAGAACTGTTTAAGGACACCATCCCTGCGTAACACATCAGCAGTAAGGTCAAGTAACCAAGACCCAACCACGCTACCACGACGCCATAACTCAGCAACCTCAGCAACGTCAATATCATAGCAGTAACTTTCTGGATCCGCCATAGGGGCAACCTCTGCATCTCCTTCTCTGACATACTGGGCACCTGCATTAGCGTTCTTGATGATGTTAAATCCTTCTGCGTATGCTTGCATAATACCATACTCAATACCATTATGCACCATCTTTACAAAGTGTCCTGCACCAGGACCACCACAATGCAACCAACCATGTTCTGCAGAGGTTATGTCTGAGTCAAATTGAGTCCTGGGGGCAGCGTCAATTCCTGGGGAGAGGGCATCAAAAATGCGCGAACAAGTGGCGACTGCAATATTTCCACCCCCAACCATAAGACAGTATCCACGATCCAAACCATAAACACCACCGCTAGTGCCACAATCAATATATTGGATACCCAGTTTTGCCAGACG
>B570J29032_109959674_pt1 | contig 64798 bp, 58 predicted proteins | sample LakMenEpi16Nov12_FD_29032 | JGI IMG/M metagenome (IMG submission 29032) | reverse complement strand
AAAAAAAAAATTAATCTTCAAATTCCGCTGCCAATATTTCGCGAACTTCTTCAATCGTTTCCTCTTCAATTCCTGTTCGGCGAGTTAATTCGGCAACACTCAATTCAAGCACTGATTTTGCAGTATCGCAACCAATAGCTTTTAATTTATCAATCACCTCATCATTAATTTCATCTGCAAATTCATCCAAGTCAACATCTTCCGTATCAATATCAGTATCCGTGTCACGGTAAACATCAATTTCGTACCCCGTTAATTTACCTGCTAACTTAATATTATAACCACCTTTACCAATTGCCAAACTAATTTGATCAGGCTTTAAAAACACCTCGGCGCGCTTGTTAGTTTCATCTAATTTAATGGTTGTAATTTTAGCAGGACTTAATGACCGTTGGATCAACAATTGTGCATTAGCAGTGTAATTGATAACGTCAATATTTTCGTTTTTCAACTCTCTAACAATACCATGAATACGAGAACCTTTCATACCAACACAAGCACCCACCGGATCAATTCTGTCATCATAACTTTCAACAGCTACTTTGGCACGCTCGCCCGGTTCACGTACAATCTTTTTAATGGTGATTAATCCGTCAAAAATTTCAGGAACTTCAGTTTCAAATAAACGCTCTAAAAATACAGGAGACGTGCGTGAAACGATAATTGAAGGAGAACCATTTTTTAAATCAACCTTGCTTACAACGGCTTTTACGGTATCACCTTTCTTGAAAAAATCAGATGGGATTTGTTCTGTTTTTGGCAACAATAACTCATTACCTTCATCATCCATTAACATGATTTCTTTTTTCCAAACCTGATATACTTCGGCAGTAATAACATCCCCAACTTTTTCTTTGTATTTATTATAGATTTCGCTTTTTTGTAACTCAAGAATTTTTTGAACCAGATTTTGACGAACCGATAAAACGGCACGACGACCAAAGTCCTCTAGCTTCACACGCTCCGATAAATCTTCGCCAATCTCAAAATCAGGTTCAATTTTTTGAGCATCACTAAAGCTGATGTGTTTATTTTCATCAAAATCAAAAGAATCCTCTGCAAACTCATCGTCTACAATTCTGCGGTTTTTGTAAATCTCCACGTCACCCTTATCCGGGTTAACAATAATGTCAAAATTTTTATCCGATCCAAATTTTTTAATGAGCATGTTTCTAAAAACATCTTCAATAATACTCATTAACGTCGCTTTATCAATGTTCTTATCTTCTTTAAACAGTGAAAACGATTCTATCAGATTTGCTGCACTTTCCATGATTTTTTATGATTAAAATTTAAGTTTAATTTTTGATTCTTTTATTTCGTTAAGGTTAATTTTATGTTGTTTATTTACGGTAATTTTCCCTTTACCCAGAGGTTTATTTTCTCTAACTTGATAACCAATCGTTAACTCATTGTTATTGAATTCGGTTAACTGTCCGCTTAGTTTTTCGCCGTTTATTAATTTAATTTCAAAATCTCTGCCAATGTTTTTTAGGTATTGGCGAGGTAATTCAATTGGTGAGGTGGCACCGTGAGAGCTAACATCCAAACTAAAATCCTCATTCCCCTCATTTAATTTTTTTTCAATATGTCTGCTGAGTGCAACACAATCCGCAATGGTTACGCCGTTATCGCCATCAATGAACACTTGAATTTGATTATCGGCACTTACCTTAACGGCAGTTATAAAAATACTGCCATTTCCAAGGTGCTCTTCAGCTAACTGCGTTATGTATGTTTTGTTAATCATTTTTGTTCAAAACGAAGGGGGACTTTTTGTCCCCCTATCATTAACTCTATATTTTGCGAGTGTAAAGGTAGTGCAAATTAATGAAACTACCAAATTATTTTAACTGATTAATTTTAGTTTTTGCAAATTTTAAGACAACTAAAAGCCAACCAATTTAGCCCTTTAAGCGTTATAATTAGTAAGAAAACAAATTATTAATCTTAAAAAACATTGGTTATGGAAGCGAAAAAAATCAAAACAGTGTTAACATTAATCATCGGGTTGTTAATGTTAAATTTAAGCGCTAAAGCCAGTATAGCCACTAACGAGAGCATCAAAGAATACAGTGGTTTAATTATTATTGGCACCATCGTTACAGGAAGTTTAGTGTTTTACGTTATTTATTCTTATTTCAGCGGAAAAGCTGAACAGAAAGAAAATGAACAAGCTAAACCCCTTCAAAAAGGCAGAAGCAGAGCGCATCATCACCACCGCCACGTGGTAAAAAAATCAGCCTAAAACTTTTTGGACTTAATGAGTTGCGATGCCGTTGTGCGAGCTTCTGCGTCGCAATTTACATAATCCAAGTAACTTAGTTTATTTTTAAAAACGATGGAATTGAGCGTTTCTTCCACCAAATCGCTCATTTGAAGAAAACCAATTTCATCCTCTAAAAATGCCTGAACGGCAATTTCGTTGGCTGCGTTTAAAATGCAAGGCTTATTACCTCCTTGATGCAGCGCATCATATGCCAACTTTAAATTTCGGAAGGTCTCCAAATCCGGTGATTCAAATGTTAAATTGCTGTATTGACTGAATGAAAAGCGTTCAAAAGAATTAGCAAGCCTATTGGGATAAGCCATCGCGTATTGTATGGGCAATTTCATGTCAGGTAAACCTAGTTGTGCTTTAATGCTTCCATCTTCAAACTGAACTAAACTATGTACGATACTTTGCGGATGAACAACCACCTCTATTTGGGCCGGTTTCAGGTTAAACAGCCACTTTGCCTCAATCACCTCCAAACCTTTGTTCATTAAACTCGCACTGTCAATCGTTATTTTAGCACCCATCACCCAATTAGGGTGTTTTAAAGCCTCCTTTTTAGTGATTTGCAGCAAATCCTCTCTTTTTTTTCCCCTAAAAGGGCCACCACTTGCAGTTAAAATAATTTTCTCAACCGGGTTATGCCACTCGCCTGCGAGGCATTGAAAAATAGCTGAATGTTCACTATCAACCGGGTAAATATTCACATTGTTTTCCTCTGCTAAGGCTGTTACCAATTCCCCTGCAACTACCAGCGTTTCTTTATTAGCCAATGCAATAGGCTTTTTATGTTTAATGGCATTTAAGGTACTGGCTAAACCTGCGTATCCCACAATTGCTGCCAACACTAAGTCAATTGAGTCCATTTCAACAATTTGTTCAACAGCCTTTGTACCAGAATAAACCTTTATGGGATGCGCAGCCAAAGCTTCCTTCACCTTTAAATAGTTGGCTTCATTAGCGATAACCACAGCATTTGGTTCAAACTCTAAAGCTTGTTTAATTAATAAGTCTGCATTTGAATTGGCCACCAGTACCTCCGCTTCAAATAAATCCGGATTAGCCCGAATTACGTCGAGTGCCTGTGTACCAATGCTTCCGGTTGATCCAACTATTGCAATTCTTTTTTTATTCATTTAATAAATCAATGCCTCTAAGTTGCATAATATTTTTGGCTTTTTGCATAATAATTAATCAATACTTATATTTGCGCTGTCTTAAGGGGTGCTTTGTAGAAGTTAAAATTAAGAAATGAGAATTAAGAAGTATTTCAAGTTCTAAATTCTACCTTCTGAACTTCAATTTTACGAGGCTGAGATTATACCCAGTAACAATTATGTACCCAAATACAAATTGTTGCGCACCTGAACAGGGTAATGCCTGCGTAGGGATAAATTAAAATAATGCACGCCCCTAGTGTTATTATGTTTAATTAAAAAAAAAGAAAAAATGAAAAAACTGAAATTGTTTGGTATTATGCTAACATTTAGCTGTAAACTAAACGCACAAAACAAATTAAGTGGCAAAGTAATCACAGAAAACAACGAACCCATTCCATTTGCCAACATCCAAATTAAAAATACGCTACTAAGCACACAATGTAACAGTAGCGGTGAATTTGAATTTGGTAACGTTAAAAACGGAATAATTGAAATGGATGTACAATCACTTGGTTATTCAGCAATTACAACGACTTTCATGGTATCCGGTAATGCCAACATGAATTTTGTAATGAAGAAAAACAATGCCAACCTGGATGAAGTTGTTGTAAATACAACACGTGTAAATAATGATAAAGGCATGGCCTTCAGTAATCTTTCAGGTACTGAAATTAAAAAAAACAATTTAGGACAAGATGCTCCATTTATACTAAATCAATTGCCTAATGTGGTTGTTAACAGTGATGCCGGAAATGGTGTAGGTTATACAGGCATAAAAATTAGAGGTAGTGATATCACCCGAATTAATGTAACCATTAATGGCGTTCCGGTTAATGATGCTGAAAGTCAAGGCGTATTTTTTGTAAACATGCCCGATTTTGCATCAAGTGTAAACAACATTCAGGTGCAGAGAGGAGTTGGCGCCAGCAGCAATGGTGCCGGGGCATTTGGCGCCTCCATCAATTTTCAAACTAATCAATTAAATGATAGTGCCTATACACAAGTAATTAGTACAGCAGGTAGCTTTAACACCTTTAGAAATACCATAATGGCAGGCACCGGTTTAATTGATAATAAATTTACAGTTGATGCAAGAGCCAGTCGCATTACAAGCAATGGTTATATAGATAGAGCTTCCAGCAACTTACAATCTTATTATTTAGCAGGAGGTTACTATGGAAAAAAATCAGTTGTAAAATTCATTAATTTTTTAGGCCAAGAAAAAACGTATCAGGCTTGGTATTATGTTGATGAAGACTCCATCAAAAAAGGAAACCGTACCGACAATCCGGCCGGAATATACTATGATGCCAATGGCAAATTAAAGTATTATGACAATGAAACCGATAATTACAAGCAAAACAACTTTCAATTACACTTTATTCATCAGTTTAATTCTAAGCTAAACTTAAATGTTACAGGACATTATACCAAAGGTAAAGGTTATTATGAACAGTACAAACAAGGACAATCGTTTAGTGATTACAATTTGCCAAACGCCATTACACCAAAAGACACTGTATCCACAACCGATTTAATAAGAAGACTTTGGTTAGACAATGATTTTGTTGGCGGATTATTTAATTTGAATTATACAAGCTCATCAAAACTTAATTTTAGTTTGGGTGGCGGTTACAATACCTACTTTGGAAAACATTTTAGCAGACTGCGCTGGATGCAGTTTTCTTCAACATCGGAGATAGATTACCAATATGCAGGCTATAACACCAATAAAAATGATGGGAATATCTACTTAAAAATGAATTACAAACCAATTCAGCAACTTAATTTATTTTTAGATTTACAATACAGGAAAGTTGATTACCGTTATTTTGGATTGGTTGATAGCTCTGTTTTTAAAATGCAGGATGCTAATTTTAACTTCTTTAATCCTAAAATTGGAGCAAGTTATAATCTCAACGCCAGCTCAAATGTATACGCAAGTTTTGCAATTGGTAACAAAGAACCAAATGGAGATGATTTAACCAAAAACTATCCGATAAACCGACCGGGTGCCGAAACGATGTATAATACTGAGTTGGGTTATAGATTAACGAAAAACAAAATTAGTTTCAACACCAATTTGTATTATATGCAATACTTCAATCAACTAGTGTTAAATGGCGAAATAGACAATGTAGGAAATCCGAAAAGATTGAATGTTAGCAACAGTTACCGAAGAGGCATTGAATTAGAATTAAGTTACCAACCAATTAAACAAATTGGAGTGCTTGGTAATATAAGCTTATCTCAAAATAAAATAACCAATTTTAAGGAGGTTATTAGTCGTTACGATGCAAGTTTTAACGGACTAGCTCCACAGATTAATAACTATAATCTTACTGATATTTCCTTCTCTCCAAGCATGGTAAGCAGTGCGCAATTAATTATCACACCAATAAAAAAATTAGAAATTGCAATAATCCAAAAATATGTTGGCAGACAATATTTAGATAACACCAGTAATGTTAAACGCAGCATCAACCCATATAACACTTTCGATTTAAGATTTAATTATGTGTTGCCAATTAAATCAATAAAAGAGATAACTCTGATGGCCACTGTGTTTAATATTCTTAATGCGCAATACGAAACAAATGGTTACACTTATAGCTATTATGTGGATAATGTTTTAACTACCAAAAACTTCTTATCACCGGCTGCACCAACCTACTTTTTAGGCGGACTTAGTATTAAATTTTAGGTTAACCTAAAATTTAGTACTTTTGTTAAATGATAATTTCGTTTACGGAAGAAAATTACGTTAAAGCTATTTTTCACTTTCAGCAGGTTGGCAAGGTTAATACAACCATGTTATCGCAGCATTTTGGACTAAAAGCTGCTTCGGTAACAGAAATGTTAAAACGCTTAAGCGACAAAAAATTAATTGATTATCAAAAATACAAACCAGTATACCTAACAAAAAGCGGTAATAAATTGGCGCTTTCAATTATAAGAAAACATAGGTTATGGGAGGTGTTTTTGCTTGAAAAATTAAATTTTAAGTGGAATGAGGTACATGAAATTGCCGAACAACTTGAGCACATTAAAAGCGAGGAGTTGATTAACCGTTTAGAAAAATATTTAGATCATCCCAAGTTTGATCCGCATGGCGATCCAATTCCAAACAAAAACGGCTCCATTCCAAAAAGGCAAGCCATCCTATTAAATCAAGTAGTGTATCCGGGCAATTATAAATTGGTTGCTGTTAATTATCATACTAATGAATTTTTGCAACATTTAACCAAACTAAAACTAAACATTGGCAACACATTCAAAATTGAGGAAAGAAGCTCTTTTGATGGCAGTTACCGTGTTAAACTTAGTAATAATTTCATTGTTTTATTAAGCAACCAAGTAGCAACGCATTTATTGGTAAAAAAAGTATAACATGAATAAATCACTTGAAGAAGTTAACTCCAGTGTTAACACCAGTCATAAAACAGGATATAAGAAAATTCTTGCTTTTCTTGGGCCTGCCTACTTGATTAGTGTGGGTTACATGGATCCGGGCAACTGGGCTACCGATATTGCCGGTGGAAGCAAATTTGGATATAGTCTGATTTGGGTGTTGGTAATGAGTAACTTAATTGCCCTGCTTTTACAGAGCTTTTGTGTGAGACTAGGAGTCGTTCGCGGACAAGATTTGGCGCAAGCATCAAGAGAGTACTATCCTAAATTTGTAAATATTTTTTTATACATCCTTGCCGAAATTGCCATCGCTGCTTGTGATTTGGCTGAGGTGCTTGGAATGGCCATTGGTATTAATTTACTTTTTCCGGAAGTGAGTTTACTTGCAGGCGTTAGCATCACCGTTTTAGATAGTTTTATTTTACTTTTCCTACTCAATAAAGGGATTAAAAAATTAGAGGCGTTTATTATCAGTTTAGTTGCTTTAATTGGAATTTCTTTTTTAATTCAGCTAATTATAGCTAAACCTGTACCACATGAAATAATAACCGGCTTAATTCCAAGTATTAAAAATAATGAGGCCTTGCTAATTGCCATTGGAATAATTGGTGCAACTGTGATGCCACACAACTTATATTTGCACAGCTCACTTGTTCAATCCCGTAAATTTGAGCGCACACCATCAGACATTAAAAAAGCCATTCGCTACAATACAATTGATAGCGCTATTGCTTTAAATTTAGCACTATTTGTAAACGCTGCAATTTTGATTTTAGCAGCTTCTGCCTTTTTTAAAAATGGTCAGTATGAAGTAACCGAAATTAAAGATGCCCATCAGTTATTAGCCCCCATGTTAGGTAATACGTTGGCACCGATTCTGTTTGCTTTAGCTTTAATAGCAGCCGGACAAAGCAGTACCGTTACGGGTACCCTGGCGGGTCAGGTTGTTATGGAAGGTTATTTAAATTTACGCTTACAGCCCTGGATCAGAAGATTATTAACTAGAATGATAGCAATTATACCTGCATTCATTACCATTTTAGTTTTTGGAGAAAACTCTACCGGCAAGCTACTCATTCTCAGTCAAGTTATACTAAGCCTGCAGCTTGGTTTTGCAGTGATTCCGCTCATCCATTTTGTAAGTAACAAAAGTAAAATGGGGCAATTTGTTATTCCTCTGTGGCAAAAGGGGTTTGCGTGGTTGGCTGCAACAATTATTATTGGCTTAAATATTAAATTGGTTTATGTTGAGTTAAAAGATTTACTATTATCAAGCGAGTATACGCTCTTAGTAAGTTTTACACTAGTTCCTATTTGTATTATTTGTTTAATCGTTTTGCTTTATGTTGTATTTGTTCCGCTTGTAACCAAACAAACGGCCAAGACAACAAAATTTCATACAGCTCCAACTCAACTGGAGATTAATCCAAGCAACCAACTTAACACAATTGCAGTTGCCGTGGATTTTAGCGATGCAGATAACAAAGCGATAAACAAAGCCATCCAACTTGGTGGCAATAAAACTAAAGTAATTTTAGTACACGTACTCGAAAGTGCCGGTGCATTCGTATATGGTGAACAAACAAATGATTTAGAGCGTGAAGAAGATTTGGAACTGTTAAAGAATTACCAGTCACAATTAATTAGTAAACAAATATCCTGCGAATATCTCTTAGGCTTTGGTAATCCTAAAACTGCAATTCCGGAAATGGTTTTGAAAGCAGAATGCGACATGTTAGTAATGGGTACACACGGCCATAAAACAATAAAGGATATCTTACTCGGCACCACAGTTGAAGGAGTACGACACAACCTAAAAGGAATTCCTCTGGTTTTAGTTTAGTTTAATGTTAACCTGATAACTACCAGAGTTAGCTGCATTGTAAACCGTTTCGTAAATGGAAATAAATAATAAGCCCGACGTTTTTGCCTTATTTGTGCCTTTTACATTTGCCTTTTTCATTTCACCAGTTTCGCCAACCTTAAAAACGATTTGCCCATAGCTTGGATAACTATAACCCTCACTATCTTCACTTGCCTCGGATGCATATGGAGGCGTCCAACTGCTTGCAGATGCAGCTTTGCTGCTTCCATCTGGTTTATATTTGTTATTGCTTAAACTTGCCAAAGTAATTTCGCCTGTAGCAGTAATGGTTATCTTTTGTCCTGCCTTTACCATGATACCGGTTTTAAGCCAACCACCATTGTTGTTACCACTAATGTGTTTATTAGCATTTAATTTAAAGGCGCTGGCATCTTTACCTCCCGGCGATGGTATAAAAACCTCAATGCTTTTAATCTTCTCTTTGGGTACTGTTAAGTTACCATACTCTGTTTTGACATCCAACTTGGTAAATGTGTAAATGCCTCCCATGTTGTATTGGTTATCAATCATGATCACATCATCATAACCAGCATCACTCCAAATACCTGCATTGGATTTTATCTCCGCTAATGCATTATCAATAGAGTAATCTCCTTGCAAGTCTTCAGAGATTTCGGTTTTAGGATCATTCAGAAATTCTTCAATTGCATAAATACTTTTCGCTCCAAGTTTTACCAGGTCAGAATAAGCCGCTTTTCGGGTATCCTCTGCGCCAGCACCGGCAAGTATTTTGCAATATCCTTTCGCTTTATCACCTGATGATGCATCCTTACCATAACCAATTTTAACACTATTAATTTTTGTAATTGGAATAGAAAGTTTACCATATGATGTTATTAATTCAACATCATTTAATGTGGTTGTACCTTTTATTTGATTCCCATCCAATAAATCTAAACTAACTTCAGCTAATTTCTGGGCATTTAGAATTAAGCCCGAAAGAAATACGATTATAAAACTGATTTTTTTCATTTGAATTATTTGATTAAAAAATTAAGTTTTTACTTACAATATTCACTTAAACAGCTTAAAATCCTCCACTGGTACCACCAAGAATAGATGCATCAGCGCCTGATAGGTCTTTTGGTTTAATAGCGATGGTTGGCACTTTATTTAAATGAATAATTTGTTGTGAATAAGCTCCTAAAAATAACCCACTTAACTCTGCATCCTGATCAGTCATGATGATCACCATATCAGAACCTTTTCTCTCAGCCGTTTTAATAGTTGCATTAGCTTTATTTTTAACTTCTTTTAAAACTTCACCTGTGTATACTACACCATTTTCAGTTGCCAAATCCCCAATTTGTTTTAAAATTAAATGCATTTCCTCTATTAGTTCGTCTTCATCAGGGTTTAAAAGTGCCACAGCATGCAATTGTGCGCTAAAACATTTTGCAAATCCAATAGCATAGTTTACTTTTTGACGAGAATTTGCGCTTGAATCAATCGGGATTAAAATATTTGAATAACCTTTATGGTTTGCCTTACTACTCATAACCATTGTAGGACATGGAGATTTTGTTAATACTTTCATTGCAATGCTGCCAATTACTAATTCCTCTAATGGTGAATAACCATGTGTGCCCATAACAATTAAAGAAGCATTAATTTCTTTTGCTGTCTCGTTGATGATGTGGCTTGGACTACCTGTTTTTATTATACTTTTAACCCGAACTCCATATTTCTTGTTAATATCTGAAGCCATTTCGTTCATTTTAACTTCAATTTCTTTTTCGAAATTTTCTTGATCAGCCAATTTTACAATAGGCAAAAACATATTCACCGAATTAAATTGTGAATTGATGACATGTAACAAATAAACATCGGCTTTACCCAATTGGGCTGTAAATGCACCGTGCTCAATAGCTAATAAAGATGTTGAACTGAAATCAACCGGAATTAGAATTTTTGATGGATTAAACTGACTCATAGATTTATTATTTATAATTTATAATTTATAATTGATTATTTTTATTTATTTTAAACTGCTTTACTTTTTGTTGGAAATTTTATAACGACTCCTCCAAATAGCAATGCACCACGATCCCAACCTAATTCGGCATTAATTCCGAAACTCTTCACAAAATAGTATCTAACACCAAGCGTTGATGAAAAATAGGTGCCTATCCCTGATTTAAAATTAAATAAACCATCAGGTACTTGTTTACCCATCACTGTAGATTTGAATACGATATTGGTCTCGTAACGCGTTAAACCAACAGTTCCACCTATAAATGGATCCCATTTAGAGTCTTTTTCATCGGCCAAAAAATGGTAGGTACCTCTAAAGCCAATTGCCATAGCCTTGATGCTAATAGTGGTATTGTCCACTTGAGCCTCAACTATTGAGGTTGTTTGATTCAATTGGGAATACAAATCGGAAATATCAACATCCATTTTCCAATAAGAAGCAGCTAGCCCAATACTTACATCATTTTGAACTAAATACTCTCCTTTAAAGTTAAAAACCGGTGTATTCTTAACGCCAATATCATATTTATTCTCAACATTTGACTTATAATAAACTTTTAAAGCAGTTTTTAAAATGGCTGCAGAAACATGAGGAACACCAACATTTGGTGATAAAGTGATATCTCCTTCATTTAAGATTTGTGCCTTAATACCCAAGCCAATTACAACTAAAAATATTCCTAAAAGTTTGTTCATTTTATACAGTTAATTTTTTATACCTTGGTCTCTTTGGCTCAATATTTCCAAGTCGCTTCTTGCGATTTTCTTCATACTCACTGTAACCTCCTTCAAAATAGTAAACGCTACTATCACCTTCAAAAGCTAAAATGTGTGTACAAACTCTATCTAAAAACCATCTATCGTGACTAATAATAACAGCACATCCGGCAAAATTTTCTAAACCTTCTTCAAGGGCGCGAAGTGTGTTTACATCCAAATCATTCGTAGGCTCATCCAACAACAAAACGTTACCACCCTCTTTTAAAGCCATTGCTAAATGCAAACGATTTCTTTCACCACCGGATAACACTCCACATTTTTTACTTTGGTCGTTTCCACTAAAATTAAATCTACTAATGTATGCGCGGCTGTTGATTGATTTCCCCTCAAAAACTAAACTTTCGGTTCCGCCACTCAATACATCGTAAACTGTTTTATTTGGATCAATATCTTTATGTGTTTGATCAACATAACTGATCTTCACAGTTGGTCCAACCTTAAATTCTCCTTCATTGGGTTTTTCAAGGCCCATAATCATTTTAAATAAAGTTGTTTTACCAGCACCATTCGGACCAATAATACCAACAATACCTGCTGGCGGCAATTTAAAATTTAATTTTTCATAAAGTAAGCGATCTCCAAAACCCTTTGAAACATTAATAGCTTCAATCACTTCTGAACCCAAGCGAGGACCATTGGGAATAAAGATTTCCAAATTTTCTTCTTTCGTTTTAACATCCTCGTTAAGCATTTTTTCATAGTTGCTTAAACGTGCTTTTTGTTTAACACCGCGTCCTTTTACACCTGCTCTTACCCATTCTAACTCACGCGCCAAATTTTTCTGGCGCTTGCTTTCCGATTTTTCTTCTTGCTTTAACCTTTCACGCTTTTGTTCTAACCAGCTACTGTAATTCCCTTTCCACGGAATACCCTCTCCACGATCTAATTCCAAAATCCAGCCTGCAACATTATCTAAGAAATATCTATCATGCGTAACAGCAATGATGGTTCCTTTGTATTGTTGTAAATGTTGTTCTAACCAGTCAACACTCTCAGCATCTAAGTGATTGGTGGGCTCATCTAACAATAAAATATCCGGTTCCTGAAGTAACAAACGGCATAAGGCCACACGGCGTCTTTCACCACCGGATAAAATATTGATTGGTGTATCGCTTTCCGGACAACGAAGAGCGTCCATAGCCCGTTCAAGACGATTATCTAAATTCCATAAATCCTGTTGATCAATTAACTCTTGTAATTGAGCCTGACGATTAATTAACTTATCCATTTTATCAGGATCATTGATAATTTCTTCATCCATGAACTTATTGTTCACTTCTTCAAACTCATTCAATATATCAACTTGCTTTTGAACCCCTTCACGTACAATTTGAATAACTGTTTTTGACTCATCCAGTTTTGGTTCTTGCTCAAGCATTCCAATACTGTAGCCAGGTGACTGATGAATCTCACCGATGTAATCCTTATCAATACCGGCCATAATTCTCAATAACGAAGACTTACCGGACCCATTAAGACCTAATACGCCGATTTTGGCGCCATAATAAAATGAAATGTAAATATCTTTTAAAACTTGCTTTTGCGGTGGGTGAATTTTACTGACATTCACCATGCTAAAAATAATTTGTCTGCCTTCTGGAGTGCTACTCATAACATTTAAATAAAGCGTTAAGATAGCAAATGATTAGCAATAAACTAAGCTTTTTATTAAAAAAAGAAAATTATTTTGACTCTAAAATATCCTTGATGTTTGGTTTGAAATATAAATCTGATTTAAGGATTTTACCATCTTCTCTATAAATTGGTTGTCCATTCGCATCTAATTTACTCATATTGCTTCGTTGAATTTCATCAAAGATTTCTGCGATTTTATGCTGTAAACCATGTTTTAAAATTGTACCAAACAAAATATAAAGTTGATCCCCTAAAGCATCGGCTATTTCAACAATATCACCTTTTTTACATGCTTCTAAATACTCTTCGTTCTCTTCTTTAATTAAGGCGTATCTTAATTGATAAGTTGACTCATCAACCAATGTTACCTCATTTGCATTACCAATTTGAAACGTTTCATGAAATAATGCAACAGCATTAATTTTATCTTTTAAAGTTGTCATTTGGTTGGTTTGGTTGGTTTCTTGCTTAAATATTCTTGGTTTATTAAAGGTAACACCTCCTTTGTAATATCCAAGGTGGCGTTACCTAATAACATTGTAGGAACAGATTCGCTATATGATAAAATATAATCATATCTTCCGGCGTTCCATTTAACTAAAAATTCTTTAATGTTCTTCTGAAAATTTTCATTTTTTTGAGCAATATCCATTGTTAAATTATCAATTTGCAATTGCTTATTTTGCGCGTCCTTTTCTATTTGTTGAATTTCTTTGGCCTTTGCATTAAGTTCAGCCTCAGATGCTATACCCGCTTTGGCTGAATTTTGATAATCCATTACTTTCTTTTCGTAGTTATTTTGCAATGACATCAAACTGGCTTCAATCGCAGAACGCCTATTCTTGGCTTCTTTTTCTAAATCTAAAACCTCTTGAGACTCTTCATTCAATATATCTAAATTAATAAATGCAATTTTACCTGTTGGGGTAGAGCCAATTTGTTCAATTTTTTTTGGTTTTAAATCAACTTTACCGGCGATGCTATCAGTATTTATAACTTTTCCGGAACAATTAGGATTTTTATTCGAATCGCTCACTTTATATAACAAATAAGCAACAGAAATAACCAATAAAGCATTAACCGAAAGTAGAATTTTGTTCATTACAATAATTTTAACACAAATATAATCAGTTTAGAGTTTATAAAAACTTCGCCTGCTAATTTATTGATTAAATTGTAATTCTTTAACAGTGCTAAAATATTGGTTTTGAACGTAATTATTTAGAGCTATAATAACTTGGGGATGATTAACAAGTGAAGAGTTCAACTCTGTGAGACACCATTGTTTATGTTTTAACTCAGCCCTTTCATTTTCTTCGTTTAAAAACGCCCTAACAAATAATGGCAAATTATTATTCACATTAAAATCAAAGGAAAGTTTCTGAGACTCTGAATAGCTAACAAAATTAATGGACACTAAATTGGCTTCACGATTAAAAACATTTAAAATGGGAAAAACAAAAAACAATGTAATACACAAATAAAATAGTGGTTTTTGAAACAACACACTCCAGCTAAAGTAACGCTGCTTGGTTTCACCTAAAAATAATAAAGGCAATACAAATAGAAAAGCAATGTTAACAAACCATGCGGCGTAGTTTAAATTGGTTGATGATGGAAAAAGTAAAATAAAAAGACATAAATGAACAATCAAAGCTAAACTAATTGCCAAATACCTTGCAATAGGAAACATTAAAGCAACACCTATTAAAAAAATAAGTAAAGGAAGAAGTTTGCCAACCTGCGTAAAAAATGCCATTTGCCTTGTGCTCAGAGACGATTGGTATTTGTCAAGAAAAGGATGTAAGACATCAGTTCCGAAAAAAACATTAAAATTACTTAAGGCATTGCAACAATAAATTGAAATAATAAGTAACTGTAAACAAATAAAAATAACTGTGTTTCTGTTAGGGTTATCTATTCTTCCATTAAACAAAACCAATATAAACAAAAGCGCATTATACATTAAAAACCAAGCCTGTAGGCGATTTACATCTAAAAGTATTAAAAGAAAGTTAAAAAGTAAGCTAATGGACAGTAAAACTCTTTCGAACCTAAAAAATAGAGAAAGCCCCAAACACAAACAACTCAATAATGTTAAAATCCCATCAGGTTTAAAAGTCAAATCAAAATTAATTAAAGGTGCTGTAGGAAAAAACCGATCACTCAGCCAGAGCCTGTAGCTTAAGCAAAACGAAATTATCAAACTCAAAACAACAATTGTTTTAAGTAATTTTAATCTCTGTGGAATGCTAAACGATTCTTTCATAATTTAATTTTAATTGTGCCTGCCTGCGCCATAAAAAGTTTTTTCGAAATAAGCTTCAGTTAAACTGCTAATCATAACACCTTTACTGGTGCTGGCATGAACAAATTTCTCGTCTTTTAAAAAAACGCCCACATGTGAAATGCCTTTTCCATTTGTTACAAAAAAAACCAGGTCACCTTCCTTCAGATGAGATCGTTTAATTTTGTCACAAGCCTTATAAATGTCCCCTGAGCTTCTTTCTATGGTTCTATTATAAACCTGTTTAAATAACAAATGAGTAAAACAACTGCAATCAGTTCCGCTTTTATCGCAACCACCATATCGGTATGGTGTACCATACCAATCTGTTATAAAGGAATAAAGCTTACTTTTCTCTACTTCAAGTCTATCAATATTTAATTTTTCTTGAACAATGGTTAACTTAGTTGGATTTAAATTAGATTGTTTCGTTTGTCCTTTAACATTAGTCTTAGATTGCGATTGCTTTTTAGACTTACACCCATTGATGAAAACAAATACGATTAAAAACAAATATGTAACAATTAACTTTATTGCTTAAAGTTAAACAATGTATTCCCTTAATAATTAGTTAGTTAATCTCAATTTTAGACAAGCAAATGTTAACAACCTGAGAATTAATATTACTTGATAAAAATTAAATAAATTAATATCTTTAGCGTTTACTTTAATGGAAGACATTACAGCAAAAACCACTTCATTGAAAACAAAAATACCTCAGGAGATCCTTGTAAAAGCATACGAATTGATGTTTACAGCCAAGAGCATGGCAGAACTTTATGAAGCCAACAAGGAGATAACGGCAAAGTACGTTCATGCAACAAGTCGTGGTCATGAGGCAGTTCAAATCGCATTAGGATTGCAACTTTTACCAAAAGATTATCTGAGTGCTTATTACCGCGATGATAGCATTTTATTGGCTATTGGTTTAAAACCATTTGATTTAATGCTTCAATTACTTGCAAAACGAAATGATCCATTTAGTGGTGGACGTACTTATTATTCTCACCCGAGTTTAAAAAGAAACGACATGCCTAAGATACCGCACCAAAGTAGCGCCACAGGGATGCAAGCCATACCAACAACCGGAGTTGCAATGGGACTTCAGTACTTTGAAAAAAACAAGATGTTACAAAACGAGGAAAACAGCGCCATTGCAGTTTGCTCGCTCGGCGATGCCAGTTGCACTGAAGGTGAGGTTTCGGAAGCTTTTCAAATGGCTGCTTTAAAACAATTGCCGATTTTATTTTTTGTACAAGACAACGAATGGGATATTAGTGCGCATGCGCGTGAAATACGTTCTCAAGATATTTCTGATTTTACTAAAGGTTTTAAAGGGATTGAAACCCGCACTATTGATGGTACTGACTTTATTTTAAGTTATAACACAATTAAAGAAGTACTCGAAAAAATACGAACTGAAAGACGACCGTTTTTAATTCATGCTAAAGTTCCACTCCTTAATCATCACACAAGTGGTGTTAGGAAGGAATGGTACAGAGATGATTTGGTAGAGGCTGAAAAGCGTGACCCACTGCCTCGTTTACGAAATCAACTAATTATTACAGGCGTAGAAGCCTTGCAAATAAAGGATATTGAAACCAAAGCTAAACAAAATGTTGAAGAAGATTATCGGAAAGCTTTGTCAGAAGAGGATCCAAAGCCGGAGGATTTGTTTTTACATGAGTTTGCAGAAACGCCCATTAAAGAAGAAAAAGGAGAGCGTGCGCCTACAGGAAAACAAGCTACCGTTATGGTGGATAGCGCCTTATTTGCGATAAGAGAATTAATGACAAAACACCCTGAATGCTTGCTATACGGACAAGATGTTGGTGCAAGACTTGGTGGAGTATTTAGAGAGGCTGCCACTTTAGCTCAACAATTTGGCGACCATCGTGTATTTAATACACCTATTCAAGAAGCCTTCATCGTTGGATCAACCGTTGGGATGAGTGCGGTAGGCTTAAAACCAATTGTTGAAGTACAATTCGCAGATTATATTTGGCCAGGTTTAAATCAATTATTTACTGAAGTAAGTAGAAGTTGTTTCTTAAGTAATGGCAAATGGCCGGTTAGTATGATACTTAGGGTACCTATTGGCGCTTATGGAAGCGGTGGTCCGTATCACTCAAGCTCAGTTGAAAGTGTTCTGGCCAATATCAGAGGCATTAAAATTGCTTATCCTAGTACCGGAGCAGATTTAAAAGGATTAATGAAAGCAGCTTATTACGACCCTAATCCTGTAGTAATGCTTGAACATAAAGGATTATACTGGAGTAAAATTAAAGGCACAGAAGATGCTAAAACAATTGAGCCGGATGAAGACTATATAATTCCTTTTGGAAAACTAAGAGTTGTTCAATCAGCAAATGAAGATGCAATTACTAAAGGCCATTCGATGGCTGTTGTTACTTACGGAATGGGCGTTTATTGGGCAAAAGCAGCTGCAAAAAAATTTGAAGGTAGAATTGAAATTATTGATTTAAGAACACTTGCGCCAATTGATGAACAAGGATTATTTGAAGCTGCTAAAAAGCACGGGAAAATATTGGTAGTAACAGAAGAACCTTCATTTAACGGATTTGCACAAAGTATTGCATCTCGAATAAGTGAAAATTGTTTTGAATATTTAGATGCGCCTGTAAAAGTGCTTGGCGCTGAAAACTTGCCTGCCATTCCACTAAACAGCATACTTGAAAAAACGATGCTTCCGAATGCAGATAAAGTTGAAGCTGCTATTGAAAAATTATTAAACTATTAAATGTTAAAATTTCAAGTGTCTCTGGGTAAACATGAAAGCATGTTTGGCTCAGCATATATACCAATCACTTCGCAGCAATTAAAAAAAATTGGCGGACACAAAACACGTTTGATTTGTAAAATCAACCAACAAGCTGGTTTCCCTTGTGCGGTGATGCCACATGGTAATGGAAGTAACTACATTATGTTATCCAAAGAAAAATTCAAAAAATTTAAATTAAATTACGATGATGTTTATCGTATTGAATTACTTAAAGATGAAAGTGAGTATGGCATGCCAATGCCAGAAGAATTAGAAGAAGTGTTGAAACAAGATCCAGAAGGAAAGGCACGATTTAATCTTCTATCGCCTGGTAAACAAAGAAATATCATTTATTATACTTCTAAAATAAAAAGTCAAAATTTAAGAGTAGAACGCGCTTGGTTATACATCAACAACCTTAAAAAAGAAGTTAAGGGAAAAGAGAGGGTTCCTTATATTTTGGGATTGAAGTAGAATTAAATCGCATCAAAGTCAATCACAACCTTTTCAGTTAGTGGATGCGCCTGACACGTTAAGATAAAACCATCCTCCACCTCTGCATCAGTTAAAGCAAAATTGGCATCCATTTTAACTTTTCCTTCAATTACTTTAGCACGGCATGTGCAACATACTGCTCCCTTACAACTAAATGGTGCATCTACACCTGCTTCAATACTGGCATCTAAAATACTTATCCCACCTGTCGCCAAGTCAAAATTAGTTTCGATACCATATTGAATAACTGTTACAGCAGCATTAACGGACCCTAAGTTTTCCCCGCCTGACTCAGCTTGCTTCACAGCTTCAATTACACTACTAAAGTACTCTATTTTTATTTTGTCTTTTGGAATTTTAAGATCTTCCAATGTTGACTTAACATTTTCCATCATCGGACCTGGGCCACAAATAAAATACTCATCAGCATTTACACCACCAAAATTCTCAAGCAATTGTAAAGTCTTTTCCTTCGTAACTATTCCTTTTTGTATATCCGATATTGGCTCTGTTGGTTGATCAAATACGTAAACAACTTTTAAATTTGAATTGGACTTTGCGATCTCATCAATTTCTTTTTTAAATATGGTACATGCTTCGTTCTTATTGGCGTATATAAGTGTAACCGAACTAGCTTTCTCAACATACAAAACGCTTTTTAAAATACTGAGCATTGGTGTGATACCACTACCACCTGCAAACAACACGTAATTTTTTTTGTTTCCTCCGCTTAATGAAGAGTAAAAATTCCCCATCGGTGTCATCACATCAAGCTGATCTCCAACTTTTAAATGACGATTCATGTATGTACTTGCTTTCCCTCCTTCTACTTCCTTAACAGCTACACGTAACTCCTTTTCACTATATGGACTCGTACAAATACTATAACTTCTTCTGATTTCTTCTCCATCAACAGTTAATTTAAGCGTAATGTATTGACCTTGTTTAAATTGATATTCAGGTTGTTGTAAGGGTGGAATTTCAAAAGCAATAGAAACAGCTTCTGCAGTTTCTCTTCTTATATCTTTTACTTTTAAGGAATGAAAACGAGCCATCTTTTTTTTATTAGGGTGTAAATTTACGTTTTTTTTAAGAATTTATTGTATTGAAAAAAGAAACTAACTAATATCATTTATTATAGAACCAAGCGCTAATTTAACACATTCAAATCTCCAAGCCCCTCTCTAATCACAATCGGTTCATCATTGCTACAATCAATAACTGTACTCGTATAAATATTTCCAAAACCACCATCTACAACGGCGTCTACTTGTTTTTGATATTGCTGATAAATCACCTCAGGGTCACTAAAGTATTCCAAAATATCATCAGAATTATCATGCAAACTAGTACTAATGAGCGGGTTGCCTAACTGTTCAATAATTGCTTTACATATTGCATTGTCAGGCACTCTTATCCCTACCGTTTTCTTAGTTTGTTTTAATAATTTTGGCACATTTGAATTAGCTTCTAAAATAAATGTATATGGCCCGGGTAAAGCCTTTTTCATTACTCTAAAAATTGAATTGCTTATAGGTTTTGCATACTGACTGAGGTGACTTAAATCACTGCATACAAAACTAAAATTACTTTTATCCGGCTTAATTCCTTTTAACCTGCAGATCCGTTCAAAAGCATTTTGTTTAGTTATGTCTGCACCCAAAGCATAAACAGTATCCGTTGGATAAATAATAACACCTCCATTTTGTAAAAGTTTCACAATTTGATCAACAGTTTGACTATTGATATTATCTGGATTTAATCGGAATAACAAAACTAATAACAGTATTTATCAAATTCTTTACTTTTTGCTTTATCACCATCAACCTTAGACTCCAAGTAAAAGTTTTTCAGATCTTCATTTAAAGACGCAACAGAAGATTGTAATATTTCAAACAACAAGTCCTTACTGATTTTAATAGATTGTGCATTGGAACTATTGACATACTTCACAGGTTTACGCTTACCCTCCTTAATTTCTTTAAGCTCGGCTAAATAATTAGAATTAGGAAAATAGTTAGTTCCTTTTAAAGTTAATGACGATTCAAAATAAGTTTGAAATTCAAATATTTTACCTTTAATTCCTGTGTACATGTTTTTAATTCCGTCATTATAAAATGGAAATGGCTTTTTAAGTTGATGACCATATTTATTTTTTATTACAAAATATTCAGTTCCGCCAGGGTTACCGTTTTCTGAAACAAATTTGGCGGAGTCTTCTTTAACAAAACCAATACTTGAATTATAAACATAATCTCTGAAGCATAAAAAATAATCATTTTCCTTCAACTCAATTTCCGAATTAACAGTTAATGTTGTATCTAAAAAAATATTTTTCCTAACTCCTTTATTTAAACTATCTAAAGTACTGCTGTAAATAAAATAAACTTTACTGAATGTAAAAGAACTTTTAAAAGCAACTAGAATATTTTTGTTAATCACAAATTGACTAAGAAATTTTTCCTGAGCCAACGCTTGATTGTTTGCTTTTACCAGACCATTAATCAACAACTGATTATCCTTTAGAACAACAACTAAAGCACCTTTGTTTAATTTTTCAATCTGACAGGCTGCAACAGCCCTTCTGGTTTTAAAAAATTTCTGATGATCGCTTTGGCTTTTATAATCGGAATAGTCGACTCCTTTTTGCGCCTTAATAATAGAAACAAAAATAATACAATAAAAAAATACCTTATTTAACTTCGCTGCCATCATTAAAATTTATATTACTTGGAGACACAAAACATAATTCGCCAGACTTATTCTCAGCCATTAAGATCATGCCTTTACTTTCAATTCCCTTTATTTTGCGTGGAGCCAAATTAGCGAGCATACATACTTTTTGACCAATTATCTTTTCAGGATCATAAAACTGTGCAATTCCACTAACAATGGTACGCACGTCAACACCTGTATCCACCTTTAACTTTAATAACTTTTCTGTTTTAGGAACTCTTTCTGCTTCTAAAATGGTAGCCGTTCTAATATCCATTTTACTAAAATCGTCAAAGGTGGTTTCGGGCTTAATCTCTTTAATACTTGTATTGTTGGCAAGATTGAGTTGCTTACTTTGTTCTAACTTATCCAATTGCTTTTGAACATCAGCATCCTCTACTTTCGCAAACAACAATTCATCCTTATTAATTTTATGCCCGGCGGCCACATTATTAGTTTGCTTAGAAAGAGGCCAATTTTGTGGGTGCTTATTCAATAACTCAAACAATTTTTTGGAAGTAAAAGGTAAAAATGGTTCAGCCAATATTGCCAAATTATTAGAAATTTGAAGTGCAATATTCATGATTGTTTTCACACGATTTTCATCCGACTTTACCAATTTCCAGGGCTCTGTATCTGCGAGGTATTTATTGCCGATGCGCGCAACATTCATCCATTCATTAACAGCTTCTCGGAATTTAAATTGCTCTATGGCTTTTGAAATTTTATCAGGCGCATGCGCCAATTCTTCTAATACTAATAAATCTTCTTTGGTATAGGTTTCTGCATTCGGCACAACACCATCATAAAATTTATGTGTTAATACCAACGTTCGATTTACAAAATTTCCAAAAATGGCTACCAATTCACTATTATTTTTTAATTGAAAATCTTTCCAAGTAAAATCATTGTCTTTGCTTTCGGGTGCATTACTGCAAAGCGTATATCTCAAAACATCCTGTTGATTTTTAAAATCTATTAAGTATTCATGTAACCACACAGCCCAATTGCGACTGGTGGAAATCTTATCACCTTCCAGATTTAAAAATTCATTGGCAGGTACATTATCCGCCAAAACAAAATCTCCATGCTCCATTAACATGGCCGGAAAAATAATGCAGTGAAAAACAATGTTATCCTTCCCAATAAAATGAATCAAACGGCTATCTTCCTTTTGCCAATAATTTTGCCAGGTATCAGGCAATAACTCCTTGGTCGCACTGATGTATCCAATTGGCGCATCAAACCACACGTATAGAACTTTCCCATCTCCTCCCTCAACAGGAACGGGCACACCCCAGTCCAAATCTCGGGTCATCGCTCTTGGCTGCAATCCGTCTCCACTTTCGAGCCAGCTTTTACATTGCCCGTATACATTGGGTTTCCAGTCAGTGTGTTGTTCTAAATAGGCTTTTATTTTTGGTTGTAATTTATCTAAAGGCAAAAACCAGTTTTTCGTTTGCTTTAAAACAGGCTTACTACCACTCAATGTAGATTTTGGATTAATTAAATCCGTTGGATTTAAACTTGAACCGCACTTTTCACACTGGTCTCCATAAGCATTTTCATTACCACACTTCGGACAAGTTCCAACAATGTATCGATCAGCCAAAAACTGCTTAGCTTCTTCATCATAATATTGCTCGGTAACCTGCTCTGTAAATGCATTCTTTTGATGCATTACTTTAAAAAAATCTGCTGCAGTTTGGTGATGTGTTTTAGAGGAGGTACGGGAATAAACATCAAACGAAATTCCAAATTCTTGAAATGCATCACCCATTATTTTATGATATTTATCTACCACTTGCTGCGGTGTAATTCCTTCTTTTTTGGCTTTAATGGTAATTGGTACGCCATGTTCATCACTTCCGCAAATAAATTTAACGTCATGTCCACTGCTTCTCAAATACCTTACATAAATATCTGCCGGCAAATAACAACCCGCCAAATGACCTATATGCACAGGTCCATTTGCATAAGGTAGTGCCGCAGTAACCAACGTTCTATTAAATTTTTTACTCATATTTGAACTCATTCACATCTACTAAATAATCAATTTAAACTGATGTTGAAATTAATTTTAAATTTGTGCAAATATACTTAAAATAAGGCAATGAAAGCGGTTAAGGAAATTTGGAAGCCCGTTCTGTTTAATGGAAAAAAAAGCAATGTGCCTTACAGAGTTTCTAACTTTGGTAACATTGCTATTTTAGAAGGAAAAAAACTGGTTGCAAAAAAATATGCGGCAACAAAAAAGGGAACCAGAATCAGAATGAGGTTTGGAGGTAATGACCTGAGTATAGCGCTTTCAAAAATAGTTGCAACGGCTTTTATACCTAAAAAAAACAATAAACAAAAATTTGTTATTTGTAAGGATTATAACTATTCAAATTGTGCTGTTCCAAATCTTAAATGGGCTACACCAGAAGAACACCGTAACTTCATTAAAAATAGTCCTAATAACGTTAAGGCCCGTTTGAAAAAGAACTATGATAAGAAAAAGAAAGGATTGGTTTTAAAAACAAAGGAAGTTATTGCATTAAAAGAACAAATTTGGGCAAAAAAAAGAAAGAAAAGTTTAAAGGAATTAGCCTCCAAATATGGTGTGAGTGAAATGCAAATTTACCGTATTAAAAGAGGTGAAATTTGGTTTCACGTAAAAGTTAAAAACGAGCCTGATACCCTTAAATACTTGAGTTACATTAAACATAAAAGTTCTAAAAAAAATAAATCGTAATGTTGCCAAATTCTTTAAACAAAGGAGATACTATTTTGATTATTGGAACTGCGCGCGCCAGAACAAAAGAGCAATTAGCCCCTTCCATTAAAATTCTAAAATCATGGGGATTAAAGGTAATTGAAGGCAAAAACCTTTACAAGAAATACCATCAATTTGCGGGTACTGATAAAGAACGTTCGCACGATTTGCAATGGGCTGTTAATCATCCAACCGCAAAAGCTGTATTAATTGCGGGAGGCGGTTACGGCACCTTAAGAATAATTGATGGGATTAATTTAGACGCTTTTAAGAAACACCCAAAGTGGTTTATTGGCTATAGTGATACCACCGTATTACACGCAAGGTTATTAAAAAATAAAATAAGCTGTATACATGGTACAATGGCTTTTCAATTCACAAAAAACGAATTTGCCACAAACAGCATCAGAGAATTATTATTCAACCAAACATTCAACTATGATATACCAACTCATCCGCTGAACAGAGCCGGAGTGGCAACAGGTGAAATTGTGGGAGGTAACTTAAGTTTAATTTATGCGTTAAGCGGAAGTAAAGATGATTTGGTTACTAAAAATAAAATTCTGTTTATTGAAGATTTGGATGAACAACTTTATCATGTTGACAGAATGATTTTACAATTGAAACGTAGCGGAAAATTAAACCACTTAAAAGGATTGATCGTTGGGGGAATGAGCGACATGAAAGATAATGCTGTGCCATATGGCAAATCAGCGGAGGAAATAATTTTTGATGCAGTTAAAGAATTTAAATACCCCGTTTGTTTTGGATTTCCGGCAGGACACATTGATAACAACATGGCCTTAATTTTCGGGAAGAAGGCTGATTTAACAATTTTAAGAAAAAAAGTAACTTTAAATTATAAATAACACATGAGCTATATTATATCAGGAATACAACAAGTTGGTATTGGGGTTTCTAATGTTCATAAAGGTTTTGAATGGTACAATAAAAATTTCGGCATGGACATTCCGGTATTTGAAGAAGCGGCAGAAGCAAATTTAATGTTACCTTACACCGGAGGCAAACCTCATCAACGACACGCAATTCTTGCAATTAATTTAAAAGGTGGCGGCGGTTTTGAAATTTGGCAATACACCAGCCGGGTGCCCGAAGCCCCTAAATTTAAGCCACAGTTGGGCGATTTAGGACTCTACTGCGCTAAAATTAAATCTGAAAACGTTGAACAATCCTTCGAGTTTTTTAAATCAAAAAAAGTTACAATACTCGGAAATATTCAGTTAAACCCTTTAGGTAAGAAACACTTTTTTATTAAAGATGGCTTTGACAATTTATTTGAAATTATTGAAGATGACGTGTGGTTTGGTAAAGGTTTAAAAAATACAGGCGGCCCTGTAGGAATGATTATAGGTGTAAGTGATATAGAAAGATCCATAAAATTTTACAGTTCTATTTTAGGATATGATAAAGTTTTGTTTAATAACGAAGGTGTTTACGAAGATTTATCGGTGCTTCCTCAAGGCACCAATCAATTTAAACGTGCGATTCTAACTCATTCTAAAAAACGTGTGGGGCCTTTTAGTGAACTGTTTGGCAATAGTTATATTGAATTGGTACAAGCACAAAATTACACACCAAGAAAAATATTTGAAAACAGATTTTGGGGCGATTTAGGTTTTATTCATTTATGTTTTGATATTAAGAACATGAGTGCCTTACAAAAAGCTTGCACTGATGCAGGACACCCTTTTACTGTTGATGGCGGTGCCGGATTTGAAATGGGTGAAGCAGCAGGGCATTTTACATACATAGAAGATCCTGATGGAGCTTTGATAGAGTTTGTTGAGACTAAAAAAATGCCAATCCTTAAAAAACTTAACTGGTATCTCGACTTAACAAAGCGACCTGCTGAAAAACCTTTACCGACCTGGATGCTGAAAGCGCTGAAGTTTAACAGAAAAAAAATGGAATAAAACCGTTTTTGGGTTCCTAATTTAAATTCACCTTTAAAGCACTTCCGGTGTTAACGATGAAGTTTCTTTCTGTTGTTTTGATTGATTCCTTTGCAAACTCGTATCTAAAAACTGCTTTGTATTTCCCGGGCTGTAAATAAATAACTTCGTTTTGAAGTGTTGAATTAAGGTTGCAAACCCAAGTTAAATTTTGACCATCATCCAAATAAACACTGCCATATCCTGTGCCTAATTTAGTAAATGAAACAGCACCGCTTGCCGGAACTTTAATGGTATTCGTTGTACTTTGCTTTATTTCAACATTGCTCATTTTAATTCTGGGCAAGGTTAAAATTTCGAGATCATACTTTCCAACAATGTACTTATCAGTTTTACCAAAATCCTGAACATTTAATGTTTTCGAATCACCTGCCTTTCGTACAATTGTAGTTGGAAAATACCGATCTGTTGTTCCTTCCAATTCCAGTTTAAGAAAGCCTTGAGGTGCATCCACTTTAATAATATTGTGTTTCCCTTTTATGATACTAATCTCTTTTTTTTCGCTGATTGGCAAAGTATGAACCACCAAATCATACTTAATATTTGGGTTTAAAACCAATGTATCTGAGTTTCCACGATGGTTAATGGTGTGCAAATAATTATATTTTATATTGTTCGTTCCAGCTTCATAAAACGTCATATTTACATCAGTTTCTGTTGGCTTTTTTAAGATATCCAATAAATCTACCTGAACAGTGGTTTGGTTGATGGCCTCAGTTAAAACAAGGTTTAACACATCCTTAAAATTGGCTTCGTTACTTACGTCATAAAACTTTCCCATGCAACCAAACACATCGGCAAATTTCACATCCAATCCAATACCAATAACAAAAGGTCTAATAAAAATACCTTTTTTTTGTAGGTCTATACTAACTTGACACGGATTACCGCCACATTCCTCAATGCCGTCTGTTATCAGTATGACAATGTTACGCACATTAGATTTTGGTGTAAAATCCGCAACACATTCTCCTAACGAAAATGCAATAGGTGTTGTACCCATTGGCTCTAACTTTTTAATACGCTGTTTTATTTTTTCTGAATTTACCTTAGCATTATCAAAAGCTACTTCGAGTTTGGTATCTTTGCAGTTACGATCAGGTTTAAAGAATGTTGTATGTCCATAACATCTTAGCGCTAATTCCAAATTAGGCATAGTTTTTAAACTATCTAAAAACTCACCCATAACCTTTTTAGCCACTTCAATTTTAATATTACTGTTCCAAGGCGCATACATACTATAACTATCGTCGAAAATGAATAAAATACGATTAGTTACTTGCGAACTAAATTTGTTTAAGCTCAGAAAAACAAAAAGGAGAAATATTATTCTTTTAGGCATTGACCCAGGAGTTACTTTTATTAGTAATCACCTAAAGTTTCCTCTAGTTGATCAAGTGCCCTTTTCAGCTGCTCATCATTCGGCGCTGAACCGTGCCATTTATGTGTTCCCATCATATAATCTACGCCCTGCCCCATTTCGGTTTTCATCAAAATAACAACTGGTTTGCCTTTTCCGGTTTGAGATTTTGCCTGTTCCAAACTTTCTATCACTTTAGTAAGATCGTTCCCGGATTGATTTTCGATTACAATAAATCCGAAGGCTTCAAATTTTGCTTTTAAGTTTCCTAAACTCAACACATTTTCCACATCACCGTCTATCTGCCTTCCATTGTAGTCAACCGTAGCAATGTAATTATCAACCTTATTTGCTGCGGCATACATGGCAGCCTCCCAAATTTGTCCTTCTTGTAGCTCGCCATCACCGTGCAGGCTATAGACTAACGAAGAATCTTTATTTAATTTTTTTGCCAGCGCTGCCCCAATTGCAACGCTCATGCCTTGGCCCAATGAACCACTGGCAATTCTTACACCCGGCAAACCCTCATGTGTAGTTGGATGCCCTTGCAAACGTGAGTTTAATTTCCTAAAAGTTTTAAGTTCTGAAACAGGAAAATACCCCGACCTCGCCAAAACACTATAATACACAGGACTTATGTGACCATTACTTAAAAAAAATAAATCTTCATTTTTGCCATCCATGCTGAAATTAGCAGGTTGATGCTTTAATAAAACTCGATAGAGTGCCACAAAATATTCAACACATCCTAATGATCCACCCGGATGACCTGAGTTTACAGCATGTACCATTCTTACTATATCTCGCCTTACTTGAGTTGAGAGTTTATTTAATTCAACAATATCCTTCATAAATTGGCCTAAAATTAATTAAATAATCAGGAGTTAAACACATTGTTTAAAAACTATTTCAGATGTTAAAAACTACAGAAACATCGAGTCTTCAAAGGACTTTAATAGATTATTTTATACTTATATTTGTAAATTATGTTTAAGTACGCTTTAACGGTATTAATTTTTGTTTTGCTTGGTTTTTTTTCTTGTAAAAAAGAAGATAACCAACCTGCTGTTCAAACTGAAATGGAAAAACCAAAGGGTTCATTAGCTGTAACCATTCAATCCTACGATAGCCTAGGTACTTTAGAATCCAATCCATCAGGCGCAATTATCACCGTAACAACCAATGTTAGTTGCACAACCGGAACAACAGGAAGCTGTAACTTCAATAATTTAGAACAGTCTGTTTACGTGCCAATTGTAAATAAATCAGGATATGAATACCTCCCATCCAGTGTATCAATAAATTCAAGCGGCTTAAATAAGTCCATTACGATTCCTTTGGCTAAAAAGTCAACGTATAAATTACAAAATTTATTTGTTGTGGTTAAGAACAAAGACAGCATTTTAACCAATTTCAATTTACACCGCCCTGTCATAAGTGGTCAAACGGTAAATCTCGCCGTCATTTCAGGAACAAACAGCGGAATTAATACACATAATTTTACAAAAGTAGACTATTTTATAACTAACAACCATATTGTCACACAATACAATATTGCCAGTCTTCCTGAATTAAAGTCTTCATTAGCTTCGCTGCCCCTAAATGGCAAATTATACATTTCAATTATTCCTGTGACATATGGTGCTGCGTTTAGCAGTGTGTTTAACTCAAACATTCTGCTTGGTGAAAATGAATTATATCCCGGAACTATACAACTAATAAAAAATTGGAATTAATTAAAAAATTATGGCTTTAAAATGTGGAATTGTGGGCTTGCCCAATGTAGGAAAATCAACCTTATTTAATTGTTTAAGTAACGCAAAGGCTCAAGCGGCTAACTTTCCTTTTTGTACAATTGACCCAAACGTTGGCACCATAACAGTGCCGGATGAAAGATTAACAAAACTCTCTGACATTGTAAAACCGCAAAATATTATACCTACTACTGTAGAAATTGTTGACATTGCCGGACTTGTAAAAGGAGCCAGTAAAGGTGAAGGATTAGGAAATAAATTTTTAGGAAATATTCGTGAATGCAATGCCATTTTACACGTTCTTAGATGCTTTGACAATGATAATGTTATACATGTAGATGGTAAAGTAAATCCGGTTGCTGATAAAGAAATTATTGATGCGGAATTACAATTAAAAGACTTAGAAAGCGTTGATACAAAACTAAAAAAGTTTGAAAAGGCAGCTAAATCAGGAAATGATAAAGAAGCTGTAAAAACTTTTGCAGTACTAACAAAAGTAAAAGAAGTATTGGAAAGCGGTCAATCGGCTCGTTCGGCCAATTTAGATGAAAACGAGTTAGAATTTGTTGCTGACCTTCATTTACTTACAATTAAGCCGGTACTATATGTTTGTAATGTTGATGAGGCAAGTGCAAATTCTGGTAACAAGCATGTTGATGCGGTTAAAGAAGCCATTAAAAATGAAAACGCTGAATTAATTATGATTACAGCGCAAATGGAAAGTGAAATTGCCGCCCTTGAGACATATGAAGAAAAACAACTTTTCTTGCAAGAAATGGGCTTAGATGAGCCAGGCGTTAACAAATTAATAAAAGCTGCATACAAGTTGTTAAATCTTCAAACCTATTTCACAGCTGGTGAAAAAGAAGTGAGAGCGTGGACCATTGAAAAAGGTTGGAAAGCTCCTCAGGCTGCAGGTGTTATTCACACAGATTTTGAAAAAGGTTTCATCAAAGCTGAAGTAATGAGTTACAATGATTTTACAACCTTGGGCTCTGAAGCAGCATGCAGAGATGCAGGAAAACTTAAAATTGAAGGGAAAGAATATATTGTAAATGATGGCGACGTCATGCACTTTAGATTTAATGTTTAATAGTCAATAAAAAAACACGCTTACAAAAATAATTAACTATGAAAAATCACGAAATCGATTTCAAACTTTTCGGTGAAGAAATGCAGTGCGTTGAGATAGAGCTTGACCCACAAGAGGCTGTTATAGCAGAGCCCGGCAGCTTCATGATGATGAATGATGGTATCCAAATGCAAACACTATTTGGAGATGGAAATGAAAAAGGCTTTATGAGTAAATTATTCTCAGCCGGTAAACGCTTGCTCACCGGGGAAAATTTATTCATGACGGTTTACACCAATACGGTAAATGATAAAAGAAGAGTGACCTTTGCTGCACCTTATACCGGTAAAATTATTCCATTGGATTTATCCAAACTTGGCGAAAAAGTAATTTGCCAGAAGGATAGTTTTTTGTGTGCTGCTAAAGGGGTTGCAGTAGGCATAGAATTTCAGAAAAAACTAGGTACCGGGTTATTTGGAGGAGAGGGATTTATCATGCAAAAATTGGAAGGAGATGGAATGGCTTTTGTGCATAGCGGTGGGCATGTGATTGAGAAAGATTTACAACCCGGAGAAATTTTAAAAGTTGATACAGGCTGTATCGTAGCATTTACAAGTTCTGTAAATTATGATATTCAGTTTGTTGGCGGCGTAAAAAACACATTATTTGGTGGAGAAGGTATGTTTTATGCTTTATTGAGAGGCCCAGGAAAAGTATGGATACAAACTTTACCGATAAGCAGATTGGCAGGAAGAATTTTATCTTTTGGCACAGGCAGCAGAAAAGAAGAAGGCAGCATCCTTGGAGGTATTGGTAATTTATTGGATGGAGATTAAAATATACTTCAGAGTTTTAGTGCTACGTTTTTAACAACATAACAGCACAAAAAGACTAAAAAAGAATGAACGTTAAAAATTAAACCTAAAATCGAATTTAAAGTGGCTAAATCAAATTATACAGAAGATAACATTCGATCACTTGATTGGCAAGAACATATCAGAACAAGACCTGGAATGTACATTGGTAAACTTGGTGATGGTAGCGCCTTTGATGATGGTATTTACGTATTATTAAAGGAGGTAATGGATAACTCAATTGATGAGTTTATGATGGGTGAAGGGAAAAAAATTGACATCACCGTAAAAGATGGTGTGGTAGCTATAAGAGATTTTGGACGTGGTATTCCATTAGGTAAAGTAGTGGATGTAGTTTCTAAAATGAATACCGGTGGTAAATACGACAGCGAAGCCTTTAAAAAATCCATTGGCTTAAATGGTGTGGGTACAAAAGCTGTTAATGCTTTATCTATTAATTTTAAAGTTACTTCTTTTAGAGATGGACAATGTAAGGCTGCGGAATTCAGCAAAGGTATTTTAACCAAAGAATACAAACTAGCCGCTGCTCCAAATGAAAAGAACGGAACCTTGGTTGAGTTTAAACCGGACGATACTATTTTTAAAAAATACCATTATGTACATGAGTACATTGATAAAATGGTTTGGAATTACGCCTTCCTTAATACCGGTTTAACACTCACTTTAAATGGCCAAGAATATGCTTCTAAAAATGGCTTAAGAGATTTATTAGAAAAAAATATTTCCGGTGAAACGTTATACCCAATTATTCACCTGAAAGGCGAAGACATTGAATTAGCCATGACGCATAGCAACGAGCACTTTAGCGAAGAATATTACAGTTATGTTAACGGTCAATATACCACCCAAGGCGGCACTCACTTAGGTGCATTCAGAGAAGCGGTTGTAAAAACTATACGCGAGTTTTTCAAAAAAGATTACGAGCCTTTAGATGTCAGAAAATCAATTATAGCTGCGGTTTCCGTTAAAGTTCAAGAACCTGTATTCGAATCACAAACCAAAACCAAATTGGGCTCGCATGAAATTGCCCCCGGAGGGCAAAGTATTAGAACATTCATAGGTGATTTTATTAAACAACAACTTGATAATTATCTTCATAAAAATCCGGATGTTGCCAAGGCGATAGAGGCTAAAATTGTGGCCAATGAACGAGAGCGAAAAGAACTTTCAGGTATTCAAAAATTAGCAAGGGAACGTGCCAAAAAATCCTCACTTCACAATAAAAAATTAAGAGATTGCAGAGTTCATTTAGATGACCTGAAAGATCAGAAAAGATTAGATACAACCTTATTTATATGTGAGGGAGATAGCGCTAGCGGCTCTATTACTAAAACCCGCGATGTTAACACACAAGCTGTGTTTAGTTTAAAAGGAAAGCCACTTAACTGCTTTGGTTTAGGTAAAAAAGTAGTTTACGAAAACGAGGAATTCAACTTACTTCAAGCTGCACTAAATATAGAAGACGGTTTAGATGATTTGCGTTATAACAATGTTGTAATAGCAACCGATGCCGACGTGGATGGCATGCACATCAGATTATTGTTATTAACTTTCTTCTTACAGTTTTTTCCTGATTTGGTAAAAAACAATCACGTAAAAATTTTACAAACGCCTTTATTTAGAGTTAGAAACAAAAAAGAAACCATTTATTGTTATAGCGACGAAGAGCGAAAAGCAGCTATTGCTAAATTAGGTCCTAAACCTGAGATAACCCGCTTTAAAGGCTTAGGCGAAATTAGTCCGGATGAATTTAAGCACTTCATAGGAAAAGACATTCGGTTAGAACCTGTATTATTAGATCAAAAGGCCAGCATACAGGAACTATTGAACTACTATATGGGCAAGAATACTCCTGATAGACAGGAGTTTATAATTGATAATTTAAGAGTAGAAAAGGATGTTGAGGAAGAATTGTTAAAGTAATTTAACAATTAGCGTTAAAATCCGTTAAAATAAAATATATTTATATCTTTGGCATAGAAACTGTAAATTAACAAATAACAATAAAACCAAAAAAAATGAAAACAACACAACTAATTTTAATACCGGCAGTTGCCATGGCAATGTTAACTGCTTGTAAATCTAAAAAACAACCCATTCAAAAGGAAACCGGTGCAGTTGAAATTACTGTTCCTTTCAGCGAAAGTAAATTTCGTTCTGATAATGAAGCATTCCGTGCTAAACAAGTAGGAAAATCTCCTGATTTAGCTACTGCTAAAAAAATCGCCTTCCAAAATGCGCGCTCTGAGATGGCTGCCAACATTAACTCGATGGTTAAACGTGTGACTGATCAGTACACCAATCAACGTACTGTTGGGAATACACAAGAATTTGAAAATAAATTTGAAGAACTAGCGCGCGAAGTAGTTAATTTAGAAATGAGTAACGTAAAAGAAATTGGCGAAAAAATATTTAAAGAGCCAAACGGATCATTCAGCTACTGGATTGCTATCGAGGCAGGCAAAAAAGAAGTTTTTGAAAAATTAGATGCTAAAATTTCAAGTAATGCTTCGTTAAAACTTGATTATGATAAGCAAAAGTTTCAACAAATTTTTGATGCTGAAATGAAAAAATTAGCTGAAGAAGGTAAATAATAATAACTCAACTAAAGAGCATCGCCAAACGATGCTCTTTTTTTATCTCAATTGAAAATCAGACACTACATATTTGTTTTTACATCAGCGATTTTGTTGGCTTGCTCCGGCTCTAAAAAGTATTTTAAAGCCGCAGAAAAACTTGAGAAACAAGGTCTAGTAAATGAAGCAGCCAACTACTACCTGGAATCCTTGCAGCGCAAAAATAGTAATGTAGATGCAAGAATGAAGCTAAGTCAGGTTGGACAAAAATACGTTAACAACATGGCGTCAGAATTCTTCCGTAACCACAGCACTCAACAAGTTGAGGCTGCTTTGGAGAGTTACGAGAGGATGATTGATTTCACCGAAAAAACCAAGGCTTTGGAAGTTAAGTTAGACTATCCGAAGGCCTATGATGATGACTATAAGGAAAACATCGAAAAATTCTGCGAAAAAAATTACAATCAAGCATACAATTTAGTTAATATAAAGAGCTTTACTAATTCGAGAAAACATATTAACAATGTGAAAAAATACAATCCAAATTACAAAGACATTGCTAATCTCGATATCATTTCTGTATGCGAACCACTTTATCAAAATGCAGTTTCTGCATTAGAAAATAAAAATTATCAAAGTGCAGCGAGTTTATTAAATTCAATTGCAAACAAATCGCCTGATTATAAAGACACTAAAGATTTAATTGAATTAACCAATTCAACTATGGGTAAGAACATGCTGTTTTTTACACCAACCAATACCACTAATAAAAACGAAAAAGAACTTGAGGAATATTACTTCAATCAGTTTAGTCAATCCGCTCAACAAAAATATAAGAACTTAAAAATCATTAATAATACGCCTTTTACTAAAATTAATAATGCAACCGACATTAATAATTCGGGCAACATTGATTTAATTCAGGCCATTCGTAAAGCATCCAACGCCGATCTTTTCTTCATTTTCGACGTAGCTGATTATAAAGAAAATGATAACGGAGGGCAGAAATTTTTACAAAAAGGCTATCAGGAAATAAAAACTAAAGTAAATGATACTTTAACCAAAACGGATTACAAAGAATTTAGTTACTACTCTATTAAACACGCCAAAAGTGTTAGCATACAATATCACTTTAAGTTAATTAATGCTTATACGAATCAAATTATTAAGTCCAATACACAAACATTTTCTGCCAACGATGCTATTGATTATAATCAATTTGCAAATAAAAATAACATGAATATTAATTCGTTGTACCCATACAATCCTCTAATGACGGCGCAAGCTAATCAGTTTAATCCGAGAAACTGGCGATCGAGTTTCTCAAATCCAAGAAATTTAAAGAGTACAAGCGAGTTACAAATAGAAATTAATAACAAGGTTGTTCAATCCTTTAACTCAAGTTTAACCAATTTTGTAAATTAGTTTTGAAAAAGCTATTAATCATATTCACTGTACTGTTAGTTGCTTGTAAAAGTAAACAACAAGTGGCTCAAAACACACCTTCTGTGCAGGAATCAAAACCAGCACCGATATGGGTAAGCAGTAGACCAAACAATGGTTTTAAATATGTTGGGATTGGATTTGCCGACAAAGCCAAAGGCGATAATTATCAAATGGAGGCCAAAAAAAACGCCTTATATGATTTAGTTTCCGAAATAAAAGTAGACATTAATTCGAACTCGGTTTTGTACACCGTTCAAAACAACAATTCATTTAATGAAAGTTTTAATTCAATGATTAAACTCTCCAATAATGAAAATATTGAAGGCTATCAATTAATAGATAGTTACGAAAATGAAAAACAGTATTGGATATATTATTCATTAGACAAAGAAGAATACGCGAAACAAAAAGCTGAAAAGAAACAACAAATCATTAATAAAGCTTCTTCATTAATTAGTTCAAGCAACAGCGACGAAAACAGTGGCAATTTCTCAACAGCTTTAAAAAAACGAATTCAAGCATTTGGAGTGCTTACCCCGTATCTTAGCGAAGAAATAAATTTTGATCCTGCAAAATCAGGGGGTGTAAGAACTGTTTTTGATTTAACCGGATTGATTCAGAAACAACTACAAAACATTACGGTTATTCAGCCAAAAAATTTAACCCAATTACTCCCCCACCAAAAAAGTTACGCGCCAATTAGTTACACGTTATTAATTAACGGTAAAACTGCGCTAACAGACTTCCCGGTATCCATTAAAAGTGAAGAAGACAAATTAAAAATCATTGAAAAATCAACCACAAATGCTTCAGGTGAGATGCAAGTGAAAGCTACCTCCATTGAACCGTTAAATCAAACTGTTGTTTTTTCTTTAAGTCCTGATATAAACGCGCTGATGGGTTCTGACTCTGTAAGCAAATCTGCAATTAGAGTACTATCACAATTTATCAACACCCAGAGTTTAAAAGTAAATGCCACTGTGCGCCCAATACAATTATACATTAATTGTGTGGAAAATAATTTTGGCAAACCAACCAACAATTCTGTAATTAAAAGCTACATTGAGCAAAAATTATCCTCCAACGAAATCAGAATCATAGCAACTAAAAGGGAAGCTGATTATGCCATTGACGCTTATGCTGATACTCAAAAAGACATCAGCAGCGAGATCTTAAAATCAAATTATCAAGCAGAGTTAGCTGAATTAACTATTAAGCTTCAACTTATCAACCCAATTGACAATCAAGTTATTTATAACAATCAGGCGAACGAAATTTATGGTTATGCCAACAGCCTTGAAAAAGCCGGTTTAAATTCCTACGGCAGTGATAAATTAAAGGCTAAATTATTTGAAGCGCTTTTCTTTTTGAAGCGTAAAATTATAGTGTACTAATTCAAATCAATAAATCTCTTGATGGAATCAATAAGTTAGTTCTGATTATTAATAGAGTTACTTGGAATCCTTTTTCTTCTTGTACTTTCCTTTTCGCCAGGCATCAATAAACTGAGCCCAGGCAATTGGATTTAATAGTGAAATACTAGGCTGTTGACCTGCTGAGTATACTTTGGTATAATAGGCCTGCATCACATATCTATAATTTTCACTTGCGCTGGCGGTTTGATTTCGCTCCAAATAAGTTAAGGCATCGCGCTGTAAATTTTTATCGGCACGATCTAAATCCGTATCATTTAAATTTAAGGTTAAGAAAGCTTTTTTGAATTCATCTTTGCTAGGCCAAGGATAAACTTCAATAGCCGGTAGTTTTACGGTGTCTTTCACTAAAATTTGAATGGCACTGTAATAACGGTTATTCAATGTATCAGGCACTTTGTAATATGCATTTTTATATTGAATGGAAATAAACTCTAACTCATCTCCCGGGTTAACAATCAAATTAAAGAAACCGTAAAAGTCAGTTTTGGTGCCATGATTGGTTCCTGAAACTATGATTGCCACCAACGGCACAGGCGTTAAGCTATCTTTATCTAGCACCACACCCGAAAACTGAATTAAGTTATTGGCACTTTTTTTAGTGATAACTGTTTGTGTTGATTTTGCAGGATTGGTTTGCGCGTCCACCTTTGAATACATCACACAAAACAAGCTAAAAAAAACAGCGATATGGTTTAGTTTCATTTTCATTTATGACTCCAACATTTTTAAAGCCTCTTCTTTACTAGACGCAATTTTAAAAAGGGTATTAAGTTTTGTAATTAAAATCAACTCATTAATTTTTTTATTTAAACTGTATAATACGGCCTCTCCTCCCCCTACTCTTGCTTTGGTTAAAATTTGTATAAAAGTGTTTAGGCCGCTACTGTTCATGTATTTTAAATTCTCCATGTTAATGGCTAATTTGTATATGCCCTTTGCATTAAGTTCTTCAACTGAAGTAATTAATTCAACTGCCTGATTTTTTTCAATCAACTCACCATCAATGGTAATGATGGCAATTGTATTTTCGATGCTTATGGTATGGTTAAAAATCATCGTTCTGGTTTTTTATAATGTTCGCAAGGTAAGCCTTTTTCGAGTTTGAGGCATTTACCAAAAAAATTTAATGAATGGTGCATAATTTTAAAACCAAGCATTTCCTCGGCCGTTTTTTGAATTTGCATGATTCGCGGGTCGCAAAACTCAACCACTTTTTCGCAATTGGTACAAATTAAATGATCGTGTTGTTTGTATTTGTATGCCTTTTCAAATTGTGCAATATTCTTACCAAATTGGTGCTTTATTACCAATCCGGCGTCCAATAAAATTTCAATATTATTGTAAAGCGTTGCGCGACTAACCCGGTACTTTTTATTCTTCATCATCAGGTACAACTGTTCAATATCAAAATGTCCGTCGTGCGAATAAATTTCGCTCAAAATAGCAAAACGCTCCGATGTTTTTCTGTGTTTGTGCAACTCCAGATAATCAGTTAGGATTTTAGCAACGGCATCTTTGGTTTCCTGACTCATAAGAATAGTTTAAATTTACAATTTTTTTTCGTTCACGCTTTCTAACATTTGGCTTTTAATATTAATTAACGTGTAAGCGTTAACCACCCAAATTTATGCTTATTTTTACCCCAATGCAACACGGTATTTGTTTACTTAGCGCAGTACCCTGCCGTAAAGAAGCGGCTAACACCAGTGAAATGGTTACTCAACTGTTATTTGGTGAGCAGTATTCCATTCTCGAAACAAAAGAAGACTGGTTAAAAATAAAAACGGCTTATGACCATTATGAGTGCTGGATGAACATTAAGCAGCACCACCCAATCACTTCGGCCATATTTAATCAATTGCAAAGCCAAAAAATAATTTGTTCAACCAATTTATTTTCAATGCTCACCCACAACGAGCAAAGCTTTCCAATAAGTATTGGCGCTACTCTGCCTTTTTACATCAACCAACAACTTAACATCAGCAACAAAACTTTTGTAGTTGAGGGTTCTACCAATTCCGAATACAACAAAGAACTCAGTATTAAAAAATTACTGCAAACAGCACATTTGTTTTTAAACAGCCCTTATTTATGGGGCGGAAGAACCCCCATGGGCATTGATTGCAGTGGGTTTACACAATTGGTTTTTAAAATACACGGCCTTAAATTACCGCGCGATGCCTATCAACAGGTTGAACTGGGTAGTGCCTTAAATTTTGTAGAAGAAGCCGAAGCCGGTGACCTGGCTTTTTTTGATAACGAAGAAGGCAAAATTGTACATGTAGGCATTTTGTTAGACAATGAACGCATCATCCACGCCAGCGGTTATGTAAAAATTGACAAATTTGACCATTACGGTATTTTTAACAGTGTAACTAAAAAGTACTCACACACATTGAGGGTAATAAAAAGGGTAGTTTAATCACAATCGAACAATTCCTTAATGTTTATTTTAAGTGCCTTGGCTAATTTATAAGCAATAGAGATGCTCGTATTTGTGACACCTCTCTCTATTCTACCTATCTGGGTTAAATCAAGTTCAGATTCAAATGCCAAATCTTCTTGCGTCAATCCTTTTTTAATTCTAAGCTCTCTGAGATTATTCCCAAACTGTTTTAAAAATTTATCATGACGATAATAAGGCACAGAACAATATTCATCATTGCACTGATAAAATAGTAGGGCAAATTTGCATTATTAAATCAAAATCATTATATTTGTTTAAAACACATTTTTATGAAAAAAAATAAAATTATCACTGTCATTATTTTTATAAGCATTTCAATAAATTCATTTTCGCAAATTTTCGAAAACAAATGTTTCACTACCATAACAGCCAATTCTTTTACTGTTAGCGGATGTAACAACTTTTCTATATCACCTGCTTTAACAAAAAGCATTATTAATCAATTTGTTCCAACTGCGTCTACCCCAACTTTATATTTTCGAGTTAATTTTCATTTTCCTCAAGGATTAGTAAACAATTCATTCTCACCAGCAAGCATTATTACATTAATCAACGGTTGTCAGATAACCATTGATAATTTAAACGCATATTATAATTCGCTTGGTAACAATCCTAGCTTACTACCAGTTATTGATCCGAGTCCACTTGTACCCAATCCTAAAATTCAATTTGTATTGAATGGAGTTTTTAAGCCATTTTCTATTTATACTGATAATGGCGCATTTCAATACGAACCCGCCTCTCTACTAGCAACTTCGATCTATTCAAATGTGAGCAAAGATGCAATAAATGTATTTTTTGTACCTTATTTAACGCCAACTACTTCGCCATTCATTGGAGGAGCTAGCGTTTCAGGTAGCGATATTACTTATCATTACTTTTGTGGCTCTCCAGCATACACCGGCGGGGATTTTGGAGGACCACTTTTAGCTCATGAACTTGCCCATGTAATTGGTAAATTCCCTGATCATTATACTACAAACACTGTAGTTCCTTCAATAATACCTATTGCATCGCCTTCTGTTCCTATTGTATTATCTTTACCAGGGAATGGGCCTTTCTATGCTGAAGATGCTGCATACGATATTGTTCAATCTTACTCATGTTTTAATCCCTCGGATCCAACATATCCGGTAAGAAATAATAATTTAATGGGTAATAGTTTTTGTCGCAGTCATCTGAGTGCACAACAAATAGCTGCTATTCATATGCTTGTGGCACTCGGATATACTAATAGGTTTACTCAATTTAAAAATACACCATATCCATCTCCTATAACTTCTCCAACCTTAACTTTTTCTGGAACACAAACAATAACAACAAATCAACTTTTTCAAAATATTATCATACCATCTGGTTCATCAATTACAGTTCAAAATGCAAATCTTCTTGGCGTAAGCCCATATTCAAAAATAATAATAGAAGCTGGAGCCTCCCTAGAAATGACTAATTCAACTGCAAGTTCATACTTAGGCTCCATTTGGGAAGGCATAGAGCTAAGAGGAAACTCATTTCTGCCACAGAATAGCCTGAACCAAGGAAGGTTAAAATTAACAAATAGCTGTGTGAATAATGCCCGGATTGGTATTACTGTCGGACAAAAAAATTCTTCTGGGAATTTGACTGGTGTTAACGGAGGTGGAATTTTAGAAGCAACAAATTCTATTTTTTTTAACAACATAACGCATTTAAATTTTGATTATTTAAGTGGTGTTTCTGTTGCGTCTAATAACAGTCAAAACCTGAGTATTTTAAGGCAATGTACCTTCGAGAACACAGTTAAATATATGGATACAGTTAAATCTATGAACATGATTCTTCTAAATAACACAAGAAAATTGAGAATTTTATCATGCAAGTTCATAAATACAAACTCTAGCATTACTACAACGCTTGCTATTGCAATTAAGGGGAATAACTCCTCAATTGAACTCAGACCAGACATAGGTGTTCCTTCTAATATATCTTCGTCCAACCTTGACTATATAGTTTACCTAACAAATTGTTTTGGTAACAATTTAATACAAGACAATGTATTGAATGCCGCGAATGCAATTTATATATCAAATGGTAATTATGACAAAATTGTGAGAAATTCTATTGATATTTTCTCGAATAATAATTTTACAGCATCAGACGATAGGGTTGCAATCTATTTGGATAATTGCAAAAATTACAAAGTGGAAGAAAATAAAATGTTTGCGTTTCAACCATATAGAAGTTATGGTATCATCGTTAATAATTCAGGGCCATACCCGAATAAAATTTATAATAACTCTTTCTTAAATATGTATCTTGGAATTTGGTGTCAAAATCAAAATTATGATCCGAATAGTTCGACTTACGATGGATTGGTTTTAAACTGCAATGATTTTAATAATATTAACTACTGCGTTGGTGTTCAAGATAACAATCCGTTTAATAACACGGGTATTGCCAAATTTCAAGGTGATCCAACTAATCCGTTGTTGGGTGTAAGAAATACGTATAATGTACCAAGTTGTGGAAACGAAAATAAGTTTTATGTGTATGCACCTTCTGACAATCCACCACTTATTGAACATTATAGTTTTCAAAATCCACAATTTAGAGTTATACCACAACCTTCTTGTAGTAATTTAAACGAAATTATTGATATTACAAGTATAGTTGCGCCTCCAAATAGGTCAGTATTTTGTGTAAGTACAAGCACTCTGCCCGCTGTCAGAAATTTTCATACAGGTCAAATATCGCTTCTACAGACTTCTATCAATAGCATAGAAAGTATATTTAATTCGAATTTAGATAATGGCAATACCCAAAATTTGCTGACTTTAATAAACTCTAATGCCAGTGCTGGACAAATAAAAAATCAACTTCTCGCTGCCCCTTATCTTAGTGATACCGTTTTGATTTCCTATTTTCAAAAAACATCAACTCCACCTGGACATGCTAAGCAGGTCCACGAAAAAAATGCTCCTGTTGTAACTAAAGTTTGGCAAGTTATTCTTAATCAAAATTACCCTAATGGTATTTTTAATCAAATGGTGAACAAACAAAACACAATTGCAACCAGTCCTAGGAATGTATTATTAGGTCAAAAAAGTATAATTAGAAATGACTTGAATTATGAAATTATGCATAAAGGCATGAGTCTTCTTAATGACAGTATCCTTGGAGTAATTTCAAAAAGAGACAGTTTAAAACAATTAATACAGCTTGGATTAACTAGAAATCAAAGCCAACAATTAATTGAATTGGATATGTCCTTAGGATTATATGAACAAGCCAGAGAGAAAATAACGCAATTAATTAATAATCCGCTAAATTTAGATGATTTACTTTATGCTAATTTCATGTTGTCCTACTTAAATTTATTAAGGCAACCCGAAAAAATGAATAGTTTCAATCCAACATTACCAGAGTATGCCATAATTAACGAAGTTGCATTAACGGTAAACCACCCATGTAATCTTTTTGCCAAAGGTCTGTTCAGCTTTCTCAACAACACAAACTATCCTTTACTTTATTTAAGCCCTCTAAATGATGCTTCTGGCAGATTAAGTAGTATTTCCAACAGCAATAATTCTACTGACTCAAAATCTCATGGTGATAATTTCGAAATTTTTCCAAACCCCGCTAGCTCAAAGTTGTATTTTAAAACAAATGTAGCTAATTCTACAAAACTTATTTTTTATAACTTAATAGGAAAAATGGTGCTAAACAAAGCGCTTGAAGGTAAAGATTTAGAAGAAATAGACATAACAAATTTGCCTATAGGGATTTATTTAGTATCTTTAATAAGTGATTCTGGTGATATTATAAAATCTCAAAAGTTGATAATTGAACATTAAATTAAAATATAAATTATTCATTTTTTTTGGTTGCTTAATAGCCTTTACAGCGTTTAGTCAATTTACATTCAATAAATATTATCCCAGCGGTAACCTAAGTGGTGCTAATTATGTTGAAGAAACATCGCCAAATAATTACTTAGTTTTTGGTCATTACAAAGACACTTTAACGAACCAACAAGGTTTTGAAATTTATAAGCTAAATAATTTAGGTAGTATAACTTTTAAAAAAAAATACCAATATACCTATGAAGTCGCTTCGTTTTATAGCAGCAATCATATTCTTAGATTTAGTCAAAATAAGCTATACATTACGAGCGGAATCTATACTGCCTCCAACAATTCCGTTTTATTCATGTCTATTGATAAAAATACATTAGACACGCTTTGGTGCAAAAAATTAATTGACAATTATGACTATTACATGCATCAAATTTCTAGAGTTGCCGTAAATGAAATTTGGTTAATGGGAACAAGAGGCAGCAATAGCATCTCAATGAGACCAGTTATAATTAAATATGATACGCTTGGAAACTTATTAGGTATAAGAGAATATACTATTTTGATTAATTATGAGTGCTACAATATTGAATATGAACCAAGTACCGCTAAATTTTATTTTGCAGGAAATAATTTTAACACCAATCCCAATACAAGCTACAACATCACTTGCATGGACACAAGTGGGTTTATTCACTGGAATCATAATGTACAAAGCGAAAAATTGTTTTTAAAAAAAATTAAGGTCGTTAACAATGAACTCTGGTGTGCCGGTAACAAAAGAGTATCAAATAATTTTACAAGTGGTGAGGATAAAATCGTATTTTACAAATATTCGATAACGGATGGTTCTCTATTACTAAGCAAAACATATGGTGGTGAATACAATGGCAACTTGATAACCTCTTTCACCTTATTACCAAATAATGAAGTTATGTTTTGTGGTACCTATGGTAATTTACCTTATATATCAGGTTACAACCGAAATGGCTTGTTACTAAAAACCAAAACAAATGGTGATAGTTTGTGGTTGAGAACGTTTGATAATATGAGTACTGTAAGTTACGAAATGTTTTTAGATGTTAAATCAACAACAGATGGAGGCTATATTGCCTGTGGCACTCCTATATTTGCCCCAAATAAATTAACTCAAAGTTGGGTTGTTAAAACGGACGTTATAGGTATTGCTCCAACATACACCACAGTAGGTTTTGAAGACCATAATAATAACGATACTTTATCAATTAATGGAGTTAATATCTACCCTAACCCCTTTAACGAAAGTATCTATATCCAAATGAAACAAAGTGCCATTTTAGAAATAGAAGTAAAAAACGCCCTGGGGCAAATTGTTTTAAAACAAAGCACCGTAGACAACCAAACTAAATTAGATTTAAACGCACAAGTTCCGGGTATTTATTTTATTACACTTAAAAACACTCATAGTCAAAAAACGGTTAAGGTTTTGAAGCGATGAGGGTGAATCACAAATTATAAATTAGCCCGTTTAACAAATCACTAAACCCTTGATGTATTTGACTTGTAGCTATTTGGGCGGTCGCCAAATCCTAATGTGATGCATTAGAAAATTTTAAATGTAAAACATTGTTTCTGAGGGAGTTAGTTAAATTAAACTGACGTGTTTTATAATGGGTAATCCAGGAATAACTATTCAACTAATTTTTATACTTTTATCGTTCAACTTAATTTAATAGTTAACATTTAGAAACATGAATAAAAATAATCACTTTTTTTTAATACTAATTTTCAGCCTTTTAAGTTCCTTATTTTACTCTCAAAACAACAATAAAAATTGTACAAACGATAGCATCAAATATTGCCTCACTGAATTTATTATTAACAAAAAAAAACCTACCATTCTTTTTCTTTTAGAAGAAGGCATCAGCCCTGAGGATAATTATAAAATAACTAACATTCTGAATAAGTTAAAATTTAATTGTATTACTGTAGAAATACCTTTAAGTAAATTAGATACTAGTAATTCTGTTTATTTTCAACAGCGCGAAAACTGCATAAGAGATGCCATTGACCTTGTTTCAAAAAAAACCAAACAAAAACTTATCATACTCGCTAGTAAAATTAATTCAAGTATTGTCTTAAAAATTTCGGATACCAATTCAGAATTAATAAAGAGTATAATTTGTTTTTCACCACAAAACAAAGTTGGAGATTACTCATTATCAAATAATCTTAAATCAAATACCAAAATGCCTTTTATTTATTGTTCTCTAAAAGAGCGAGAAGCGATTGATGTTTTTTTACAAAACCTTAATAATAAAAGAACATATAGGCAGTTTAGCGGCGTAGGAATGAGTGGTTTTAACATTTTACTGGGAAAAAGCGACTGTGCAGCTGAAATTTGGTCGGATTTAAGTAATACGTTAAAAATTATTGCGCGGACTAACAGAGAATAGGGATTTATACTAATTTGTTTATTACAATTAAACTTTTATATTTGCTACGTATTTAAATTTTAAACTAATTATTAAATCAAAAATAACAACCAAAATAAATAAAAACAACAATTATGAAAAGAAAAATCAAAATGTTAATGTTAGCTCCGGTTGCGGCATTAGCTTTTTCCTCTTGTGTTTCTCAGTACCACATGGTTACTGATAATCCGGTAGGAAACAAAGTTGGAACGGCAAAACTAAAAATCTTTGCAAAAGATGCAGACATGTCGATTGAAAAAGCAGCAAAAAATGGGGGAATAACTAAAATAGGTTTAGTACAAGTTAAAACTACTTACTATTTTATATTTCCAGTGTCAAAAACAATAGTTTACGGAGAATAATTATTAAAATTTTAAGATATGAAAAAAATGAAATTAGCTTTAGTTGTGGCAATAACAGCAATAATGTGTTCTTGCTCAATAACTCAACCAATGTATTTAACCAATAACCCAATTGGCAATAAAGTGGGTAAGTCTACTACTGTTTGTTTATTCAGCGGTGGCGGTAGAAATGCTGCTCACTTTGCTCCAATGGCATATGGTTATAGCACAGGTTATTATGGTTTAATAACTAACCAAAATTTTAGTATTTATGAGGCGGCAAAACAAGCTAATATTAGCAAAATTGCTACTGTAGATATGAGAACAGATTGGTATTTGTTTTTTACTAAAAAAACTTACATCGTAACTGGAGAATAATTAATTAAACAATATTAAATAGATATGAAAAAAATATTTTTATTAGCAAGCGCAGCCTTAATAATGGCTTCTTGTTCAGTATCGGGTCCATGGATGGTAACAAACAATAAAGTTGGTAGTAAAAGAGGTGAAGCCAAAAGAAAAATTATTTTCGGTTTCACGTTTGGACATACTGACTTAGGTTTAGCTACCGCGGCAAAAAATGGTGGTATTACTAAAATAGCTACTGTTGATTGGAAAGTAAAAGGAGGTCTTTTTAGCACAACTTATTATACAGTTGTTACTGGAGAGTAATTTTAAAACCAAATAAATTAATACAAAAACACCTTTTAATGGTGTTTTTGTATTTTATATACTAAAGCAAATAAATTATATATGAAAACATTAAGTCTAATTATTACACTAATTTTGGTTACAATATTTAACCTAAAAGCGCAGTATTTTGAGTATGTAGTTGGTGGAAAAGAAAGCTATTTTTGTTTTATAAAAATTACGGATAATAAAGTAACTGGGTATACTATTAACAAATTAAATTTAGAGAAAAATAATTTGGAAGGAGAGTATACCAACAATGAATTTAAGTTGTTTGAAAAAAACAAAAGTTCCAAAACTGTTAGATCTTTTATGCTAACAAACGAAAGTGAAATGCTCGGTGGCTCAAGCAGAAAAGGAGAAAAAGGAGATTTTGAGCCCGCAACTTTTTACAAAAGTGATAGTTCCTTTATCCCAACAAAAAAATTTGATGGAATTACTGAGTTAAAAGAATATATAACTATTGAAGGAGTTAACTTAGGCAACCACATTAAAGATAAAGTTGGTATATCGTATGGAAAAGGAATTAAAATATTAAGCTTCTACAAAAATATTATTTCAATAAGTTATGAATTGTTTGATAGGGAAAATGATGATAATGGGAATTTTGTTTCGAGCTATAAAAATTTCAGTTTTGAAACTAAGAAAGAAATTACAATTATGTCCGAATTAGATCCTATAAAAATAGAGTCGCTAAGAAATTATTTAAAAAAGAGTGTTGAAACAGAGGCTTTGACTAGAAAAAATAGTGTGAATGAAAAAGATTGGATTTCGCTTGGAAATAAAAAACAAGAAATAAATGATGCATTTGCAACAAAAGAAATTACAGACCAAAGATTAGCTGAATTCTACTTTCAAAGAAATAACGTAGTATATAGTTTTAAAGATTATTTTAGTTTTGGGGATTTAAATGAAAGTTTTAACTATATCCCGCAAGTAACCATCCCAAATTCTGAATTTAAAAAATACTTAAAACCAAATTCAATATTAAATAATCTAATTAATTAGGAATTTAAAACCCAAATCCAACTGCGTAGCCTAAATTAAATTGTATCGATGTAAAGCGAGAATTACCAGCAGCTTTATAAACATTTACTTTTTCTTCAATTAAATCATCTAATTCATATGATAAGTTATTAAATTGAAACTGGCCTATAGCAATTCCAACAAATACATCTTGACATAATTTAAAACTACCTTTAGAAACAAATTGTGTTCCAAAATTAATTGCAAATGTGTTAGTTGTGGTTTTGTAATTTATATCTTCATTAAAAAAAACTAGGCTTTTTCCGCTAATACCCTTTCCTAAACTTACATTACCTTCTTTAAAAAGATAATTTCTTTTAGCGGAAGCTAGTCTAAATTCTATATAATAGTCATTAAAAACAACCGGTGTAAAATATACTCTTCCCCCTAAGTTGAAAAAATAACCAGCATTTGCTTGGCACTTTTGATTATACAATAATTCCCATGGGTGCACTTTATTTTGTTCACTAAGGGCTTTACTAATATCATAATCAATAAAATCATAATTCATAATATCACTTTTAAATCGATATCCAATAGTTATTTGTCCAGTTAAATTATTTTGTATTTTTTGTTCAAGCTGAATTCCAATTATTCCTCTAAATAGTAGTAATGATTGAAGCTTAATTATTGTATTTACAGCTGCAGCGGCATTGCTGCTTATTTGACCCTTTAACTTTGGACTTGGTGTATTTTGTTCGTCCTTTGTTAAAATTGAATCTTTATTATTAATTTGCCCAAAACAAAGTGCTGTGAAAACAAATGCGAATAAATATGTAAATACACTTTTACTGTACATCAATAATGAGGGTAAAATCCAATAGCAACAATTCTATTTGCAGTAAACTCTCTTAAATTTGAGATATTAAGTTCATATAAAAAACCGTCAATGAGAATTGATTTAATTACCTCGCAAGCTCCAACAAATTCATTCCTCTTTAAACTAATCATTCCGATTAACTCATTATTAGAATTATAAACTAACGCGCCGTTCAGAACATTGTGCATATCTGCATCTGTTTTAAAAAATAAAGAGTTCTTTCCTGCACCATATTGTTCTAATATTGTTTGCATATAATTTTCAATTTTAAAATTCCGAAAATAATTTTCACTCTTCAGTTGTACAATTTTAATTTGCTCTCCTATCTTATAATTTAAAGAAATATTTTTCTCAAACGAATGCCTGTCGTTGTTAAAATCACTTGTATCTGAAATATTTAGTAAACATAAATCACTTACACCATCTCTTTTTACAAAGTTAGCTTTTGAGTACTTCGTATTGCCATCTTTACTTGTTCGTCCAATAACAATAGGGTATTTTAAAAATTTTTCATCATAAGGGCACAAAATGGATTTTCCATCCTCAAGCAGCATGCCATTAGATAAATATTTTGAAAACGATTCCTTCGGATTTTCAGAATTGCTTATACCATCTTGCATAATTTGAAAAAACTTACTTTTCAACTTGCCAATACCTTCAATCAAATATCCAATCTTGTTCCCAACTAACTTTGTCCTTTCGGATGATGCAATAACTTCGTCATTTAATTTAAAATAAACTAGGCTATAATCTGTAGTAATAGTAAAAGTGTATTCGTTATCCACAATAGCTTCTTTAATCTCCAATCCAAAAGATGAATATGTTACCACGCCATCTTTTACGTATCCTATGTAATACTTTTGTCCAGTAACTGCAAAAAAATGATAATTGTTAAAATCTAAAAAACCATAAACAATGCCATAACGTGTAGAACCAAAGTTCTTTTTAATTTGAATATGCGCTTTTATTTCATAGTTTACCCCACTTATTTGATTTTCAATGGTTCTAATCGTTCCCCTGTTTATAAAAGATTCAATAATATATTTTGATTTACTAAAATAAGAAGCAGATTTTTCAGAGTTATATACTTCCCAATTTCCGTGATCCTTTTCAAAATTAAATTTAAGTTCTATTTGATTTTTACTAATATCCTGCGCGTAAATGTTACAACACAAAAAATATAATATATAGAAAAAAGTAACTCTCATTTTAAAAGCCAATCCCAATATTATAGGATACATAAAACCCCAAATTAAAAAGCACTTGTAAAGAATTAGTAATAGTAACCTCTTTAGGGTCATTGCTTAAAAAAATGGATCTCTCATTCGTTTGAATACCGTTATACCCAGAAATTCTTATGCCTATACCAGCACTAATATCATGCACTGTTTTGATACGTGTATTGGTATGAAACATCATTCCACCAGACAAATTTACGTTAACGTCAGTTAAATTAAAATTTTCTTCTTCATTAACTAATCTAGCTGAAACCGTTTTTCTAATTTTAACAGAATCTATTTTATAACTTGATTTAAACATCCTAACTGATGCCATAAAATAACCACCTTCAATAAAATCTTTATCACCATCTACATAGTATTTTGCTTTAATTCCCATAAAATAACCGTAGTTTCGCTCTTTAAAACAACTATATATATCTGAAATGTTCAGAAAATTTTCTAGTTCCAAATTAAAAGTTACTTGATTAAAATATTTCATGAAATAAATAGGATCATTATAGAGTTGATTACCAACTCCCAAAGAAAAACTGAAATCATGAGTTAAATATCGTTCAAACCAAAATGACGCGAAACCATTTACAAGTAGGGTTGGTTCAAAAGAAATTGTATTATTAAACCTTGCCTCCTTACGAGAAAAAAATAAAACTCTCTTTCTATTAAAATCAGTATTTTCTGGAATATCAAGCACATTATCTTGTGCTATAATAAAATTTGAGATGAATGTAATTATATAAACAAATATGTGCTTTTTTAGCGCCATCTTAAAACTTGATAGTTTATTTTATAGTTATTATGTTTTTTTTGACCTAATTGATTATAATTAGAAAAACTGAAAACCGAAGATAAAAATGAAAGAATAACTTTTGAACTGATGAAACCAATTTTTCCATTTTTAATTCTTATTATACCAACAATTTGTAAATTATTATTATACAAAGCTTGTCCATTAACAAACTCTATATTATCCACATTAATCTTATTGTCAATTAATCTATTCAATGTTTCCACATCAAAGCGAAAAATACTATCCGCTTTTTGATTAAATGCGTGATGAAAACTTATTATAGTATCATTTCCATATAAATAAGCAAATTGAGTTCCATCTATCAAATCTTCTTTATTTAGCTTATTCTCTGAAATAAAAACTAAATCATTATCATCATCAACAATAAGCTTATCTATCCTTATTGTAACATCATTAACATCTGTAAAAAACTCTTGTCCAAATCCCAACGTACTATTAATCGTAATAAAATTTGAATTTCTATTGATAGGTATACAAATTTGGTTGTTTTTAGCAATTAAATTTTCCAAATCAACCTTATTTTCAAGGTTTTTATTCCCTTGATTTGATTGCGTTTTTTTATCACCTAAATATTTAACTTTTGTAATTTCTATTTTCCCTTCGCCACAAATAGCAACACCTATTTTTCGAGAAAGACTATTTTCGTAATTAGTCTTATACAAAATTCTATTGTTTACAGAAAAAACGGCTTCAAAATCATTAATTGTTATTTCCAAATCATTTCCTGTAGAAGAAATAAAGCTACTATGTTTTGAATCTACCAACTCTGAATAAACTCCCTGTTTAACATATCCAATATAATAAAATTTATCCGATATCAAAAAATAGCCATAATTTTTCCAATCAACAAAATCAAATATTAAACCAGTTTTACATTCATTTTTTATTTTTGTGTTATTTATTGTAACCGAAATATTTTTTATCCTGCTAACAGTATCAATATAAAAAAAAGAAACAATACCGTTTTTACTATAACTCAATATTTCATAATTACCATTTAATAATGACAATTTATAATTGCTAGATTGCAATATTTCAAAATTTAATGGGTTATTGTTAAAATTACTAAATACAGTTTGCGATTTTAAACTAAAAAAAGCGATAATAAAATTAAATATAACAAGCCTTAAAATCAAAATTTAATAAACAAATATATTAAATGTTATTTAATTAATTTATTGTATTTATATTACTTTGCAAAACTGTCTTACTGTTAAAATTAGCCTTCCACCACTTTGCTAAATACTCCTGTTCTGTTTGCCCCGGTGTTGGAATTAAAATCAAATTACTCTTTTCAAAATTAAGCGCGTTCAAATCCATTAATGTACTATAACCACTCCGGCAAATTACTTTATTTGAGTGTAATATTAAATCTTGTAATTCATTTGCACTTGCAATATCCGTTACGCTAATATTTCCAAAATCAAAATTTACTTTCTTTCGAGTTCCTCTAACTATAAAAACATTTTTATCTCCAGAAAATTGTTTAACTAGTTTTTCTTCTAATATTGTTCTTTGAGGCTCTATACCACTTAGTAAAATCAAAGTCTCAATTCTTTTTTCACTAAACTGGCTACAATCACCAACCAATCTACTTTGCGGGCCAATATATCTAATTTTTAAATCTAGGCTAACTTTACTTAAATCACCTGCAAACTTACTTTTTTCATTGTCCATTATCCATACGTTTGAAAAATTTTTAAGGTAACGCGAATTGATTTTTGTTGCCAAACTTGAAAAAACACCTGCTTTAATTTGTAGTTGATGGGTTAAAAAAACACATTCAATTATAGTTGAATAAAATCCAAAACGGCTGTCGCTAATTACTAAATCAAATTCACTTTTGCTTAAATACTTCTTCAAAAAAACATGTTCTCGCTTAATTATTTTTTTAATTTTAAAATATTGCATTAATATTTTTAACCAAACTGGCATAAATTTAGAATAGGTGATATTGTAACTTGGCAATTCAACCCATTTAAGTGATAGACCCTTCAGTTCGGTTTCCAAAAACGATTTGGTTAAGGTTGTGAACCCAACAATCACAGTATTGTTTTGAGCATAGTATTTGATTAATGGCACACAGCGTGCAGCATGGCCTAAACCCCAATCTAATGGGGCGATTAAAATAGTTTTATTTTTTATTTCAGGTATCAACGAGCTTATATAAAAAAAGCATCTTAAAAAAGATGCTTTTAGTCTTATTACATTTTTTACTACGCATCTACCTTGGCGTATTTAGCATTTTTCTCAATAAAATCTCTGCGTGGCGGTACATCGTCACCCATCAACATACTAAAAATACGGTCAGCTTCAGCAGCACTGTCAATACTCACCTGACGCAAGGTTCTGTTTTCAGGATTTAAAGTTGTTTCCCATAACTGTTCTGCATTCATCTCACCTAAACCTTTATAACGTTGTACGTTTACTGAATCTGATTTTTCACCTCCCATTTCTTTAACAGCAGCTTGACGTTGTTCCTCATTCCAGCAATAACGTTGATCCTTACCTTTTTTCACCAGATAAAGTGGCGGTGCAGCAATGTACACATGTCCTTTTTCTACTAACTCTTTCATGTGTCTGAAAAAGAAGGTAAGAATTAAAGTAGTGATATGTGAACCGTCAACATCGGCATCACACATGATCACAATTTTATGGTAACGCAATTTTTCCAAATTTAAGGCGCGTTCATCTTCGCGGGTTCCTCTGAATACACCTAGCGCCGTAAAAATATTTTTAATTTCCTGATTTTCGTAAATCTTGTATTCGAGTGCTTTTTCTACATTTAAAATTTTACCCCTCAACGGTAAAATTGCTTGGAACTCTCTGTTACGTCCTTGTTTAGCAGTTCCACCGGCACTATCACCCTCAACCAAAAACAACTCACATGCTTCAGGATCACCACTGGCACAATCAGCTAATTTACCCGGCAAACCGCTTCCGGTCATCACATTTTTACGTTGCACCATTTCACGTGCTTTACGGGCAGCATGACGGGCAGTAGCCGCTAAAATAACCTTATCAACAATGGTACGGGCTTGTTTAGGATGCTCCTCGAGATAATTTTGAAGTGCCTCACTAATGGCCTGATCAACAGCGCCAATGGCTTCGTTGTTTCCTAATTTTGTTTTGGTTTGTCCCTCAAACTGAGGTTCCTGAACCTTTACGGAAATAATAGCCGTTAAACCTTCTCTAAAATCATCGCCACTGATTTCGAATTTAACTTTAGCCAATAAGCCGTTTTTTTCGGCGTAATTTTTTAAGGTACGTGTTAAACCACGTCTGAATCCACTTAAATGGGTACCCCCTTCGTGTGTATTAATGTTATTAACATAGCTTAAAATATTTTCGCTAAAGGAATTATTATACAGCATGGCCACCTCAACCGGTATAGAGGTATTATTGTTTTCAATGTAGATAGGCTCCTCAATTAATTTTTCTTTGGCGCCATCTAAATACATTACAAACTCTTTTAAACCACCTTCACTGAAAAAAGTTTCAGAATAAGGCTGTCCGTTTTCATCTTTCTGACGCTCATCCTCTAAAATAATGTTGATGCCTTTATTTAAATACGCTAATTCACGCATTCTATTGGCCAATGTGGTATAATTATACTCCCCAACCGTAAAAATGCTTAAATCAGGCGTAAATGTTTGAATGGTGCCTCTGTGTGTGGTTTCTCCAACCTGTTTAGCCGGATAAAGTGGTTTACCGCAGCTAAATTCCTGTCTTACAATTTTACCATCACGATGCACTTCGGTAATCATTAAGGTAGAAAGCGCATTCACGCAACTTACACCAACGCCGTGTAAACCACCGGATACTTTGTAAGTATCTTTATCAAATTTACCGCCTGCGTGCAATACCGTCATTACCACCTCTAAAGCACTGATTCCCATTTTAGGATGAATGTCGGTTGGTATACCTCGTCCGTCATCCTTTACACGTATCGAATTATTTTCGAGAATTGTAACTGTAATATTTTTACAATATCCTGCTAACGCCTCATCTATAGAGTTATCAACTACTTCATACACTAAATGATGTAACCCTTTCATGCCGATATCACCAATGTACATGGCCGGTCTTTTTCTAACCGCCTCTAAACCTTCTAATACCTGGATGTTATCCGCACCGTAGTTCTTTTTTTCTTCCGTAATCTCTGACATAAATTATTTGTTTCGTAAAAATCGTTAATCTTTTAAAGATACTGAAAATAAAGGAATTTCCGTGATTTTAATTGATAAAAATTACTAACAAATTAAGCTAAAAAGTTCATAAAAAAAAGCATATTTTTGCCAATATGTTTGATATTGTTAATCGAATTACAGGTTTCCTTCTTAGTTTTTCAATTCCAATATTTTACAAAAAAATACAAGGGAAAAACACTCATCATTTACAGACCAAAAAACCGGTCATAATTGCCATGAATCATCCCAATGCATTTACCGACCCAATTGTTATAAATCTATTAACCCGACCCAAACAAGGTCTTAAATACCTCGCCAGAGGTGATGCTTTTAAGCCGGGCATTGCCAGCTTTTTTTTGGAACAATTTGGCATTGTACCCATTTTTAGAATTCAGGATGGAGGTAAAGACGGTTTAAAAAAGAATGATGAAAGCTACAGACGTGTTAATGAACTATTAAAACAAAACAGTAAAATAATCATTTTTGCTGAAGGTTTATGTATTCAGGAAAGAAGATTAAGACCTCTCAAAAAAGGCGTTTCCAGAATGGTGTTTGGGGCCTATGACTTCCTAAAAACAAAGGATCTGCAAGTTATACCTGTTGGTGTTAATTACAGCAAACCCGACCAACACGGGAGTACCATTTTTTACAATGTAGGTGAGCCAATTTCAATCTCAGATTATGAAACAGATTATAAAAATAGTCCTGCTAAAACCTACAATAAACTATTGCAAGATTTAGAGCCAAGAATGAAAGAACTCATCGTTCAAATCAATAACAAAAAGTACGATGATTTGATTGAGCAACTTGAAGAGTTATTGCAACCTCAAGAAACAGGCAAAATTGCTAATTCGGAAAAGGTGTTGGAAAAACAATTTAATAGCTCTCAAAAAATAGCCAACAAAATAAATGAAGCTGAAAATAGTAAACCAGAGCTTTTGGAAGAATTGAATAGACAATCGAAAAATTATTTTAAAAATTTAAAAAAATTAAAAGTAAACGATTGGTTAATTAATCCATCGGAATCTATTAAAAAAGGTTTGCTTAGTTATATTGTACGTACTTGTATTTTAATGATTTGTAGTCCAATTTTACTTATTTCAATTGCAGGTAACGCATTACCTTTTTATGCATCTAAAGGCCTGGCAAACAAGTTAATAAAAGGCAACCGTGAATTTTACTCTTCACTCTTTATTGCCTTCAGTATCTTTTTTTTTCTCATTAATTACATTGTCATTTATTTAATTATGAGTTCAGTCCTCAATTCAGGATGGGCTTCACTAGGTTGCGTCATCATAAGTATGATTTGTGGGTATCTTACCCATTACATCGTAAAAACCTTTAAAATCTGGAAAAGTCAATTGTTTTACTTTCAATTAGGCACAAAAATTAACGACCTTCAAATTTCTCGAAGTAATTTACTATCTTTATTTAACGAAATTTAGCTATTAAATAACTATTACTTTGGCACAAGTTTTGAGTTAATAGTACTAAACTTAATAAATAATGAAATCATTAAAACAATTTGCATTAAAATCTGCTACAAGCGTTATCGCAATTGCTTTATGTTCAGCAGGATTAATGCCCTATTCAACTCAACAACTCGAAAGTGTAATTGAAAAACAATTGCCACCCGATTTTTTACCGCAAAAACAAAACAATGCATTTAAAGAAGGTGAAGTTTTAAGTTACCGCATGCATTATGGGCCTGTAAATGCCGGTGTTGCCATACTTGAAGTTAAACCGGATTTAATTGAAGTAAGCGAAAGAAAAGTTTATCACATCGTTGGTACAGGTTTCACAACAGGTACTACAGATTGGTTTTTTAAAGTAAGAGATAAATACGAAACATACATGGATAAAGATGCGCTTTTGCCGTGGATGTTTGTGAGGAATGTAAATGAAGGTGGTTATAAGTTCTCACAAAATTATACATTTAACCATTACACAAAAAAAGTTGATGTTGGCGGAGGCGAAAAATTTGATGTACCTGCAGGTGTTCAAGATATGGTGAGTGCTTTTTACAGTGCGCGTAATTTGGATTTAAATACAGCGAAAGACGGTGATATTTTTACATTAAACTGCTTTTTGGATAAAGAAATTTGGCCATTAAAAATCAAATTTATTGGTAGAGAAACAATTGAAACTGATCTTGGTAAGGTGAAAGCCCTTAAGTTTCGTCCTATTGTACAAAAGGGTCGTGTTTTTAAAAAAGAAGAAGACCTTAACGTTTGGATAAGTGATGATGATAATCATATTGTATTAAAGGCACAAGCTGATGTTTTAATTGGCAGTATTAAAATGGAATTAACCAAGGCCATTAACCTTGCCAATCCAATTGCTAAAGTGAATTAATTCAGTCTTCAGAAGTTAAATAAAGTAATCCAATTTGCTACAAATTTGCATTAAATAAAGTAAATTTATAGCCAAGTTATGTTTCAATCATTTGTAAATGAATTAAGGTGGAGAGGTGCCATTCACGATTTAATGCCGGGCACCGAAGAATTATTATCCAAAGAAATGATAGTGGGTTATATTGGATTTGATCCAACTTCCGACTCCCTTCATATAGGCAGCCTGCTCCAAATCATCACACTCATGCGTTTTCAAAAAGCAGGACACAAACCTATTGCTTTAGTTGGGGGGGCAACGGGTATGGTTGGTGATCCAAGTGGGAAAAGTGCCGAAAGAAATTTATTGGATGAAAATTCATTAAACAAAAATGTGGAAGGGTTAAAAAATCAACTCGCTAAATTTTTAAATTTTGACCAATCGCAACCCAATGCTGCGCTTTTACTTAACAATTATGATTGGATGAAAGATTATTCCTTTATACATTTCATAAGAGATATTGGCAAACACCTTACGGTTAATTACATGATGGCTAAGGATTCAGTTAAAAACAGGCTGGAATCAGGCATGAGTTTTACAGAATTCAGCTATCAGTTGCTGCAAGGTTATGATTTTTATTATCTCTTTAACAAGGAGAACTGCAAATTACAAATGGGCGGTAGCGACCAATGGGGTAATATCACCAGCGGTACTGAACTAATCAGAAGAAAAAGCGGTAATGAAGCATTTGCGTTAACAACTCAATTATTAAAAAAAGCGGATGGTTCAAAATTCGGAAAATCAGAAGGTGGAAATATTTGGCTCGATAAAACCAAAACCAGTCCATTTAAATTTTACCAATACTGGATTAACACCTCTGATGCAGACGTTGAAAATTTTATTAAGTTATTTACCTTTTTGTCTGAAGAAGAACTAAATATTTTAACAGAGGAGCATAATAAAGATAAAGGTAAACGCATCCTCCAAAAGGAGCTTGCTAAACTTGTAACCTGCTTGGTTCATGGAGAAAACGAATATAAAGCTGCGATAGAAACAAGTGAAATTCTGTTCAAAGGCAGTATAGAGGATTTAGCAAAACTTGACGAGCGTACATTTTTAGAATTATTTGAAGGCGTACCTCAATTTAAACTAGATATGAGCGAATTAAAAAATGGCATGGCTGTTGTTGAGTTACTCTCAGATAAAACAGGAATTTTACCTAGCAGAGGTGAAACCCGAAAATTAATTGCAGGTGGTGGGATTAGCATTAACAAAGCAAAGCTGACCGATGTAGAATTAAAATTAAACGAACAACTTTTAATCAACAATAAATACTTATTAATTTCTAAAGGCAAAAAAAACAATTACTTGGTAGTTGTAAATTAAAATGGCATTAAAGCAAACACAAAATTTAAAACTTGCTCAAAAGCTTTTGCCGCAACAAATTCTGTTAATGAAATTGTTGCAGCTGCCTACACTTGCACTTGAAGAAAGAATAAAAGAAGAATTGGAAGCAAATCCGGCACTTGAAGAAGACGTTGAAACAACGCAGGAAGAAGAGAATTACGAAGAGGTTGATGTAAATAATGAAGACCAATTTGACGAGAATGGTGATTTAAAAGAAAATGATGAAAACATTTCTACCAACGATGTTGAAATGGAAGACTACATGGATGATGAAGAGCTAGATTCATACAAATACGAGGTTAGCAACAAAGGAGCAGACGACGAAACCAGAGAATTTGTTGTTGTGGAAGGGCCCGGCTTTCAAGAACTACTGGAACAGCAGCTTGGTTTGAGAGCTATTTCCGAAACCGAATACATCATAGGTACTTACTTAATTGGCTGTATTGATGAAGACGGCTATATTAGAAGAGAACTAGATTTAATTGTTGATGATTTAGCATTTAATTACAACTTAAATTGCACTTTAAAAGACGTTGAAAACGTTCTTAAAATCATACAAAGTCTTGACCCCTCTGGTGTTGGAGCCAGAAATTTACAAGAATGTTTGATCATCCAACTTAACAGGAAAAACGAAAAAACGAAAGAAATTTCGCAGGCCATTGAAATTATAAAGGAGCACATGGAAGAATTTAGCCGTAAGCATTATGATAAAATAATGAAACGATTAAATATTTCAGAAGAAGAACTGAAAGACATAATCAATGTGATTAAGCATCTAAATCCACGGCCAGGAAATTTCGACAGCAAAGAAAATCAATCAAGTGAGGTTATTCCGGATTTTATTGTTTCTGTAAACGATGGAAAGCCTGAGCTAAGCATTAATGGTCGCAATCTTCCTGATTTAAAAATCAGCAAAGACTATATTGAAATGCTTAAAGAATATAGTAAAAGCAAAAATAAAGACGCAAAAGAAGCAACAGGATTTATTAAAAATAAAATTGAAAATGCCGAATGGTTTATTGAAGCCCTTCAGCAACGCTATGCTACCATGACTTTGTGCATGAATTGTATTTTAGAATTACAAAGCGATTATTTTATTACCGGTGATGAAAGTAAAATAAAACCCATGGTATTGAAAGACATTGCAAGCAGAGTTAATTTAGACTTGTCGACAGTATCGAGGGTAGCCAATAGTAAATATGTACAAACACCTTATGGTACATTTTTATTAAAAACTTTCTTTAGCGAAAGTATGAGTACAGATTCAGGTGAAGAAGTAAGCAGCAGAGAAATTAAAAAAATACTAAAGGATTTTATTGATGCCGAAGACAAGAAAAATCCATTTACGGATGAAGAGTTGTGTGCTGAATTAACAAAAAAAGGTTACAATATTGCAAGACGAACTGTAGCAAAGTACAGAGAGATGATGGATATTCCGGTGGGAAGAATGCGTAAAGAAGTTTAAATAATAATTTAGTTTGGATTAAACTTAAAGAAGCAGAATCAAAAGGTGATCAATCAAAACGATCGGCTATTTAAATAAATTAAATTAGAAATGCTCTCATACTTTAAAAAAAATTACCAATTTAAACTTGTACTCTCTTTGGTAATTATATCAGTTACCTGGGTAAATTTCAATCATGTTTTTTGGGTTAATCAAAATGTTATCAACCACGATGTTAATCACTATTATTCTTATCTGCCGGCCTTCTTTTATGAAAAAGATTTAAAACTTAATTTTTTAAACGACACCAATAATATTGTTACGGAAGGAAGGTATTATAGCCCAAAAAAAACACCGGAAAATGGTTACGTCATTAAAATGAGTATGGGTATGGCTGTAAGCTATTTACCCTTTTTTGGTTTAGCTCACGCTTATGCTCAATGGAGTGGCGATGAAGTAAATGGTTTTTCACCCCCCTATCATTTTGCATTGCAATTTTCAACACTCATTTACTTTTTAATTGGGCTTTACTTCCTTTGGAAATTTCTCCTTTTGAACTATTCAAAATTAATAAGTGCCGTTACAATACTTCTCATATGTTTTGGCACGAATGTGTTTTTCTATTTAACATTCAGAGCAGCGCTTTCTCACATTATAGGATTTACCGGAATAGCAATGTTAATGTATTATTCGCAAAAATGGCATCAAAATCCTTCCTCTACAACGAGTATAAAAATTGGTTTGTTAATTGGCTTTTTAACCTTGGTAAGGCCAATCAACTTGCTGGCAGTCATTCCATTTCTCCTTTATAATTTTCATGGTTTAAATAGTTTAAAGAGTCAAATATATTTTTTTGTGAACCAAAAAATTAATTTGTTAATTATTGGGTTTACAGCATTTCTAGTAGTGTTGCCTCAGTTGTTATACTGGCATTACGCAACAGGTCACTTCTTTTTTAACTCCTATGTTGAAGAAGGTTTTTATTTTAGTGAACCCCACGTTATTAAAGCCCTATTTGGGTTTAGAAAAGGTTGGCTTATCTATACACCAATAATGTTGTTGTCATTGATTGGCATCTGGCTCATATACAAAACAAAAAAATCGTATTTCTATTCGATTCTTATTTTCACTTCAATCTATATCTACGTCGCCTTCTCATGGTGGTGCTGGTGGTATGGCGGCTCATATGGCCAACGGGTGATGATTGATATTTATCCGATACTTGCTTTACCGCTGGCGGCGTTTCTGCATTGGGTTTCTGATCTAAAAAAATTCCCTAAAAAAATTTGGATTATTGCAATCAGTGCACTTACCTTACTTAATCTTTTTCAAACTACACAAGCTAAATTTAATATTATTCATTATGACAGCATGACATTTGATAGTTATGTAAAGGCATTTGGAGTGATGACGAATAACAACGAAATAAAAAAATTACTTCAAAAACCCGATTATGAAAATGCCTTAAAAGGAGAAGTAGAGCGCGAAATGCCCTACCTTGGTGAATGATGAAGCTAATGGTATTTATTAAAAATATCCCAACTTGTTCGATAACAAAGCTCTAACTGCTCCACATTTAATTGATGTGCAATTGTCTCTGTTTGCATAAACGCCATCAAGTCTTCGGTTGCAATGTTTCCGGTTAAATCATCTTTTGCCATCGGGCAACCGCCTAAACCATGTATTGCAACGTCAAAACTTCTGCACCCTGCTTTATAGGCTGCTTCAATTTTCTCTTGACTTTTATCTTGTGTAGAATGCAAGTGCGCACCAAATTCAACTGATTTTAATTCAGGAATTAAGGCGCTAAACAAAGCTGTTATATTTTCTTTGGTGGAGCAGCCTATCGTATCTGCTAATGGCAAAAACTTTATATCTAGTTGAGATAATTTGCGACACCAATCAATGACTACTTCAGGGCTCCAAACGTCGCCATATGGATTTCCGAATGCCATGGAAATATATACCACTAATTTTTTGTTTGATTTAACACATAAATTCTGAATTTCCTCCACACGTTTTAAACTCTCCGTAATGCTTGAATTAGTATTTCGCATTTGAAACGTCTCAGAAATCGAAAACGGAAATCCTAAATAACTAATTTCATCGAAAGAACATGCATCGCTTGCTCCCTTTACATTAGCTACAATTGAAAGCAATTGGCTTTTAGTTTGCGTTAAATTCAACTGCCTTAAAACATCCGCAGTATCCTGCATTTGCGGAATGGCCTTAGGAGAAACAAAACTTCCAAAATCCAATACATCAAAACCTACAGATAACAGTTGATTAATGTAATTAACTTTCAATTCAGTCGGTATAAACTCCTTTATGCCTTGCATGGCATCTCTGGGGCATTCTGTAATTTTTATCATATGAACCTAATATTTATGAAGTCTGACCTCGTAAAATTACATTTTATTTACTCGATAATTAACTTTTTAAAATAAGTTGTATTTTGTTGCTTATCGCTCACCTTTATAAAATAAATTCCTTTGCTTAAATGAGCTAAATTCAATCTTGTTTCTTTTTGAATCAATTCCTCTGCATGAACTAATTTACCATCTATCGTGTAAATTAAAATACCAACCTCTGTTTCATGTCTTAAATCAACAATCAAATCACCTCTTGTTGGATTTGGATAGATAAAAATTTCATTTGATGATTCAATTTCAGAAAGCCCGGTTGTAATTGACACGGCAACAGTATAGTTATTCGAAGAACAAGCATTAGAGATTGTGACGGTTGCTACATACGCTGTACTTATACTATACGTGTGATTTGGGTTTTGGAACATACTGCTTGTACCATCGCCAAAACTCCAGAAGTAAGAGGTTGCTGCTGAGGCATTACTTGTAAAGTTAACAACACTGCTCGTTGTGCTGTAGGCAGCTCCGGCACTTCCATAAATATTTAAATTAGTTGTGTTTAACAAGGTATCGCTTATCCCTTCACTTAAATTATAATAGGTGCCGCTTGGTGTAGTTTCTAAAACCACTGCCTTAACCATGTATTTGTAAATGCCAGGGTACATCAAACATAAATTGGTATAACTGGTGGCCGTAATGGGTGTGTTATTCACTTTAACATAGGTTGTATTGGTGTCATTTCGCATGTAAATGTTATAGCCAATCACATTAGTTTGTGTAGAGGCTGTCCAATTGATTACACCATGATTTCCCATTTTTGTAGCCACAACATTCGAAACCGGTGCTACAACATCATTACGCAAGGTTGGGTCGCCCATTAACGATATGCCAATAAAATTTTGAGCATAGCTGAAATAATAAAGCGAAGTATTATTTTGTGTTACACGCGTGCTGTAACCAATCGTTTCGCCAAGGCCCATGTGATGTGCCACCCAATGTGGGCGACCCGACCAGAAATTCGTTAATGTGGTACCCTGACATAGTGGAGCTCTTAAAAAATTATTTGCAATATCCCAATCGCCAAAATAACTTCCGAATAATATTGTAAATACACCTCCTAAATTAGATGAAGCAAAATTAGCGGTATTGCCAATACCCGAAGCACTTGTAAAACTACCACCACCGCAACCATAGGACCAAAGGTAACTGGTTCCGTTTTGCATGCTTGTAAAGTAATCTCCGGCTGATACATTGGAAGGATGCACCAGTGGTCCAAAATTTTTATAACCACTTGATGCAAATGCTTCACCGTTAAAATAACCGAAGTTATCGTCAATCACAGCTCGTTTAATTGGCGTGAATACTTTTTTACGGTAATTATGATCCTTATCTAAATAATTCTTCATTAACTGCAATGTACTTAAAGTAAAAGTTGGCATGTTACTTAAATCAACTCTACCTACCTGTAATTCCACTCCGGTTGAAACCGTGTTCTGGTCAAACTTACCATCAAATGGAACATTCTGCGTTCTGGCAGGCAAACCTGATGTAACATTCACAGTGTTATCTGTCCAAACACCATCCATATCACCGTAATAGGTATCGGCAGGCCAGGCCCCTTGATGGTCGGTATGCGCATCCGGACCAAAACTACCGCTGTAAGGAACGGGGATTTTGCCCAACAAAAATAGCGCCTTGGTGTTGAGAGGGTCTTGATTATAATAACCTGTAATGATACCTTTAACAGTAGTTACGGATGTTGTTGGTGCCACATAATCCGTTATCACTGTCCAGCCGTCTCCTTCCAAATCATCCTGCAATCGAGTAATTTCGGATGCCAGACTCGTACTATAAGTTGTTTCTATTAATAAAATTAATTTACCTCTATCCTCTATCGCTGGTAACTCGATGCCGGTGTTAATGTATCCATAGGCATTATATGATAAAGTTGGAGCTGTGCGCATCACACCATACTCGTAATTTACACCAACGGTAACGCTGTTATCAACAAAAGAAGTGAGTGAACCGGATAAACCACTTGCTAAGGTGGTCCATGTATTACTTGTTTTCAGTTTCTTTGAAATCACATAAGATGTGGCACCCGGCATACCTACCCAATTTAACGTAACAGTTGGTGGACTGGATTGTACTGTTGCCCAGAGTTCAACAGCTGCTTGTTGCGCAGTTTGTGCAGATGAAGTAAAATGTATTTGTATAACTACTATGAGGACTATAATTTTATTAAAAAAATTCATATCTAACGTATTTGTTTGAATAGCTAAGCTATAAAAAAAAAAACAGCAATGCAACAGTAATGTACCTTCAAAAAATACCGTATTTAATTGAAATAGGTAAAACTAAGGTAGGTACTACTTCTGATAGGTCACCGTCACATTAAAATCAATACCCATAGGTATAATTTTTTCCCAAGAAGAAAAGGTAGCTAATTTAAAATAGGATGGTCCTAATAACGCTCCCGAGAAAGCCAGATTTTTAGAATTGATATTGTCACTCAAGCACTCAAGGCTAATAAAAAAATCATCATTCGTATTAATGTTATACTTTTTAAGATCAACAGATACCTCCCCTCTTTCAACTTTGGTTTTAAATACAATCGGTTGACGTAAAATATTTTCACCGGGCATGCCATTCTTATCCTCTTTGTAAAAATTTAAGCGAAACATTGCAGAATCGGCGGCATCATTTTTTGAAATAAAGAAATTAAAATTCTCAAT
>B570J29032_109959680_pt1 | contig 68126 bp, 56 predicted proteins | sample LakMenEpi16Nov12_FD_29032 | JGI IMG/M metagenome (IMG submission 29032) | reverse complement strand
TTCTTATGTGTATCAATCAAAAAATCGTATGCATCATATGGATCCCTTTCTTTCTTTATTAATACACGTAACCGATTCAAAAGTCCTTCATTTTTAAGTAAATCAGATGCTACACCTGCTAACGAACGAACAAAACCTTTGTATTGGTATTTATAAGCATTATCAATATCTATGCTGCTTAAAAATTGGTAACGGTTGGGATTCATGTATTCAGGATTCGTTTTTACATTCAATAAAACCAACAACTGATTTAACCACTTGTTAATAAGCGGCACCTCAATAAAACCATGTTGATAGGCTAAAGACGATTGATAACTGAACCGTTGATATTTGTCTATTTTGTGAGGAAGGTATTCTTCGTAGCGCGTAAGTAACCAAAACGATGCGCCAAACAAGTCGAATGGAACGGGTAATTTAGAGGTGTTGAAAAAACACTTTCCATATTGTTCGCTAGAATGAACTTCTATCGGATAATCTTTAATGCCATAATCAAATAGGATGGAATGCGGAACAATTTGTAATACAGCAGGCAAATTTAATGGCGAATAATTTATTTTTAATTGGTTGGATGATTTAAAGTATTCAACATCCATAGTTAATTCAAAATCCAAACCAAGTGATTTGGTTAAAAGTGTTGTTAAGGCGTATTGAAGCCTGTTTGATCTACGTTCAACAAATACTAAAACTAACACGGTTAAAATTACTTTAGATGTTATGTCACTCCATGAGGAAAAAGTATATTTATTGAACAGTAGTTGTTAAAAACCCTTGACAATATTTGAGCAGGCAAGTTCTACTCTACTGTAACACTCTTCGCTAAATTTCTAGGTTGATCAACATTACAACCTCGCATTACTGCAATATGATAAGAAAGTAATTGTAATGGTATCACAGAAATTAAAGGCACTAACAATTCGTCTGTTTCCGGAATTTCAATTACATGATCAGCCATGTTCTTCACTTCGTGATCTCCTTCAGTTACAACTGCAATGATTTGTCCTTTTCTTGCTTTAACCTCTTGAATATTGCTTACTACTTTTTCGTAATTAGCACCTTTTGTAGCAATCACAAAAACCGGCATTTCCTCATCAATCAATGCAATTGGCCCATGCTTCATTTCAGCTGCCGGATAACCTTCTGCATGAATGTAACTAATCTCTTTCAGCTTCAATGCTCCTTCCAAAGCAACCGGGAAAGACACACCACGACCGAGGTACAAGGCGTTGCTACTATCTTTATACTTAAACGCAATAGATCTTATTAAGTCATTTAGCTTTAAAACTTCTTCTATTTTTGATGGCACAGACTCTAACTCATATAATAACTGTCTGAATCTACTTTCGGGTAAAGTTCCTCTCACTTTCGCAAGCTCCAAGGCCATAAGTGTTATTACTGTTATTTGTGCAGTAAAAGCCTTTGTGCTTGCTACACCTATTTCCGGTCCTGCATGCGTATAGCTGCCGCAATGTGTTGCTCGAGCTATGCTGCTACCAACAACATTGCAAATACCAAATACGGTGGCTCCCTTACTCTTTGCCAGTTCAATTGCAGCCAAGGTATCTGCGGTTTCGCCACTTTGAGAAATAGCAATTACGATATCATCTTCATATATAACAGGGTTTCTATATCTGAATTCAGAGGCATACTCTACCTCAACCGGTATTCTTCCCATCTCTTCAAAAATGTATTCACCAACCAAACAAGCATGCCAACTGGTACCACAAGCTACAAAAATAATTCGTTTTGCTTTTTCAAATTTTTTGCGGTGGTCTTCGATGCCACCCAATTTAATTTCTGCATTAGACGCATTCAATCTTCCTCTCATACTATCCAAAACAGAACGTGGCTGCTCATATATTTCTTTCAACATGAAGTGATCATATCCACCTTTCTCAATTGACTCTAATTCTAAAGACAATTCTTGAATGAAAGGCGTAATTTCCTTATCCTTTAAGTTTCTGATTTTTAAATCTTCACCTCTTCGTAAAGACGCAACTTGCTCATCTTCCAAATAAACCACATTCTTGGTGTATTCAACGATCGGAGAAGCATCAGAAGCAATAAAAAATTCATCGTTCCCAACTCCAATTACCATTGGACTGCCTTTTTTTGCAGCAACCAAAACATTAGGATCGTTTTTATCCATCACCACAATTGCATAAGCTCCTATAACCTGTTTTAATGCTATCTGAACGGCAACACTTAATTTGCATTTTTCATGTTGTTGAATTTCTTCAATTAAATGAACTAAAACCTCAGTATCAGTTTGACTTAAAAAATCATGCCCACGTTTTTTTAAATTTTCTTTAATAGATGAATAATTCTCAATAATCCCATTGTGAATCATCACCATGTTTTTACTCATTGAATAATGCGGATGTGAATTAACATCATTTGGTTCGCCATGGGTTGCCCACCTGGTATGACCAATGCCAATAGTACCTTTGGTATTTTGATCCTTAGCGAATGTAACTAACTCTGCTACCTTCCCCTTCTTTTTAAAAACATTCAGCTGATTAGTGCTGTCTATCATGGCAACACCTGCACTATCGTAGCCACGGTATTCTAACCTTTGTAAGCCTTTTATTAATATAGGGTAAGCTTCGCGTTTACCAATGTATCCAACAATTCCACACATGCTAGTTTAATTTAAATTCAGCATTAAATATACCATTTTTTCTCGACTTATTTTCACTGAAATGAACTTTTAAATGACAAAAAAATGTTCAAAAATACATGACCAAATGGCTTATAAATGCAAATTATCAAGACAAAAAGTCTGTAATACAATCTTTAAACTGACTAAACATCAGATTTATTAAAATGGAATATTTTATGTATCAGTTCATTTAAATATTAAGTCATGAATTTTAACAACTATACAATCAAAGCACAAGAAGCGATACAACATGCTTTACAAATTGCTTCTGAGAATAATAATTCTACAATTGAGCCAATACATTTACTAAAAGGAATTCTTTCAGTAGACGAAAACGTTCTGCCTTATCTTCTAAAGAAAGCTAACATCAATGTAACAAATGTTCAAAAATTGATTGATGCGCAGTTAAAATCATTGCCAACAAGCAATGGCAGTACACAACAACCTTATTTGTCAGGTGAAGCCAATTCGGTGTTTACTAAAGCTAATTCTCTTTTAAAAGAATATGGAGATGAGTTTGTTTCGATTGAACATCTGATTTTAGGTATATTAGGCGGCAAGGACTCTGCTGCCTCTATTTTGAAGAACGCAGGCTTAAATGAAAAAGGGGCTAAAACAGCAATTGCTGACTTGCGTAAAGGCAACCGAGTAACCTCTCAAACACAGGAAGAAACTTATAATGCTTTAAATAAATATGCCATTAATTTAAATGCCCAGGCAAAGGCAGGTAAACTTGACCCAGTAATTGGTCGAGATGAGGAAATTAGAAGGGTTTTACAAATTTTATCACGAAGAACAAAGAACAATCCAATTTTAGTTGGTGAACCGGGTGTAGGTAAAACAGCTATTGCTGAAGGTTTAGCGCATAGAATTAACAATGGTGACGTACCTGAAAATTTAAAGAGCAAACAAGTATTTAGTTTAGATATGGGTGCTTTAATTGCCGGAGCAAAATACAAAGGTGAATTTGAAGAACGGCTAAAATCTGTTGTTAAAGAAGTTGTTAGTGCCGATGGCGAAATTATTTTATTCATTGATGAAATACATACATTAGTTGGTGCAGGCGGTGGCGGCGAAGGTGCCATGGATGCAGCCAATATTTTAAAACCCGCATTAGCGAGAGGCGAATTAAGGTCAATAGGTGCAACCACATTAAATGAATTTCAAAAATATTTTGAGAAGGATAAAGCACTCGAAAGACGCTTTCAGAAAGTAATGGTTAATGAACCTGAAGCTGATGATGCCATTTCAATACTTAGAGGTATTAAAGAAAAATATGAAACACATCATAAAGTCAGAATCAAAGATGAAGCGATTATTGCTGCTGTTGAGTTAAGTCAGCGCTACATCAACGACCGATTTTTACCAGACAAGGCAATTGATTTAATGGATGAAGCTGCAAGCAAATTAAGGATGCAAATTAATAGTATGCCAATTGAGTTAGATGAGGTAGAAAGAAAAATTATGCAATTGGAAATTGAAAGGGAGGCCATGAAGCGTGAAAACGAATCGGCCAAAGTAGAAAGTCTGAATAAAGAAATTGCGAATTTACAAGACACCAGTAAATCCTTAAAAGCAAAATGGCAGAGTGAAAAAGAAGTTATTGAAGGCGTACAAAAAATCAAACTACAAATAGAGGAATTAAAACAACAAGCAACCAATTACGAAAAACAAGGAGACTATGGCAAGGTTGCTGAAATTCGCTATGGAAAAATAAAAGAAGCTGAACAACAACTTAACGAATTTGAATCCAAATTAAGTGAAGCCAAAGAAAGCGGATCTCAATTAGTAAAAGAAGAAGTTGACAGTGAGGATATAGCTGCTGTTATTAGCGCATGGACAGGTATACCTTTAAATAGAATGTTGCAAAGTGAAAAAGAAAAACTACTTCATTTAGAACAAGAATTACAAAACAGGGTAGTAGGACAACACGAAGCTATTGAAAGTATTTCTGATGCAGTAAGAAGAAGCAGAGCTGGTTTACAGGATGTTAAAAAACCAATTGGTTCATTTATATTCCTCGGTACTACCGGAGTTGGTAAAACAGAACTAGCTAAAGCATTAGCTGAATTTTTGTTTAACAATGAAAATTCTATGACCAGAATTGACATGAGCGAATATCAGGAAAAACATACTGTTAGCCGCTTAATTGGTGCGCCTCCCGGCTATGTTGGCTTTGAAGAAGGTGGTCAGTTAACAGAAGCTGTTAGAAGAAAACCTTACAGTGTAATTTTGTTGGATGAGATTGAAAAAGCACATCCTGATGTATTCAATATTCTTTTGCAAGTTTTAGATGATGGCAGATTGACTGACAACAAAGGCCGAGTGGTTAACTTTAAAAATACCATTGTAATTATGACAAGTAACATTGGTTCTCATATCATACAAGACAACTTTACTAAATTAAATATTGACAATAAAGAAGAAGTTATCGCTAAAACTAAAAATGAAGTTTTTGAATTACTTAAAAAGTCAGTTAGACCGGAGTTCTTGAATAGAATCGATGAAGTCATTATGTTTGAACCGCTTCAAAGAGAAGATATCCTAAGAATAGTTGAAATTCAGTTTAAAGGAATTAAACAACGTTTACTGGAACAACAAGTTAAACTCAGTATAACTGCAGAAGCAATGGAATGGTTGGCACAATTGGGCTATGATCCACAATTTGGAGCACGTCCGGTTAAGCGCGTCATTCAAAAACAAATTCTTAACGAACTTAGTAAGCAATTACTTTCAGGTCATGTAAATAAGGAGAAAGAAATTGTTGTGGGTTTGAAGAATAATCAGTTTACCTTTAGTAATTAAAATTTACGGTGCTCTACCTTGTTGAGTTCCTCTGGGCTCAGGGATTTAAAATAGTCGTAGGTTATTCTTAGTCCTTGTGCTCGGTTTACCTTTGGTTCCCAATTTAAAATCTCTTTAGCTTTTTTAATATCCGGCCGGCGTTGTTTTGGATCGTCTTTAGGCAGTGGCTTGCTGATTAATTTTTGATTCGCTCCTGTTAATTTTAAAATCTCTTCTCCAAATTCTTTAATGGTGATTTCATCAGGATTACCAATGTTAACAGGTAAATGATAATCACTTAGCAGGAGTCTGTAAATTCCTTCCACTAAGTCATCTACATAACAAAAACTACGTGTTTGACTTCCGTCGCCAAACATCGTTAAATCCTCTCCTCTTAAAGCCTGACCTATAAAAGCGGGTAATACACGCCCATCATTAAGACGCATGCGGGGTCCATACGTATTAAAAATTCTTACTATTCTAGTTTCAAGTCCATGCGCATCGTGGTAGGCCATGGTTATAGCCTCCATAAAACGTTTAGCTTCATCATAACATCCACGTGGACCAACCGGATTAACGTTACCCCAATACTCTTCATTCTGCGGATGAACGTGCGGATCGCCATACACCTCGCTTGTAGAGGCCACTAATACTCTTGCCTTTTTCACACGAGCTAAGCCTAAAACATTGTGTGTTCCTAATGATGAAACTTTTAAAGTTTGAATCGGTATCTTTAAATAATCGATTGGACTCGCCGGAGAGGCAAAATGGAGAATATAATCCAACTCACCCGGCACATGTATAAATTTAGAAACATCGTGATGGTAAAACTCAAACTCTTTCAATTTAAATAAGTGTTCAATGTTCTTTAAATCTCCGGTGATAAGATTATCCATGCCAACAACCAGATAACCTTCTTTTATAAACCTATCGCATAAATGCGAGCCTAAAAAACCCGCTGCGCCTGTAATTAAAACTCTTTTTGCCATTTTTATTTTTAGGAAAACTTTATCAAATGAAATCTTGTGGTTTTTATTTTATGTCTATATTAGACTTAATTTTTATTTTGTTTTTATACCAATACAATTATACTCGAAACCTAAATTTTTCATATCGGTAGAATCAAAAACATTTCTACCATCAAAAATTACTTTACTAGTTAAACGTTTTGCTATGTCTTCAAAATCCGGTACTCTAAACTCGGGCCATTCAGTAACGATTAGCAATGCATCCGTGTTGTTTAATACATCATACATATTAGTTGAATAAGAAATAGTATCTCCTAAAATTTTTTGTGCCTCATGCTGTGCAACAGGATCGTATGCTACAACACTGGCTCCGGCTTTTAGTAGTTTTTCAATGATAACTAAACTCGGTGCTTCACGCATATCGTCTGTTTTGGGCTTAAATGACAATCCCCACAATGCGAATGTTTTACCTCTTAAGTTGTTATTAAAATGTGTGCGTACCTTATTGAACAATACTTCCTTTTGTAATTCATTGACCTCCTCAACTGCATTTAAAATGCGCATGTTGTAATTATTTTCCTTGGCTGTATTAATTAAAGCCTTTACATCTTTAGGAAAACAACTTCCACCATAACCTACTCCCGGATAAATAAATTTGGGTCCTATTCTTGTATCAGTTCCTATTCCTTTTCTTACCATATTCACATCTGCCCCCATAATCTCGCATAAATTAGCTACGTCATTCATAAAACTAATTTTAGTTGCTAGCATAGCATTGGCTGCATATTTAGTCATCTCAGCACTTGGAATATCCATAAAAATAATTGGGTGACCATTCATTAAAAATGGTTTATACAATCTTTTCATGATTTCTTCAGCTTTTGCATTATCAGTGCCAACAACTATTCTATCCGGTTTCATAAAATCTTCAATAGCTGCTCCCTCTTTAAGAAATTCAGGATTAGAGGAAACAAAAAACTCTAAATCGGATTTTCGTTTCGTTAACTGTTCCTTAACTGCGGCTGTTACTTTTTTTGCTGTACCAACCGGAACTGTGGACTTTGTTACAACAACCATTGTATTGGTCATGTGCTCACCGATTTCGGCAGCCACCGCTAATACATATTTTAAATCAGCAGAGCCATCTTCACCCGGAGGCGTTCCAACTGCAATAAAGGCCACCTCAGATTCTGCAATACTATCTTTTAATGAAGTTGAAAAGTGTAGTCTTCCCTTACTTGAATTCCTCAAAACCAATTCCTCCAAACCGGGTTCGTAAATTGGTAAAACTCCCTTTTTTAAATTTTCTATTTTTGTTTTATCAATATCAACACAGGTTACATCAACACCAACCTCTGCAAAGCAGGTACCTGTTACCAAACCAACATACCCGGTTCCAATTACTGTAATTTTCATTTTATTTTAATAAATCTAATAAGGTATCCGTTATATATTTTAGGGTCTCTTCATCCAATTCAGTATGCATTGGGAGTGATAGTACCGATTTACACAAGGTTTCTGTAACCGGAAAATCACCAGATTTGTATCGGTCGCTCTTGTAGGCCTTTTGTTCGTGTAAAGGAATTGGATAATAAATCATAGCAGGAACTCCCTTTTCCTGAAGCTGTTCTCGAAGTTTTGTTCTATCAACCCCAATCAATTGAAGCGTATACTGGTGAAAAACATGAGAGGAATTTTTTGACCTGGCTGGTATTTTTAATTTCGGATGATTACCAAGCGCCTTATCATAGTAGTTTGCTGCATAATTTCGGGCAGCAGCATATTCGTCAAGATGTTTTAACTTGGCATTTAACACTACAGCTTGGATAGTATCTAAACGCGAATTAACGCCAAGCACATCATGCACGTACTGAACACTTTGCCCGTGATGCGCGATCATTTTTATTTTTTTAGCAAGCTCATCATTATTTGTATACAATGCACCTCCATCACCATAACAACCCAAGTTCTTGCTTGGAAAAAAAGAGGTACATCCAATGGTTCCTATTGTACCTGCTTTCGCCTTAGTTCCATTGGTAAAATAGTAATCAGCACCAATAGCCTGCGCCACATCTTCAATCACATACAAATTGTGTTTTGCAGCAATGCCCATTATTTTTTCCATGTTGGCACATTGTCCAAACAAATGAACAGGAACTATTGCTTTCGTTTTTTGTGTTATCGCTTTTTCAATGGCTATAACATCAATATCAAAGGTTTCTGGTTCCACATCTACCAAAACAGGCGTTAAACCTAATAAACCAATTACCTCAGCAGTTGCTACATAAGTAAAACTTGCTGTAATCACTTCATCACCGGGTTTCAAATCTAAAGCCATCATTGCAATTTGGAGCGCATCTGTTCCATTAGCGCAAGGAATGACATGTTTAACCCCAAGATAGTTTTCTAGATTAGTCTGAAATTCTTTTACAGCAGGACCATTAATAAAAGCAGTTGTATTAATTACTTCCTGTATACCGGAATCTACTTCATTTTTAATTTTTTCATATTGACCTTTAAGGTCAACCATTTGAATTTTTTTACTCATTAGGAGGGACATAAAATAAAACTTAAAAGTAAGGTTTTATAACCATTTCACCAAATGAGAAAACTCACCACAAAAAGAAGCCGGCAATACATAATTGGCTTGGTAAATCGCCTTTATTCTTATTCAAAAAAAGAAGCTAATGCAGCTTCAAACCAAATAGGTAATTTACAAGGTTTATTGGTTTGTTTGTCAACACATATAAGCGTGACTCTACCGGTATTCAAAAGTTGATTATTTTGATTATATACTTCATAATCAAAATGAAGTCTTACACCATGTATTTTTTCTTTAATTATTGTTTTAATTGTTAACTCATCATCATAATATGCAGGACGCTTATAATTGATAGACAAATCACTAACCGGCAATAAAATTCCTTTTGATTCAACATCTTTATAACTGAATCCAAGTTGCCTAATTGCTTCAACCCTTCCCACTTCATAATACTGGGCATATACACCATAATATGCATAACCCATCTGATCGGTCTCGCCGTATCTTACTCTTATTTTAGTCTCCGAAACAAGCATTGTAAAAATTTAATACAATATTAATTTTAAAAATCTAAAATGTAAAATAGAATTTAATAATTTTATCCAGTCGTGCGCTTTAACTTTAAAATACTTTTCGTTTTTGCTCTTGTTACAGTAGCTTGTAATCGCAAACATTATTTAATGTCTACAAGTTACACAAGAGAAGTTTTAATACAAAAAACGCCAAGCAAGAAAGCAGAAGAAATGATAACACCCTTTAAACACAAAGTTGATTCCACAACCAACAGTGTAGTTGTTTTATCTGAAGGCGCATTAACAAAAGATGGAAATAATAGCAGTTTAGGTAATTTCGTTTGTGACGCAGTTTATTCTTTAGTAAAAGATTCCTTTAATCTTATGATTGATGCGGTATTATTAAACAAAGGCGGCTTAAGAGCTAATTTACCCAAAGGTGAAATTAAAATTTCAAATTTATTTGAATTGATGCCATTTGAAAATGAATTAGTTGTGTTATCTCTTTCAGGTAAACAATTGCTCGAGGGAAGTAAGCGAATTATAGAAAAAAAAGCTGTTTTTAAAGGTCTAAAACTAAATGGAACAATTGAGAATTACAGTATCAGCATCCAACAAAAACCTTTGAAAGCAGATTCAAATTACGTCATCTTAACATCGGACTACTTGGCAACCGGAGGCGATAACTATGAATTTTTAAAAGAAGCCAGTAAATCTAAATTTTTAAACCTCAAATTAAGGGATGCTTTAATTATTTATTGCAAAAAAGTAAATGCTGCAAAACAGAAAATAACACCATACACTGATGATCGATTTTCAATCAATTAAACGAAGAGAGTTTATTAAATACACTGCTACCAGTGGATTAATGCTGCTGGGCTTAGAAGTTGATTCACATAGTGATTTTTTGCAAAAAAAAGAACTCACTGAAATTTATTTACTTTACACAAATGACCAACACAGTCGGATTGAACCATTCCCTTTAAATGACCCTAAGTTTCCAAACGAAGGTGGTTTTGCAAAACGAGCTAAACTAATTGAAGATTATCGCAAACAATTTGATAACATTTTATTACTTGATGCCGGTGATATTTTTCAGGGAACACCTTATTTTAATTTTTTTGAAGGAGAATTAGAATACAAATTAATGTCCATGATGAATTATGATGCTACAACATTCGGAAATCATGATTTTGACCTTGGAGCGGAAAACATACTCAAACAATCAAAACATGCAAGCTTTGATTTTTTAAACTGTAATTACGATCTGTCGGACACTGCATTGGCGAATCACAAAAAAATATATAGGTACAAAACTTATAAGAAGGGGCATTTGAAGATTGGTGTTTATGGTTTGGGGATTGAACTTAATGGATTGGTAAGTGACAAATACATAAAAAACATAAAATATAAAGACCCAATTACTGAAGCATTAAAAACAGAAGATCATCTTAAAAATGAAGAAAAATGTGATTACATTATTTGCTTATCACACTTAGGTTATAAATATGATTCGATAAAAGTAAGTGACATTGAACTTGCAAAGCAATTAAATCATACTCATCTGATTATTGGTGGGCACACACACACATTTTTGGAAAATCTTGTTGAAATCGAAAATAAATCAAAAAACATTACATATATCACTCAGGTAGGCTGGGCAGGAATTTGGTTAGGTTCCATCAAAATAACCTTTACCTCTAATAAAAAAATTTTTTTACAAAACAATACCTCTCACAAAATTTTTTAGAGGATTGTAAAAAAAACTGAACTACCAAATAAAAAAATAATTTTTTTTGGCCATTTTTTTTGCTTTTTAGTATTGCAAAAACAAATAATCGCATTATATTTACAAACAGAAACGTGTTAATCTATATAAACAACTATATATTCAAAAAAAATTAATAAGATGATGAAGGAGAAAACAGCAGAGCAGGTATGGAAAGATTGCTTAGAAATAATAAAGGATAATGTTAACCAACAAAATTTCGCAACGTGGTTTCAACCCATAAAAGCAATTAAGTTATCGAACAACATTTTAACCATACAAGTTCCTTCGCAATTTTTTTATGAATGGTTAGAAGAGCATTATATCACTTTATTAAAAAAGGTAATTAAAAAAGAATTAGGTGCAGAAGGAAAATTAGAATATAATATAATCATGGATAGTGCTTCGGGTAAAACCGAAAGTCCAATTACTTTCAAAGTACCTAGCATCAACTCTAATGTAAAAAATTCTCCGGTTCAAATGCCTATTGATGTAAATGCAAGTGGTATTAAAAATCCATTCGTAATTCCAGGCCTAAAAAAGGTACAAGTTGAATCACAATTAAACCCTAACTACAGTTTTGATAATTTTGTTGAGGGTGATTGCAACAGATTGGCCAGAAGTGCAGGATACGCAGTTTCTCAAAAACCGGGCGGAAATGCATTTAACCCATTATTATTATATGGCGGTGTTGGGCTAGGCAAAACGCATTTAGCGCAAGCAATTGGTATTGAAGTAAAAAAGAACTTTCCTAACAAAACTGTTCTATATGTACAGTCTGAAAAATTCATTACTCAGTTTGTTGAAGCTACAAAAAACAATAACACCAATGATTTCATTCATTTCTATCAAATGATTGATGTGTTAATTATTGATGATGTTCAATATTTTGCAGGTAAAGAAAAAACACAGGATGTATTTTTCCACATTTTCAATCACTTACACCAATTAGGAAAACAAATTATATTAACAGCCGATAGAGCCCCTGTAGATATTCAAGGTATCGAACAACGCTTATTGTCTCGTTTCAAATGGGGCTTAAGTGCTGATCTGCAAGCTCCGGCCCTTGAAACCAGAATTGCTATTTTAGATAAAAAAGTTTATAATGAAGGTATTGAACTTCCAAAAGAGGTGAATGAATATCTTGCCTACAGTATTACTACCAACGTTAGAGAACTAGAAGGTGCTTTAATTTCACTTCTGGCACAAAGTAGTCTTAACAAAAAAGTAATTACCCTAGAACTTGCGAAAACTATGATTGATAAATTCGTGAAAAGTACTGCTCGCGAAGTGTCAATTGATTATATCCAAAAAGTGGTTTGCGATTATTTTGATTTACAAATAGATACTATGAAATCAAAAACCAGAAAACGTGAAGTGGTTCAGGCGCGTCAAATTGCAATGTTCTTTGCTAAAAGCATGACCAAGTCTAGCTTAGCAACGATTGGTATGCATTGTGGCGGTAAAGATCATGCAACCGTTTTGCATGCTTGCAGAACAGTTAATAACCTAATGGATACTGATAAACGCTTCAAAGCATACATCGAAGAATTAGAGAAAAAAATAAGTATTAGTAACTAAATTGTGTTTATAACACAAAGCCCTTCAAAAAAAATTGAAGGGCTTTTTTATTAGTTTTAACCATCGTTTCCTTTGAATAAAGTTTTAATTATATCCTATTATTGGCCACCAAGTGGAGGTGCCGGCGTGCAACGTTGGCTTAAATTTGTTAAATATTTACCCGAATTTAATTGGCAACCTCATGTGTACACGGCTTTAAATGGAGAAATGCCAGTTATTGATATAAGTTTGGAAAAAGACATTCCCGCAGAAGCAATCATCATTAAAAAACCAATCTGGGAACCCTACTCTATCTACAAAAAAATAAATGGTAAGAAAAAATCTGAAAAAATAAACGCAGCGTTTTTAAACGAAGGAAAGAAAAAAGGCTTGTTCCAAAATTTGAGCGTTTGGATTCGAGGTAATTTTTTTATTCCAGACGCAAGACGTTTTTGGATTAATCCTAGTGTTAAGTTCCTTAATAACTATATAAAGGAACAAAACATTAAGTACATTATAAGTTCAGGGCCACCGCATAGCATGCACGTTATTGCATTAAAATTAAAACAACAAAATCCAACTTTAAAGTGGATTGCAGATTTTAGAGACCCCTGGACGAACATTGATTTTTATAATCAATTAATGTTATCAAAAAGTGCAGATAAAAAACATCACAGTTTAGAGAAAAGTGTTATTAACACTGCTGATTCAATTATCAGTGTTGGCCGGTTTATGTCTGATGAATTTGCACAAATGTATTTGGAAAGTGGAGGTAAAAACACATCTAAGTTCAAAGTAATAACCAATGGATTTGACAGAGATGATTTACCAAAAATACAAATCCAAAAAGATGAAAAATTCAGTATAGCTCATATCGGAACACTCGTTAAAGACAGAAACCCTGAAGTTTTATGGAAAGTTTTATCAAAACTTACCAAAAAAAATTCTGACTTTACAAAACAACTCGAGATTAAATTAGTTGGTAAAGTTGATGCTTTTGTTTTGCAAGAATTAGCCAAGTATAATCTCGAAAAATACATCAAGAAGATTGATTACTTGCCTCACAACGAAGTAATTATTGAACAACAAAAGAGCAAAGTACTATTATTACTTGTTAATAATACACCAAACTCTAAAGGGATTCTTACCGGGAAAATTTTCGAATATATGATGTCAGGGTCACCAATTTTAGCAATAGGCCCTAAAGATGGGGATTTAGCTAGTTTGTTAAATGAAACAAAAGCCGGCAGAATATGCGACTTTGATAATCAGGAAGAATTAGAAAACATTGTTATTAAACTATTTCAACAGTATTCATTCAATACCCCTCATTCCAACATAGAAAAATATAGCCGTCATTCCCTCACAAAGGAGCTTGTTCGGATATTAGAAGAGTTAAATTAAACCTCGAAACTAATCAAATATTAAATATTTGATTTTCAATTAATTAAAAGGATAAATCAGAATCATTTAACTTAATAAAATTTCTTATATTAGTTAACTGTAATGAAAAAATTAGTTGCTCTTATCTTTATTAGTAGTGCGTTTTTTGTGCAAATTATTTGTGCTCAAACTCCATGTTCTTTGGTGCCTGACACATTATTCCTTGAAGACACAAAAACAACCATTTCCGGCTTGAGTTTTAAAGCCAAGCTAAAAAGTCACGGTGAATTTAAGTTGTTCAAAGCGGATAATGGCAAACTATACCTTTATTTTCAGGTTACAGAAAATTTATATTTTGATAAACGCGATAATTTAGAAATTGAATCAAACGGAAGAAGTATAAACTTTAAAAACGTTTTGCATCAGAAGTTTGATAAATACACAGGTCTTTATGTTGTTGAAATATGGAAAAACTATGTCGTTACCTTAAAAGATGAGGGCTTATCATCTTTAACATTTGGTAAAGCAACTACAAAATTTTATAAAAGTGAAAGTAAAATGGTGAAACAAGTAGCGGATTGTTTCTATCAAGCTATAAACATTAAAAAATAAGTGAAATGAGTGAACGAATACTAAGAGCACTGATGCAAATGTTTTCAATTATTGCCAAAGTTGATGGCATTAATAATACCGGGCGTCAAATTGTAGAATCTTTTTTAAAACAACAGTTAAGTGCAGAGCAGGTTGCAACTTATCTTAAAATTTTTGATGAATATCTTGAGTCAAGCCAGGCTGCCAGTAAAAAGAAGGAGGGAGCTGCCAAAAGAACATCACTTAACTCAGTTAAAGTATTAAAAATTTGTACTCAAATTAATCAGGAGTTAGAACAAACACAAAAAGTGATTGTATTGGTTCGATTACTTGAATTTATTTATTCGAGTAATGAAATAAGTGAGCAAGAAAATGAATTTGTTTTAACAGTTGCTGACACGTTTAATATCCCTCATGAAGAGTTCTTAGCCTTAAAGTCATTCATTGAAGACAAACAAGAAATAATACCAAACAGTCAAAATATATTGGTAATTAATAACAGTGAAAACGGCTACAACAATTTGTGTAAACACATTTTTTGTGAAACTTTATCTAACGATGTAAGGGTAATTCAAATTCAAAGTGTAGGCATGTACGTGCTTAGAATTTATGGCAACACCGAATTGCAATTAAATGGGCAAATTATTTCTAAAGAACGAGTACATATATTTACCCCCGGCTCTTCTATTCGTAACAGTAAAATAAAGCCAATATACTATAGTGATGTCATAGGCCGTTTCTTAAGCGACGAAAGTCAGTTAAAAATTACGTTTGAAGCCAAACACCTCGAATATAAATTTAAAGGCGGTAAATTAGGTTTGCGTGACGTTAATATTAACGAAGAAAGCGGTAAGCTAATTGGAATAATGGGTGGTTCCGGTGCCGGTAAATCAACCTTGTTGAATGTATTAAACGGTAATGAAACACCAAGCGGTGGTGCAGTTACTATAAACGGTAAAAATATTCATACAGAAAGAAATTTAATTGAAGGTGTTGTTGGACACGTTAGTCAGGATGACTTGCTCATTGAAGAATTAACAGTTTTTCAGAATTTATTTTATAATGCAAAATTGTGCTTTGGTAATTTGCCGGATGAAGAAATTGAAAAAAGATGTAATTCGCTATTAGCGGATATTGGCTTGAGTGAAACACGTCATTTAAAAGTTGGTTCTCCACTCGAAAAAACCATTTCAGGCGGGCAGCGTAAACGTTTAAATATTTCACTTGAATTAATAAGAGAACCATCCGTTTTATTTGTTGATGAACCTACATCCGGTTTATCAAGCAGAGATTCTGAGAACATCATGGATCTACTGAAAGAATTGGCTCTCAAAGGGAAATTGATTTTTGTGGTAATCCACCAACCTTCTAGCGACATCTACAAAATGTTTGATAAGTTGATGATTCTGGATGTTGGCGGTTACCCTATTTATTATGGAAATCCTGTTGATGCAGTAAGTTACTTTAAACGCTTGGTTAACCATGTAAATGCTGAAGAAGCTGAATGTTGGAATTGTGGTAACGTTAATCCGGAACAAATATTTAATATTATTGAAAGCAAGGTATTAGATGAATACGGTAATTTAACTTACACACGTAAAAACACTCCGATAGAATGGAATGCCCATTACAAAGAGTTAATTGAGAAAAACATTCATTCTGAAAAAAAACACACCAGTATTCCGGAGGCAATATTTAAAATACCAAATAAAATAAAACAGTTTAAGGTATTTTTAACCCGTGATGTAAAGAGCAAGCTAACTAACACGCAGTACCTATTAATCAACTTTATTGAAGCACCATTATTGGCATTTATATTAGCCTTTTTAGTTAGATACTTTAATACAGATGTAGACACCGGAAAAGGCTATATTTTCAGAGAAAACGAAAACGTGCCTGCGTATATTTTCATGTCTGTTGTTGTGGCTTTGTTTATTGGATTAACTGTTAGCGCTGAAGAAATTATACGTGACAGAAAAATACGAAAACGCGAATCATTTCTAAACCTCAGTAAAGGGAGTTATTTGTGGAGTAAAATCATCATCATGTTTGTGCTTTCAGCCATACAAACCGTAACATTTGTACTTGTTGGGAACTCAGTTTTAGGGTTAAAAGGCATGTATAGTGATTATTGGTTAGTACTGTTCACTACCAGCTGTTTTGCTAATATGCTAGGTTTAAATATTTCTAGCGCATTTAACAGCGCTGTAACCATTTACATTTTAATTCCGTTCCTTATTATTCCACAACTTTTACTTGCGGGTGTTGTAGTAAAATTTGATAAGTTAAATCCTATTTTAGCTAAACAAGGTGCCGTGCCAATGGTTGGTGAAGCTATGGCAAGCCGTTGGGCATACGAAGCACTTGCTGTTAATCAATTTAAAGACAATAAATTTGAAAAACAATTTTATAAATACGATAAAAGTATAAGTGTAGCAAGTTACAAGAAGAACTTTTGGAAAGCCAAAATTCAGAACAAACTTAGCAAAATTGAAACTGGGTACAAAGAAGGTAAAACCAATAAAGATTTTGAAAACGATATCCTATTAATTAGAGATGAAATTGCCAAAGAACAAAAAATTTTAAAATCAATTAAATGTGAGGTGTTTTCGAAAATAAATGTACAACAGTTCAACGCAGATGTAATTACTGGCGTATTTAATTATTTAAAGCTGGTTAACGACAAATATATTGCCATAGAAAATAAGGCGCGTAAGGAAAGTGATGAGTTAACTAGTAAGCTTAAAAATCAACTGGACATTGTACAATTAAGAGATGATTACGAAAACGAAAACTTAAGCCAATTAGTTAAAAATGCAACCAATTTAACCGGAGAGAATTGCTTAGAAAAAGATGGTCGTTTAATACAAATAAATGACCCGATATTTTGCGATCCAACTGAATCAAATATAGGTAGAGCCCATTTTTATGCTCCTCGTAAGAAAGTGTTTGGTGCCTACTATTCTACTTTCTGGGTAAATATTATTGTCATCTGGTTAATGAGTATTTCGTTAATAGTAACTCTATATTTTGATGTATTTAAAAAGGTGCTAGACGGCTTTGAGGCTTTATTCTCGAAATTTAAAAAGAAAAAGTAAGTGCTGAGTATAAAACTACCGAACTAAATTGAAATACTTAAACCAAGTAAACTACTTCTTTCCCTGATTTACTAAAATCTGCTTCTATGTGATTTTGTAATGTGGTGCTTAAGCGGAGGCCTACAAAATCTGCTTTAACCGGAAAATTTGTGTGACTTCGATCTACTAAAACTACAGTATTTAATTTTTTTAGTGGTTGGTCTAAAAATAACTTTACTGCATACATTAAAGTTTTTCCACTATTTAATACATCATCAACAAGGATGATTGTTTTATTGGCAACTTTTGCATGATCAATATCCAAAGCAATCTCATTATCCCATGGTTTTTGTTTATTGATTACTAATTTTGAATAAGTTATCTTTATTTTTGAAATCTCCTTCAACTTTGTAACCAATATACCTGCAAATTTGTAACCGTTGCCATCAATTCCTACAACAACAATTTCTTTTTCTGAAAAATTATTTTCATAAATTTCAAAAGCAATGCGGTTTATTTTTTGCTGAATTTGAAGTGTATTTAAAATCTTTACTTTACTCATTTTACTGATTATTAATTACAAAATACTTGGCGCTACTTGAGTGCTTTTATTAAAGCATCTATTTTCAACTTTACTTCTTGTTTAGGCTCAACCAATGGAAGCCTTACAAATGATCCACAAATCCCTAATTTACTTAACAAGTACTTAACTCCACCTGGATTCCCGTCGGCAAACAACTGTTCGGTAATATCAATAAGAGAATAATGCAGGTCTTGAGCTTCACTAAATTTAGTATTCAATGCCAATCTAACCATGTTGCTGAATTTTTTTGGATAAGCATTCGCAACAACCGAAATAACCCCATGAGCTCCAGCGGCTATTAGAGGAAGCGTTAAAGCATCATCACCACTTAATACCATAAAATCTTTTGGTTTGTTTTTAATTACCTTCATAATTTGTTCAACACTACCACTAGCTTCTTTGGTTGCTACAATATTTTTAAAATCTTTTGCGATTCTGACTTGTGTTTCCCAGGTAACATTACTACCTGTTCTTCCCGGAACATTGTACAAAACAATATCTTTTTTAGTTGCTTGTGAAATTGCTTTGTAATGCTGATAATAACCCTCCTGAGAAGGTTTATTGTAATATGGCGCTACCGATAAAATTGCCTCAAATGGCGTCAAATCGGTTGACTTAATTTGTTTAACTACTTCTGAGGTATTATTGCCACCAATACCAATCACAAGTGGTAATTTTTTATTGTTGGCTTTTACTACTGTTTCAACAACTAAGGTCTTTTCTTCTTTGCTTAAGGTTGCAGTTTCTCCCGTAGTTCCTAACACAACAAGATATTCCACTTTGCCTTGATGCAAATGCTGCACCAATTTTTTAAGCGCATTAACATCAACTTCTCCTTTTTTATTAAATGGTGTAACAATTGCCACACCAGTACCTAATAATTTTTTATTTCTCATAACTATACTTGTAAAATTAAGACTTTTAGATTAAATGCCATTTTATTTTTTTAACAAAAATGAAATCGTAAATGATTGTAACTTTTTTTCTTCTTATTTCGTCTCAATCTCAAATTAACAAAATTAAACTATGAAAACCACCAAACAATTACTTATCGCCATGCTGATGATTATCAACCAAATTGACCTATCAGCTGCTAAAGAGGAACCGAATGTCATTAATGCAGTGAAAAATAGTCTGATTTTACCTACTCACTATTTTGAAAACAAACATGAAAAAGAAGTTAGATTATCTTTCAAAATCAATGAAGAAGGTAAAGCACAAGAAATCATTATTAATGCAGAAACCGAATCTGAGAAAGTCTATCTTTTAAATCAGTTAAGCAAAATGAAATTTAAGGAGAAAGGGAACACCATTAACTTACTTCTTAGGTTTAAATTAATGTAAACTAGTTCAGCTTCCAGGTACTACCCTCTTTACTGTCCTTTATTTGAATACCTGCCTCAATAAGTTTATTGCGAATTTCATCACTTAATCCAAAATTTTTATCGGCCTTAGCCTGATTACGCATATCTAAAAGTAAGTTCACCACGCTGTGAAGCACCGCGTTAGTCTTACTTTGCTCTTCCTCAAGTTTTAAACCCATTATTTGAAAAACAAAATCATTATAAATAGTATTTAAAGTCTCAATATCTTTTTTGGTTAGTGTTAATTTTTTGTCATTACATGAATTAATAATTCTAACACAATCAAATAAATTAGCTATCAATACCGGTGTATTAAAATCGTCATTCATTGCATCGTAACATTTTTGAAGCAATGCGCTAATATCTTCAGAGCTTTTATCAGTTGGTTGAATAGATTGTAATGTTTTATAAGCGTCCATTAAACGCTCAAATCCTTTTTCACTTGCCGTTAAGGCTTCATTACTAAAATCCAAGGTGCTTCGGTAATGTGTCTGCATCATAAAAAAACGAACAGCCATCGGACTGAACGCTTTATCGAACAAGGGATGTTTACCCTCCAACAATGCCTGAGAAGGCGTTGCGGAAGGCGAATGAGGAGAAAGCTTTTTACCTGTAAATAACTCCACAGGTAAAAATACGTTCCCTAACGATCTTGACATTTTTTGTCCGTTTAAAGTTAACATGTTAGTATGCACCCAATAATTTACAGGCACTTGACCACAACAACCTACGCTTTGAGCAATTTCATTAGTGTGATGAGTAGGAATTAAATCCATTCCGCCGCCATGAATATCGAAAGTGTTTCCTAAATATTTTTGACTCATTGCACTACACTCAATGTGCCAACCCGGAAAACCAACGCTCCAAGGCGAATTCCAACGCATAATATGCTCAGGCTTTGCCTTTTTCCATAAAGCAAAATCAAGCCTACCTTTTTTTTCTTCTTGGCCGTCTAATTCGCGAGTGTTATTGAGTTGATCCTCTATACTTCTGCCTGACAAAACACCATAATTATTGTGCTCTGCAAATTTCTCAACATTAAAATACACATTTCCATCCTCTACGTAAGCATATCCATTTTCAATAATTTTTTCAATCATTTCAATTTGTTCAGGAATATGACCGGATGCAGTTGGTTCAACGCTTGGCGGTAAAGTATTCAAAAGCGCCATAACTTCTCTGAAACCAAACGAATAACGTTGTACGATTTCCATTGGTTCCAATTGCTTCAATCTAGCTTGCTTCCCAATTCTATCTTCACCTTCCCCTGCTACCTCGTCTTCCAGATGACCAACATCAGTAATATTTCTTACGTATCGCACCTTATATCCTAAATGCAACAAATAACGGTACATGATATCAAAAGAAGTAAAAGTTCTGCAATTTCCTATATGTACATCGCTGTAAAGTGTAGGACCACAGACATAAAATCCAACAAATGGCGGATTTAGCGGTTTAAATTCTTCTTTCTTTCTGGTAACTGTATTATAAATAAACAGGGGCTGCATATTTTAGTATTAAAGTATAAAGATATTGATTGAAATGAGTATTTACAAAAAATTAAAGATCATTTTTGAACAGATGAGCTATACGCCTAAATCGTATTCATTTAGAGATAAGTCTTGTCATTTAAAATGATTTGGTTTTATATTAAATTAAATTTCAATCACTAATTATAATTCACCAATAAATATTACCAGCTTATCGAATCAAAAAAGAATTCGAACATTGTTATCCATAATTTCCTCGCACGTATATTGAGTTAAAGCACTTGAGGCGGGGCCTTGCAAAACATCACCATTAATATCGAATTGAGAGCCATGACAAGGACAGTTAAATTTATTCTGAGATTTTAAATAAGAAATTGGGCATCCCGCATGCGTGCATGCGCCATTAAAACAAACTACAGTATTAATAGTAGTACGTTTCAAGAATGCAGTTTCCTGATTTATTTGGATAGCAGCTATACCACCAATAGTATTTAAATCAGGGTAATTATTAAGATTAATCTTTACCGCATTTTGAGCAAACAAATTGGTTAGCTTCACCTCTTTGCCATCTCCAACTAGTTTAAGACTTAAGGATGTTGAAGTAAACTTGGACGGCAGTAAAAAATCATAGCTACCAATTGCTGCTTCAATATCTGACGAAAAAAGTTGCCAATCATTGATCCCATGTTTCAGGTAAAGAGAAAGCCATAAAATATTTTTAGCTTCCCATGTAAGCCTATAAGATTCTCCTGAATAAACTTTCACAGGATAATTTCCGGTTAAACTCAAATGTTTTTGAAGTAAAAGAGCACCAGTATCCTTTGTACAAGCGCTCAAAATAGTCGCAGTTATCCCTGAAACACCTAATTTGATATATTGTCGCCGGTTCAACTTATAAGAGAGCATCAAAACTAAACCAATTGCGTTAGGGCTTTGTTAAATCAGAATTAACTTTGTGGTATCATTAAAATTAATAATTTTAAATTACTTTTAAATACAAATGCGTATAATTCATTCATAAAAAAAGGTTGTCATTTTACTGACAACCTTTGACTTTAAGTGATTTTGACTTAAGCTTCTGCTTGTTGCTTACTCACGCGCTTACGCTCATTCTCATCCAGAATTATTTTACGCATGCGTATATTTTGTGGTGTTATCTCAACATACTCATCGGACTGAATATATTCCATTGCCTCTTCTAAACTGAATCTGATTTTTGGTGCAATCCTCATTTTTTCATCACTACCGCTTGCTCGCATGTTGGTTAATTTTTTTTCGCCGCATAAATTAATTACCAAATCATCCGGACGAATATGCTCTCCTACAATCATACCTGGATAAATTTCTTCGCCTGGCTCAATGAAATATTTGCCTCTGTCTTGTAATTTATCAATACTGTATGCTACAGCGGTTCCTTTTTCTTTACTTAACAATACTCCTGCTATTCTGCTTGGAATTGCACCTTTCCATGGTTCAAACGCTTTAAAACGATGCGCCATAATTGCTTCTCCCGCCGTTGCCGTTAAAATGTTATTTCTTAAACCAATAATACCGCGGCTAGGAATTTGAAACTCCATGTGAATTAAATCACCTTTAGGTTGCATCATCAGCATATCACCTTTACGCTGTGTTACTAAATCAATAACCTTACTACTTGTTTCTTCAGGAGTATCTACCGTTAAAACCTCAACAGGTTCGCATTTAACACCGTCAATCTCCTTAACAATAACTTGTGGCTGACCTACCTGTAACTCATACCCCTCACGACGCATGGTCTCAATTAATACAGATAAATGCAAAATACCACGGCCATAAACTAAATAGGAATCAGGGCTTCCTGTTTCTTCTACACGCAAAGCAAGATTCTTCTCAAGTTCTTTCATTAAACGATCGCGTAAGTGACGAGAAGTTACAAATTTTCCGTCCTTACCAAAAAACGGAGAGTTATTAATAGTGAACAACATGCTCATTGTTGGTTCATCAATTGCAATGTTTGGTAAACCTTCCGGGCTGTCAAAATCTGCAATAGTATCACCAATCTCAAATCCTTCAATACCTGTAAAAGCGCATATGTCTCCGGCTTGTACTTCTTGTACTTTCACTTTGCCTAAACCATCAAATATAAAAAGTTCTTTTACTCTGCTTTTTTGAATGCTGCCATTTCGCTTAACAACACTCACCGGCATATTTTCTTTGATGGTTCCTCGGTAAACACGTCCTACAGCAATTCGACCAATAAAAGATGAGTAATCTAGAGATGTGATTTGAATTTGCAAAGTTCCTTCTCTTTTTGGAGCTTCAGGAATGTTAGCAATAATAGTGTCCAATAAATAAGTGATGTCTGAAGTTGGAGTTTTATAATCCGGTCCCATCCATCCTTGTTTACTACTTCCGTAAACAGTTTTAAAATCTAATTGTTCCTCCGATGCTTCAAGATTGAAGAACAAGTCAAAAACGGCATCATGCACTTCATCCGGGCGGCAATTTGGCTTATCAACTTTATTGATTACCAAAATAGCCTTTTTACCTGCTGCAATTGCTTTTTGCGTTACAAAACGAGTTTGAGGCATTGGTCCTTCAAATGCATCCACTAATAAAATTACACCATCTGCCATGTTCATTACACGTTCAACTTCCCCTCCAAAATCGGCGTGGCCCGGTGTATCAATGATGTTAATTTTAGTGCCCTTATATATAACTGACACGTTTTTAGCGAGAATAGTTATTCCACGTTCACGTTCAAGGTCGTTATTATCAAGTATTAATTCACCTGTAGCTTGATTTTCGCGAAAAAGGTTACATGTGTGTAGAATTTTATCAACTAAGGTAGTTTTACCGTGGTCAACGTGCGCAATGATGGCAATGTTTCGAATATTAGACATTATATATTTTTAAGGGCGCAAAGATAGTATTTTTTTGGTAATTAGCACTTTACATTTACAGGCTACATATTAAAAAAACGTGAATTTTATTGTAAAATTGTTGATTTATACGTAAATTTGCCGTCCGCATTTTAAACAAGTGCAATATTGGTCTTATAGCTCAGCTGGTTAGAGCACCTGACTCATAATCAGGGGGTCCTTGGTTCGAGCCCAAGTTGGACCACTTTACAGGGCAACAATTCATAAAAAGATTGCTGCCCTTTTTTATTTCCTCTGGAAGCCTTTATTTTATTACAAATTAAGTCGATGACCTCATTTACTTTTGCGGTTCGAACTTCATTATTTATAAATTGGAACTTTTCTGGGAATATCGAACCAATAATTCGTTGTTTTGTGGAGGCATCCGCCTTGTCATAAGCGATGTCGAGATTTTGAAGAACTTTTTTACATGCATCAATTAATTTATCATGCGAAGTGGTGTTATCACGCATTTGATTTTCTTGATTCGTTAAAAGAGTTAATTCTTCCTCCAATTTTATTTTCATTTCTTTATATTCCGTTGGATTAAGTTCGCCATCCAACATTAAAATTTGTGCATTTTTTTGACGGGTTTTATTTTTTTCGATTTCCTTGGTCAGCTTTTCAATTTCAGATTTACTTACGCCGTTATTTTCCTTTAATTTAGTCTTTAGATTTTTGGTAAATAATTCAATAATCTCACTGTTGAACTTAAATGTTTTTAATTTTTTCGCAAAAACTTCATTTGCATCCGTTGCTCTGATTCTTTCTTTACATCCATTACTGCAATGATAATAGAAAAATTTTTCTCCCGACCTGCCCGTTGATGCAGACCCAGTCAAAGTTCTTGCACATCTTGGACATTCCAAATAACCCCTAAGCGGAAGTTCATCCCTTACAGTTTGCATTTTATTAGGTCTATTTTTTCTTTTATTGGTAATAATATCTTGCACTGTGTAAAAAGTTTGCTCATTAATAATAGGTTGATGAATACCTTCAACCCATTGGGCAGGCTCATCTTTATAAGCATGAACAAATATTTTGCCGATATAAGTTTTGTTTTTTAAGAGAGCAGGGAAAGCATTTTTGGTTAATTTAAGACCTTCTTTATATAATTTTCTCCTTAGTTCTTCAATATGATATAGCCCAGTTGAAAATTCATCAAAAGCCCTTTTTACTATTGCTTCTTTTTCACCACCTTCCGGAACAATAATGGGTTTGTTTTTATCAGCCCTTATATTTTTATAACCTAATGAAAAATGCCCTAACCATCGCCCCTCTTTTTTTGCTCTGCGCATCCCATGAAAAATATTTAACGCCCGTCTATCGTTATCTACTTCCGGAGCTGCTAAATAAATAGCCAACATAATTTTTTGTTCGGGTATTTCAAAATTGAGTGGTTGTTCAATGGCTTGCGGTTCAACCCCATATTTTTGTAATTCTTTAATGGTGATATATGCTTCAGCAATGTTTCTGGAAAATCGATCCCATTTTATAAAGATTAATAAATCTACCGAACTACTATTTTTCTTAAGGTAGTTCATTATGTTTAACCACTGAGGACGGTTGAACGTTTTCCCACTTTCATCATCGTGATAAAATGCAACTATGTCGATATTATTTTGCTCACAATGCTTTAACAACCTTTCCTTTTGGTCAGCTGGACTGTCGCCATTGTTCTGTTCATCGGTTGATACTCTGGCATAGAGAATAGCTCTTTGTTTCATTATATATAAACTAATTAATTTTTTTGTTTTCTTGTGGAAGGATTTTCTCTCCCAATAATTTCATTTATAGTATCTATTCCATTTTTCTGAGTAATTTCTAAAACAATATCGGTCATATTATTTACCCAATTTCTAATTTTAATAATTTCCTCTTCGCTGTATTCTTTATTTTTTTTGTTCGTATTTAAAATTTTTCTGCATTCAGCTATACTTAACATGATGTGTGATATAGATGGCCCTGCTATTATAGTCAGGCCAAATGCTTTCAATCTGCCGGCTTATCCGGTCACTTATTTATTTTGTGTTTTGTTGTTCTTTCAAATGTTGTGAGTTTACCTGCTTGTGTTTTAAAAGTAATATTCTGGTATCCGTTTTTAAGTATATGGTCTAAAAACCGTGACTCTAAATCAATTTTTTTCTCTTCTTTTGTTTCAATTAATTGAATGGTATTTTTTTTACCAAAATTGATGTTTAAACTTTTTAAATCTCCTTTTCTTAAATAATAGAGTACTGTTAATTCATCTTTACTTAAGGCCGTTAATGAAAAGGCATTATCCAGATTTTTATCTCGTTGTAAATACTTTTGCATTATAGTTGAAAAAGTAACAGAGATATGACTGCGTGACCAATTTAAATCATTTTTCTCTGACGATACAGGGTTAAAACAATCAAATGTTCCATCTGAATAAAAATGAAAAACAGCATCTTCTCTATCGATCAAAAACATTAAAATTATTGGAGTTAACGGGTTAATTTTTTGAGTGAATTTTACTTGTGTAGAGTTTTTTGTTTTAAATCTTTCTGCTTTTGCCAGTTGTTCTTTTTTATCACTGAAAATCTTTTGTTCTCCTTTACTCATTGAACCCTGTGTATTAAGTCTAAATCTTTGTAAAAACTCATTCATATCATAAGAATCAAATAAGTTCTTTTTTAATAAAATTAATTGGGGTAAACTATAACCTAAGGTTCTAATTTCCTGTGCCAAATCAATCCATATTAATTCAACAAATGAAAAAGCCCTCCATTTATTTGGCTCTTTGGTTGGTTCTTCTGGCATAAGAAGACCCTTTTCGTCCCAATGAACAATGGTGCGGTAGTTTATTCCCAGATCTTTTGGGGCAAAGGTCTTTTCAAACATAATGCTTCCTAATTCTTTTGCAGAGGCAAGATTTAATTGGTCTTTATATTCAAGGATTTTTTTTAATGGTTCCATGTAACAAATATACAAAATTACACATACGTATACGTATATTTTTAAATTTATTCTTATCTTTAACAAAAAATAAATCACCTAATGAAGCCAAAAAGAAAACAAGCCGCAAGTAAAATACTTTTGTGTGAAATTTGCGGCAAAGAAGTTTTTGCAAGAGGACTTAAGTCACACATTCGTTTAAAACACGAATTGAACATTGTGACTCAAGTCATTTCGAAACCGGTGACTCAAGTGGATGAAAAAATTGAGGTTGAGTTCATTGAAGATTCAGAATTATTTAGTACTCCTGAACAAATTGCACTTAAAAAATACGTAGACCCATACACGAGTTTTGCTGCTTGTATCAGAATGGGATTGGTATATCGAAAATTATATTAAATTATATTTAGTTATTTTTTAAAATATTTCGTTTATTTATAGTATAATTTTTACCAAAAACTAAATTAATGGTAATGAATATAAATTGGAAACCTATAGTTGGATTAAACTTTACATTAGGAACATTTGATACATATTGCCATTCTTTAGTATGGAATGCTTGGCGACCATCATTTATTGTTTTACACAATACAGGCACACCAAATCTTTCGGATAGAAAAGATGGATTAACAATTACTTAAATAAGGAATCTAGAGACCTATTATCGCGATACAAAAAAATGGAGTGCCGGCCCACATTTATTTATTGATGACAGGCAAATTTGGGTTTTTACACCTTTAAACATGAGTGGTGTTCATTCTCCCTCGTGGAATAAGTTATCTTTAGGGATTGAAATGTTAGGAGACTATTCGAAAGACGATTTTACCTTGGGAAGAGGTTTTGCTGTAAGACAAAATGCTGTATCAGCAATGGCCACTTTATCAGCCGCTTTAGGCCTTGATCCCATTACTATAAAATTACATAAAGAGGATCCATTGACAGATCACAAAGATTGCCCAGGAAAAAGTGTTATTAAATCTCAAGTAATCAGCGAAGTACAACAACTAATCCAGCTGAGACATGGTAATGAACATTAATATAAATGCATTTACAATATAGTTTTACCTTGTTTTACCATTTTTTTCTTAATTCCTTTTTTATTTCTTCTAAAATAGATTGCTCTGAAATAGCCTTACCTGTATTTTTTTTATATAATAAACAATGCATCAAAATATTTAAAATTGCTCCTCCTGAGATAATATCTCTATTTAATTTATTTTCTCTAAATCAGCTAGCCAGAGTGGCTTAGCCTAAAGAAATCTGACCAAGAAAAGTCCAAAGAGAGTATTTTCTGCATCAGTAATAATGATTTTAAACCAACCTTGACTTTTTGTGAAAACACTGCTATTATTTTAAAAGTATGTACAATAGACTTTCAATACTCTCCAATAATTAGCATTAAGCTTTATAAAATTTTGGATATTTGGTTATACCTTTTAATTAATAAAATTTTTTTTGAAGTAGAACAGGGTATTTTTTTATTAGCATTTTATCGGTTATGTTTTCTTCTTTTTCTATAAAAGAAATCATTTGTGATTGGACTGTACTAATTGCATCATCCAAACTTGAAAATAACACCCTTGCATTTTTGTCTTCAGTTTTATAAAAAATTGAACTGGGTAACCGTTTAGTATCAGAATACTCTCTCTTAAGATAATCCAAAAGAAGATTGTTGATTAAATTAGTATTTGGTTCATTATTGTTACTTGTTGCAATAGTTTTGTTATTAAAAGTAACCACAAGATTCTTGTCAATTTTAATGTAAATAGTATCTTGAAACTTGCTATTAGTTAATTTATTATCCACGCTGATATCGAATGACATTTGAAGCATGTAAATAATCGATGCATATTTAAATAATGTTGAGTTAACAGGCTTAATTGTAAAGCCTGTCTTCTCACTCCCTCGCATTAAAGTTCCAGTATTGGACCAAAAAAATTCCATGCCAGAACCATTTGAAATTCGGCCAGAAGAGTCAATGCTTGCAATCGGATTATTTTTTGAATCTGATAAGATATCTTTTTTCCACACAGCAAGTATTTCACCCTTCCCATTCTTCACGATATTCTCTTTGCTTATTAGTCCTATAAGTTGATTCTTAAAATAAATGGTGTCATTTGATACTCTTAAACCCACTACTCCTTTTTGATCCGCTATTTCTAGGCTTTTTATCAATACCTGATTTTCGTAAGGATTTTCTGTTTCTGTATTATTACAGGAATAAAATAAAATTCCTAATAAAGCTACGCCTATTATCAATTTAAGTGAAATTCTCATATATTAACTTTTTTTGGATTTTGTAAACCTAATAAAAAGCGGAATAGATTAAGGGCTTGTTAATAACTTTTGCATATCTGCGAGACGCATACAAAAGTCATTTTTTGAAGTTAGACAGTCATTCCGCAGCAACTAAAAAAGTCAAAAATAGGCATAAGCTATGTTAAACTTATTACAGTTTAGAGTAAATACAGATTCATTAAAAACTTATATTTGAAAATAAATTTAAAAATAAAACTATGAATTTATGGATGGTTAGAGCCGGCAAACACGGCGAAAAAGAAGAAATTTGTATAGATAAAGGGCTTGTTATTATTAGCTGGAATGAATTACCTAATCTAAAAACTTTAAAAACAAAGGAGTCTTTAAAAGAGGAATATCAAAAACATTATAGTGAAAAGAGTATTTATTCATTAGGCTCAAAAGTTGGGCAAATATGGCGTTTTGCTAATGATATAAAAAAAGGAGATTTGATTGTTTTACCATCAAAATTTACCCCTGCAATTCATTTAGGTATTGCTGTTGGAGAATATGAATTTAAAGAAATTGAGGGGGAATTTAGTCACATTATAAAAGTGAAGTGGGAAAAAACAATTTCACGAACTGAATTTGAAGAAGATTTACTCTATTCGTTTGGCTCGTTATTAACTGTAAGCAATATATCAAGAAATAATGCTTACGAGCGAGTTACTAAAATTTTGAAAGGTGCGTATAAAAAAAGTACAAATGATAAAAATGACTGGCAAGAGTATGAAAAAGATGACCCCATAAAAAATATTAACACAGATGATTTAATTTACACAAGAATTGAAAAATTTATTCAAAATAATTTTAAAGACTATGACTTTGAAGATTTAATCAGAGAAATTTTAAAAGCTCATGGATTAAATACATCAAGTATTAGAGAAATTGGTAATATAAAAAACTCTAAAAAGAAAGGCTCAGATGGAGGTGTTGATATATTAGCTTCGAAAGGTTTATTGGGATTTGAAGAGCCAAAAATTTGTGTACAAGTTAAATCAGGAAGCTCACAGCAGCCACCAGCAATTTTAAGAGAATTATATGGGGTTATGACATCTTTTAATTCAACCTCTGGCTTATTAGTTTCTTGGGGCGGGTTTTCGCCAGCTTTAATAAAGGAATCTCGTGAAAAATATTTCTCTATTCGTCTTTGGAATTCTGATAATATTTTGAAAGAAATATTTGACAACTATGACAAGTTTTCGCAAGAATTCAAAGCTAGATTGCCATTAAAACGTATATGGATTTTGGAAGAGGTAAATTAATAAGTATATAGTCATTTTAAGAGATAGATTATATAGTTTTACCTTCTTTTCTTAATTCTTTTTTTATTCCTTCTAAAATAGTTTGCTCTGTAATAGCCTTACCTGTATTTTTTTTATATAATAAACAATGCATTAATACATTTATTATTGCCCCTCCCGAAATAACATATTTCTCAGAAATTTTTTTGATATCAATATCTGAATTTGGTTTAATATGTTCAACAAAAGCATTTTGCCATAATTGTATTCTTTCTGCAACACCCGGCATCGGAAAATGTATCATGGATTGAAAGCGACGGGCAAACGCTTCATCCAAATTTATTTTTAAATTAGTTGCTAAAATTATTAACCCCGGAAAATCTTCGATTCTCTGAAGAAGGTAGGCTATTTCTTGATTAGCATATTTGTCGTTGGAAGAGCTCGTCGCTGTGCGTTTACCAAATAAGGCATCCGCTTCGTCAAAAAATAATATCCAATTTTTATTCTCTGCCATATCGAATACAGATGCTAAATTCTTCTCTGTTTCGCCAATGTATTTCGAAACAATCATCGACAAATCTATTTTATAAACGTCTTTACCTGTTGATTTACCCAAAAGTGATACCGTTAATGTCTTGCCCGTACCCGGTGGGCCATACAAAAGACTTCTATAACCCGGCTTAATTATTTTTTTTACGGGATCATTTTCTTTGACTTCCTTGTTCCATTCAATCCACGTTTTTATTTCTTCAACTTCTAATTTCACGTGATGTTCAAGAACCAAATCCTCCCATTCCAAATGCGTATATATTCTTTTAGCAGGAAAATTTGGGCTATAATCTGGCTTGCTGTATTCGCCTGATGTAAAAAATGAGAGGTATTCTATATTGATGGTTAGCATACCACTCATCATTGGCTCACCTGAATCCACTGTAAATAATTTTAAAATATTACTTTTAAACAAAATCGACTTATGGAGTAAATAATATTCAGTCTCCATACGTTTATGAAGGTCGTTTCCTGCTAGGATAAACAGAAGGGTTTCGCCAGTAGGAATAAAGCCATTAAAATTTTTTCCCTTTACACCACCAAATTCTGAGAAGTTACGATCGTATGTTGAATTTCTGGTAAAAAAAACGTCCAAAAGTTCCGGCTTAAGATGCGGGAGAAGTGAGAGAATTATTGCTAATCGGTCATCTGTTTTTATTTCATTCTCTAAAATAAATTTTGAGTAGATGGAAGATTCAGATTTAACGATTGGCACTTTCACTTCATAAATACTTTTATATTCACACTCATTATTAAAATACAGTTTCATACGCGTATCTATAACAGAAGTTATCCAATTAATTTCCTTCTCTATAGTTAAAGAATTATTTTTTAGTTCATTTACCTCCATTTTACGTAAAGCGAATTTTTCATCCAAGGTAATTTTATTACGGAAATATTCCACGGAATTTTATCAACTAACATATCATAGGATTTCATTTCAACATGCAAAATAATTTTATCTTCTCCCCACTCTATTTTACCATCTCTTTTTAAAAATGAATTTCTAAGACCTTCTATACTAGTATTACTTATTATATCCCATCTAGAAATTGCTGTATTTAGCAGTTCTTCTGACATTTTCCGTTCTTCATCCGTTAAACTTATGCTTGTATCTATTGGAAAGTTTTTGGGCAAATCACATAATAGCTTGTTCAGCGGCATCTGGTATTCATAATTGTTCTCTTTCCCCGTAACTAAAAATTGTAATAAATTCGAACCTCTTACTTTTGCACTTTTTGATATAAATTTGTTTTCATTAACAAGCCCTAGTGATTGAAAATAAAAACTAAAAAAAGGCCAAAGTAATATTAAACCGGCATTTTCTACAAAGACAAAATCTTGTTTCACTTCTTCATGAATTTTTTCCTTTTTTTCATCTTTTCTTTTTTGTTCACGACCAATTGTATGAAGCATTAATCCTAACGGGGTTTTTAATTTTAACTCATTTTTTAATACTGCAATTTTGGTTAAACTTAAAAAATCATAATATTCTTTGGAATCTCTAATAGTTTTAGAAATAATATATTTTATGTAATCAGAAATACTAAACGTTTTCGATTTGTTTGCTATCAAGAATAAAAAGCTAATTTTTAATAGTTCAAAAAAATCAATATTCATTTTGCTTTTCGAGTTACCCTGTTTAAAAAGAATTTTAAAATCGTGTAAATACTTTTCGATAAATATAAATTCATCCTTAAAGAGTATATTTATTATATTAATGACTTCAGGTTCATTAAACCAAAAAATAAAACGATTAAAAGCCATCTCATTCTTTAAAATTATATACAAATATTTGTTCTCCGAATGACTACCATTTGATTTAAAGTTATCTAAGACCGACAAAACCAGATCTTTTTCGTTTACTTTTAGCCCTTTAGAAACTCTTCCTGTTTGTAAACAATTTATCAGATATTCCAAATTTTGAAGGTAGTAGGGGTTAATTTTTGATTTTTCAAAATTTACTTCCATGACACTTTCGTCTGACGTTAGAAGCGTATTTCGATCTACTTTTTCATTTTCTAATTGTATTATGTCATCTTCATTAATCCGTTTATTATATGCTAATTTTTCAATAAGCTTTGAGTTAAAAAGTAAAAAATACTCATTAAAATATTTCTCTTTTGAAAACACATCTATTCTTAATAATTCTTTATAAAATGAAATTATATCTACATCAAATGTTTTTACTACTTTTTGTATTTCTTCCCAAAGCGTATTTTCTCCCTTTTCCTTTTTTAAAAACGAAAAAACCAAATACGTTTCAAGAAATATTTGTAAATATTCAGGATAATTAAATTTATGCTGTATTTCAGGTAAAAGCTTTTTTAGAAAGACATTTTCTTTTTCGTGTTGAAAAAAATTAATTTCATTTGATAAAAAACTGTTTAGAATTATTGTAATTAAATGTTTTCTAATTTTGCTTTCGCTGATATTTCTTTTCAAAAAATTTTGCAAGCGCTTGTTTCGCTTTTTTGTGTAATGGGTTCCAAGAATCATAAACGCTTCTTTTTCATCCTTTACTTCTGACCACCAAGGTAATTTGCCATTTGTAAGAAAATAAATCAAAACATCAATTTGCTTATTAGAGTCTAATTTTTCTATTTCGTTTCCGTCGTTATAAAAGTACTTGTCCTTATTTTCAACTTTTTCAATATTTTGTTCTTTAGCTTCTAAATTAATAAGGCCGCTATATTCGATAAACCCAGTTTTTTGTATAGCAATTTTTGATTCTTTCAAAAAATAATCAACATCCATTTTTGATTTTTTCGACAAGCGTCCTAACAGCAATTTGATAAACACCTCTTTGTTAAAAATATTTGATTTATATTTTAACGTAATATTTAATATATCTGAGTATAACTCTGATTTAAAAGAACTAAGATTATCTGTATTAATAAAATTAAAGTGGTTTTGTGCTTTAGTAAGTACATTAAATAAATCAAAAATCCATTTACTATACTGAGGTTGGATACGCAAAATTGTATTTTCCAATAATGTCTTATTCATGGAGCCTTTTGAACTAATTTTTTCAACTTGACGTTCAATATCTTTATAATCGACATTAATTAAATTACTATATTCTAAATAGCCTACTTTCTCTAAGGCTGTTTTAGCATTTATTAAAAAGAACTGAGTTGGAATTTTTGATTTGATAGAAAGTGTCACGAGTAAGTTACGTAAATAAGCCTCCTTCGAAAAAACTGTATTTTTTGATTTAGTTGAATTAATAATAATTTCTGAGTATAACTCGACTTTAAATTCATTTAAATTACTCGCTTCTAAAAAATTAAAATATTGGCGGCTTTTAATAATTGCACTAGAAAGTGCCATGATCCAATTCGCATTGTTTGGTTGAATACTTTTTACAATCTCCTCAATTCTGTTTTCATCTACTATTCCTAAGAAATTCTCGCTAACGTTATTTTCAACATAGCTTTTTTCGAGGTATAATTCTATATCAATTAATTTTCCATAGGCACTATTGTCTGTTTTTTCAAACCCTTTTTTGATGTTTTGAGCTAATTTTAGTTCATCCATTTTTAGATTATCTGCAAGAAATGAAATTACATCCTTTATTATGTTACCCTTATTGAAACTACTATTTTCAAGATCAATAGATTTTTCTAAAAGTATTTGATTTAATGTTTCTCTATATTTACCGTGCGTAGTTAATATTTCAAAATCCAATTCCGAATTTTTTATAATGAACACTATTGAAATTAACCAGCCAGCATTATTCGGTTGAAATAATTTAATTATTTGTTCTATTATTTTATCCGGAAAATAATGTGTAATATTTTTAAGAATTACTTGATCTCTATTTCTTGCTAAAAAATTCTTTACTTTATTGGGATTCGATTCAAGCAAGTGAAGAAATAAAGAATAAAGATTTTGTTTTGTAAGTTTATTAACATTAATTGGTACTATACTAGTTTCTAGAAAAACGAATAAAATTTCAGACGTGTCTTTTATTAATCCAGTTTGGATATTTTTTTCTTCTTGATTTTTTGAAGATATTTCATCAGTGTCATTTTTCACATCTTCCATAAAGATTTCACGAATGTAAAGCGGTAGTCCAATTTTTGATAAGACGCTAAACTCTTCCCTAATCTGTTTCGATAACATGATGAGTAGCACATTATAACTAACATTATAATGTGCTGCCATCTGCTTAATTAAACTCCTTACAAAGCTTCTGGTATTAAAAACAGAACCCTTTTCAACAAAAAGATAGGTTAATACAAAAAGGAATTTCGCTTTTTTAAATTCAGAAGATTCTACTTTAATTAAATTATTGTTTTTATTGGCGATATCTAATTCATGTATATATTTTATTATGATTTTTCCATTGACTGGCTCTACGAGTTTGATTATTTTAATAATATTTTCTTCATAAAATTGGTAAACAATACGTTTCCGTACCTTTTCTTTTTTTCCAATTTTCTTTAATAATTTTATTAAACTAGTGGGTTCCTTTTGAATAGTTTCTAAAAGAACTGTTTCGATACTAAAATCGGTTTTTGAATTATTCCATTTATAAACACCTGTAATTAAATAATATTCTAGAGATTCAAGAAGATGACTTATATTATTCGCTGCTTTAAGATCTGATTCTGCTTTATAATTTTCTCCCCTATATAAGATTAATTTTTCTTTTAGAAGATTTAAAACCTTTTCCGGCAATTCCTTTTCAATATCATTATAATTAATTTTACCGGCGTCTAACGATAATTTATTAATTTGAATTAACTCATTGTTTGGACTAATTGTAGTAAATAATTTATCTATTTCAATAGTTAAAGTTGAATTAAAAAGTTCACTAATTTTTTCCTGCAATTCTAAATTTTTTTCAATTGAAAAAAAGTCTAATTCAAATATTACGCGGTAAATAACGTTTGATGGGATGGACATTAATCACTTTTTGAAATCTTTAAATACTGGGTTATTAATAAGAAAATCGGTAATATTTTCTATTCCTCCCCCACCTTCAAAAACTTGTTCTTTAGAATCTTGTTTACTTAAAATATCCATGGAAATATACTCTGAATAAATTCTTTTAAATTCCGAAAACTCTAATTCTTCTTTAATAAAAAATAAGTGAAGGCTAATATGAGCGGGAAAATTTTTAACGAAAATGGAATGTAAATAATCTGTATCAAAATCATTATGTTTATTAGAATCTATCTTAATTATTATCGACATTCTAGCAGAATAAAAATTTTGCTTTATAATGTTGTTTTTAACCACCACTCCTATTTCCGAAGTATTACTCATTTTTCCAGTACTATCTAACAGTTGAGAATAAGCTAAAGGATTACTATTGTCTGTTGTTGTACTTGACGAAATCCAAGTAAATTTCTTTTCCTCAATTTGTGGGAGTAATAGGATATGATCGATAATATAAATATTTTCTAACTCAATGTAAATTTTGAAAAAATCACTAATAAATTCTCCAATCTTTCTCTCTATAGAGCCGCTATCTATATCAGAAAGCTTACCATCTATAAGGTTATACTTATCGCCATTAACGATTAAACGTAAAGTGTACTTGTTATCTGAAATTTTTACTTGGTAATTATTTTTGTCAAGACCGCCAAATACACAATTATGAAACATACTGCTCTTTACATTTAAATCAACTTTACCAGAATCAGAAAATTTAAATAAATCATTCGCTTCATCGTATTCCGAAAGATATAATAAACTTAATTTTTCAGATAATAGTATAATATTAAGGGGATTGTATTTAATATTAGATAAGGAATGGAATAAACTAATAACACTTATGTTTTTCAATTCGTAATTATCATTTTCCGGCTTAATACGCCCCCTGTATGCCGTTAGTTCATCTACAATTTGTATCAATTCCTCTTTTATTTCAATAATTTGAGATGGGTTAAGCGAATTAGATTTAGCGACATCATTTAATGAAAACCCAAATCTCGCAAGCAAATGATCTAAAAACATATTTCTACGTGTTTTAAAATCATCGGTTAAATGACATATATCTTCTAGCCCTTTTATATATTGATTTTCTTTATTGGACGTAAAACTAACTGAATTAAAATAATATTTATTTCCTTGTTTACTATCATAAATCTCGGAAGCATTGCCCTGAAAACCCTTTAATAGAGGGGATGCATCTGGTACCTGATAGACATCTTGATAAAAAAAAGTTTGTGTTTGCTTTTTAACTGAGAAAAGGTTTCCGATACTTGAAACCTGTTTATTAAAATCCGCCAAAATTTGTTCAAAAAAAAGTAGATATGATTTTAATTGTAATGCTTGAGCTTTTCGGGTGTCTGAAACATTTTGTGATAATTTACTTTCACCAATTCCATAAATTAAGGGGAAGTCATTTTGTATTGAATCATACTGAGAAAGATTAACATACGTCTCTTTAGGTATTTCTATATCCAATTTAGAAGGAGCATAACTAAATTTATCTGTTTTTCTTTTATGGTTTACTAATTTATTATATATTGAAATAACGTTGTTACCATTATACGGCATAGTAATATTATCTTGAATTACAGATATATTTAAATTATTAGGATTATTAGCCGGGAACTCATGTAATAATTCTTCGCCAGGAGATAAGGATTCTTTAATATTTAAATTTAGAACGTTCTCTTTACTTATGTCTATAAAAGGCTTTTCGCTATTTAATGTTTTTTTTATATAAAGTGTTTTTTTTATATCGTCTGTTTTCTCATTTGATATGTAGAACAAACTCAAATTGTTTACACTTTTTACACCTTTTACGTTACTAATAATTTTTACAAAATCATCAACGTAAACTCTAGTTGTCTTTTCCTTTAAATCTTGGTTATTTATAAATCCATTTTTTAATTTAGGTCCATCGAAAATTTGATCAGAATTAAATCCTAAATCTATCATATTTTGATAAGAATAATGCCTTATTTTTGGATTAATAAAATTTTCTATTTCAAAAAATATTTCAGCAAGAATTTCTTCAACATCTATTGATTCATCAATACGAAGGATAAACGAAATTGAAAACTCAATATCTTTTAGTACTGTAATTTTTGTTTTAGGGAAATACTCAGAGAATAATCGATAGCTATTTAAAAAAATTGATATTTCCTGCTTTAAAGCTAATTCATTTACATTTTTATCCTCCAAGTCCAACAACACTTCATATAGACCCTGTATTCCAATATTTTCATAATTCTCACTATTGTAATAATATGGAAAAACCCACGCATTATTTACATTTTCAAAATTGTCAATAATTAATTTTCTATAATCGTTTAAGGTAAGTGGTGCATTATGTAATATTTCTGTAGCAGTAAAAAAAGCATTTTCTTTATAATAAGTATCTCCATTTTCTTTAGTTAAAATACCATTGATTGGGATTTCTGTACGATCAAATAATTCGGTAATAACATAACACAATATTTCTAAAATGGTTACACCAGGGTCATGTTCGTTGTAATCTGTCCAAATACTACCTGAGTATTTTTGAAGCAAAGCTATCGCCTCATTGTAAAGCAGCTCATAATCAGTTTTTTGACTGAGGGGTATTTGGCTTATTGTTAATTGCTTTTCCAATATAAAATTGTAATCTATTTTTTCTTTTTATTTGATATATTTAAAGTATTACTATTTGAAGTACTTGTTACCACTTTTTCAATTAGCTCATACACTTCTTCAAATGGCCTTTTTCCTAAAGCATTTAATAGTAATTTTATTTCCTTTTCGTTTAGATGCAGTGTATATATTTTATTCATACTATTCTGAAATCAATTTAGTAATATTATAATTTATTTTAATGCCACTTCCAAAATCGTTTTTTGTACGAATTTCTAAGTTGTAATTGTTTAGTGACCCAGTCCATCTTAATTCAATATTAGGAAAAAAGCCTTTGTATCTTGCTGTATGTTGAACAATAGAATTCTTCGAATCTCCATAAGCACTTAAAGCCGTTGCATACAATAGTGCATAGTTCCCACTACCTTTTAATCCTTTTGCTGAAGCAACTATCTCAAAAACATTCAATCCGTCTAAATTTGTAATAATCTTTTGCCATTTACCATTTGCTAGTATTTTATCAGGATTAACAGTTGAATCGCTATAGGTTCCCACTCTTGCCGAAGATGCAATAGTTCCATTTACGTGTAGTTTATAAAGTGGTGCTACAACACCAATACCAACATTTCCGGAAGGCTTTAAATTCATTAAAGATTCACCAGAGGTCAAGTTAATAAGACTCAAGCCATTATCTTTTTCATTATCTATCCGCGCAAAATGTGAACTAGTAAAGGCAGGGTCTTCTCCATCTGCCAATATAATATCGTCATCTAGTTTATTGTACATTGAATCAATTAAGTCCTCAAAATTACCTTCAGTTGGTCTCTTGTCTTTTTTAAAAAATCCTTTTAATGTGTTTTTATCCTTTATTGCCATATTAAATTAAATATAAAATATCGTCTTGTGTATCAGAATCTAGCTTACTATATCTTTCATTTTTTAGTAAACCTGTTTTTTGCTTAGCATTTGTTTCTTTTTTACTTTTAGCTATTATAAAATCTCCTTCAATAGTAAGTTCATTTATGAATAAAGCTTCTGGTTTAAAGTATTTTTCTTTATCAATAGTATAGATCAAATGATTTTTCTCAGGAACAAAAACTGAATAGGGTGTTAATGCATATAAAAGGTCATCTGAAATATTTGGATCATTACCTTTTTCATCATCGTCTTGAGATGGCTCTATTCCCACAGCAGAATCATAAAAATGATATGCTCCTTTTATTTTTGATATTTTAATTATTGAAAAACCAGTTACAAACTTAACATAGTCTAATTGTTGAATAAAAGATAATATGGTAGATTTCTGGATGCCATTTCCAATATTATAAGCAAGCGCATTACCTTCAATCCAAGGCGTTAAAAAACTGTTTATATCGTCGTTTAATTTTTTAAGAAAAAAGGGATTATTGTCTTGAAAAACAACTTTACATTTAACCTTAATGCGTTCATAAATTGGATTATGTATTGTTATTTTAGCATGAATGGAGGTAAACTGACTAATGAAACTTTTTATTTCTTCTAAAACCGTAAAACCAAAAGTTGGTTCAAGAATGGATATATCTTTACTATTAATTAATTCTGAATTTATTTTTGGAATAACAACTATATCTATGTTTCCAGCAGCTACATTATTGCACGTATTACGTTGACTGGTGGAGGGGATTATTTTTATTTTATATACTTTAGGGAAATTTTGTAAAATTAATCTCTCATAATCCCAAGGTATTATAGCTCTGTTTTTATGTCTTAATCGTTCACTAACTCGTGTATAAAATAAATTTTTACTCTCCTTTAATAATCCACCTGTTGAAGGAAAAGGTTGTGTTATCAATTTAACCTGAGGTATTAGTTCAACCGCTTTTTTTATTGTTAGTGCCGGCAATACCAAGCTATCTCGTTGCACATTTCCCGTATTATCATACATTACCTCAACTGCCTGTGTGTATATCGAAGTCAAATTTCCAAAGACATTTGTTTGATCTGCAAAATCTGATTGTATCCTTATCCAAACTAAATTATCCGGCATAACATTGTTATTATTTGTTATGTCTTGAGGTATTTTTAAAGACACAATACCCGACTTAATGAGCCCGTTAGTATTATCGTGTAGGTTTAAATCGGGTGTAAAATTTTTCCAATCATCGTGCGATAAATAACTCCATGTCAGTTTTGGAAGGTTATTTAAAGATGCTTCAACATTTTCTTCTGATAACTTAAAAAAAATAGTTAAAGACTGAGGTGCTATGACGTTTTTTAAGCCAATAAATAAATATCCACTATTAGCCATATACTCTGGCAGTATTAATGGATACCCTGATATTTTTTTATCGTTTTCACTACTAGACTTAATGTTTTTATGATCCTCAAAATTTTGTCTTTTAAAAAAGGAAGTGCTATAGGTTTTAAATGTATCTAAATAATAAAAAGGTTCGTACCCATCCACTGAAGGAACTCCAGGAGTCAGGTCAATTTTGTCTTCAGCTTTATAATTAACATAAATATTGTTTGCAACAGGCGTAAATGGCACGTTAGGCAAAGGCTTAATTGTATTTGTTTCGGCGTTTCCCCCTTCAAGATCTTTTATAACGGAATTTAAGCTGGGTGTTAATTGACTCTTCGCATTTTCCATCAAAACAGATGATAAAACACTGCTGTATAAACTGTTTCCAAAACCGTAATCGGGAGAACATAATTCAAGTTTAAAAAATGCATCTGAAGTGTTTTTATCGTATTTTAAAGGTAGATTAAGGGCACTTGGATCTATTAAAGTCTTTTTGATAGCGTCCGAAAGTGGGGTCATTTTAAAGTTCGAATTTGATGTAAGTGCTCCGTTAGAATCTGTATTATATAAATAAAAAATGGGAGAAAAAGTATCCGGAACAATCCATCTATTTTTGTTTAAAAAAGAACACTTAATTTGAAAAGCATCATTTGTAAAAGGAGGATCTATTTTATAATCCGCATAATAACTTTTAAAGTCTTTAGTTAAAGGAATGGATTGCCAATCAATATTTACATTTATGTCTGTAACATTTTTTATAAAAATTTCGTTACTACCGATTAATAAATAAGACGAGTTTTTTTCAGGTCTTAGTCCAAATGGCTCAAATGGTTTACTGGAATCGATAAGTGATTGTTGGTTATACAACGCCAGATTTTTAAATTCCTTAACATCGCATACAACCGAGATAGTGCGAAGTTCTAAATCTTTTAAAAAATTATATACGTAGTAAGGATAGTTGTTATTTAATCTAAATTCAAAAACGGGATAAGGAGTTGTACAAGAAGTTCCATGTATTTTTGTATTGTAAGCCACTATAGGCTCTTCAAAAGAATCTATAAATAACGTAATAATTATTTGGGGATTTGGACTAATGCTGTAAGAAACATTTGATGTAGATACTAAAAACCAATTCTTTGAACCTGTAGCTGAAACAGATATCGACTTAAAAAATAGTTTATTAAAAACCTCGTCAAACGTTAATTTGTTTCCATTACCGTCAATTAAGTTAGCAGATAAATTATTTATCTTATTTACAAAATTTTCGATAAATGAACTTTCGGTAAAATTTAAGCTAACACTTATTGTCCGTTTTCCATTACTTAAAAAAAAAGCAGGAGATGAAATAGCAAATCCAAGTATGGATGTTTCCATGGTTTGCTGACTTTCAGAATACATAAACTGATCTTCTCCAAATAGTTTAAATCCATTTGAAAGTTGCGGAATTGCATGATTAGCCTTATAAACTCCTGTAATAAAAGGTAAGGAAGGAGTCTTATCCTTTGAAGGTGGTTGTGGCTGAGCTAAAGAATTAGCGGCAATATATAGCGTTTTTAATTCGGCAATTTGTATTTGATTTAATACAACATTTTCGATAGAATTGTATATAATGGAATTTCCATTTTTATCCTTACCGGCATCAAAGGCTACTCCTTTTTTAAGCTCAAATCCCTGAGCTTCGGGGACAAGATTAAAAATTAAAAAAGTTTTATCTGGCGTTATACCGTTCTCTTCAAATTTTAAAGCTTCTTTATAATAAAAATCTAAATGCTTCTCCGTTAATCCGTTTATCTTATTCTGTGCATTTTGAAATAACTTTAAAAATGAAACCAATAAACCAATATCGGGTTTTAGGTCGCTTTTATTTTCAAGGTATCTATTAAACGTTGTATTTGCTATACTTACTAATTTAGAATAGTAGTTTAATACCTTTTGACCAATTTCAACAACATATTTATAACTATTGATTAAAAGATCAAAATCACTTTTTTCATACCCATCCTGTTCTTCAATTTTCCTTTTTTTATTATTCCTGATACTTGGATCTTCTATCCAGTATTGTTTATCAAAAGATTTTAATGTGTTCGCTTTGAAATAAACATAACCTGTTCGATTGGCATTATTTTCATAAAACTTAGCCCATACTTCTGTCTCAATTAATAATGCAGATAATTTACTTTCAACTAAGCCTATTAATTTTTGAACAAAATCTTCCGGGAGTCTTTCCGCAGATTTAACCCAATCATTAATTTCTGTAAATAAAGTTACTACTAAATCAAACAGTAACCGTAACGCATAAATCATCTGCGAAACCGACTCCTTTTTAAGGAATTCAAGCTCCACCGTTTTATTTTTATTTGGTTTGGATAAGTCTTCAGCTTGTTGAAAGGTTTTTATAATAAGAATTAACTCTTCATTAAATTTATCCGAACGCCGACTAGCAATTTCAGCGATACGAAAAAAAGGGTTATTTACAAAAAAAGACCAGTCGCCATCTTTTTTTAGACTACCACTTTGACTATCGTATTTATAATAATTTAATAATGATGCATATTTTTCGATAAACGAAATTAGTTTAAGAAAACTTCTATCGTCAATCTTTGTGTTTTCTGGTAATAATGCAGATAGGAGCCTCTCATCTTGTGATACGCCCTTATTAATATATATTAACTTATCTGAATTCATTTCTATTTAAATAAAAGCGTTCCTTCATTTAGATAAAAAGGATAAACAATGTTATTTCTATTATTTGTTATAGTAATTGTATAGGCAACAGTTATTAATATTACTCCATCAGAAATATTATCTACATCAATTAAAATATCATCTACTTTTATTCTTGATTCGTATTTTAAAATTGCATTTGATATCATATCTCTCAAAAACGCAACACGCGATGTGTCTGCATTTTCAAATAAAAACTCCCTAATATTACAACCATAATTTGGCAACATCACTCTTTCGCCCATCGACGTGTTAAATAGTATTTTCAAACTTTCCTGAATATCTTCTTCATCAGAAACCATTCTCACACCTCCATATTCCTTATCAAACTCAGGTGGAAACCCCCAACCTCTCCCTAAAAAATCATCGTTCATCGCCATTGTTAGCCTCCTATCATAACTGTTGGACATCCTGCTACTATTGAGCCGCCATGAGCAGTGCTATCACCCATTCTAGCTGCTGGCATTCCTGAAATTAAAACTGTTGCTGATCCCTTAACTATCGAATCAGGCGGGCCTACGCATACCAACATGTCACCAACTTTTGCCGCAGGTAATTTGCCTATTAAAACAGTGGCTGCACCTGGTCCAACAATTGGTCCCCCAACGTGAGGAATAGGCGGGACACCTGGTGTCTGCATTGGGCAGGTATGCATATCTGTTAATCGTGCGGCTAAAGGCATGTTTCTGTATTAATTTATCATTACCATTGCTCCTTTTACAACTACCTCACCCGAAGCTGAAAATTCTGCAGAAGCTGTTCCTTTCATGGTCATTTGAGTTTGGGCAGTTCCACTAACAGATAAGCCGGATAACGTTAAATCGTTAGTTGCAGAAACACTAATTGAGGCTGTTGCTGAAGTATTTATATTTTGATTAGCTTTAATCGTAATATCTGAAGCACTTTGTATAGTAATTCCTGAAGACGTCATTTCTATTTTATTACCGTTTTGGTCAGACAAAGTTATTGATTTTGCATCGTCACTCAACACAATTGAATTATTTGCTGGCGTAGTTAAACTTAATGATTTTTTTTCTTCATCCAAAACAATTTTTACTAAACTTTTACTTACAATCGCTTTTGTTTCGTTTTTAGAATCAGGAGTATAAGGAGGTGCTTTACTGCTACTATACATTGATCCCAAAATTACAGGGAATCGGGGATCTTCATTAAAAAAGCCTAATATGACTTCGTCCCCAACTTCTGGATAAAAATATGTGCCAGATCCAGACGTAGCATACAAATTGGCTAATCTTGCCCACACGGTTTTATTATTCATTATTGGAATAGTAACTAGGACTCGGAATTCATTGTTTGGGTCTGAATCAATTTGTTTAACAACCCCATTTTGCAATCCATTAATACCGGGTAAAATTCCAGATGCTAATGGACTTTCTATGTTTTCCATTTCTTCGGTGTACCAAGAATTATTAAGTCCTAATCCCACAGTCGTGTACCAATTACCAGACTCCATTATATGAAAAACACTTGATACTATGGCATTGCCATTAAACCGTGTTCCTACACCTGCCATTTGTATCATACTTCCTGGCAAAACCAAAGAACTCCCTTGAAATTTAATGGAGCCCCTTATCATTGAGAACCTAGATTTTAACAAACAAGAGTCTGCCCAATTTTGGATTTCTGTTTGCTCAAGTGGCGATGTACTTTGTAAATTATAAGAAGATATTCCAATCACGTCAGACATGGTTGCCGAGGTAAGGTTTCCCGCAGTGGTAACTCCGGGGTCATTTGCAGTGACCTGAATAACATCTTGCCCTTTTAAATCCCAACTTCTGGCTTGTACTTTTGAATATTGTGAACGTGCATCAGCTTCAATATCCATGCTTAAAATTGTATCACCATAAGTTAATTCTAAAACTGCTGATTTTGATGAATCTGGTTTTGCTACTGTAATTTTCCCTTGCTCGGTTGTAACAATCATTCCATTGGTTTCGGCTCTGGCAATAATAAAATCCCAATCGGATGAGTACCATTGAACTAATTCTTTATTTTGATAGGACGTACTGGTTACACTTTTTTCCAAACTATACTTTGCAATTACAGATTCAATAGCATCACTGTCGGTTGAGTTTTCGAAAACAGCATTATTTCTGCCCACAGTCATTTTAACCGATTCATCTTTGCAATGCAAAGTAAGAATAGGGCCTTTACCCGTTCTTACTTGAAGACTGTGTTTAATAACAATGCCTTTAAAAATTATTTCTTCTTCAAAATGGTATCCAGCCTTTATGGTTACAACTGTGCCGGGCACAAAATCATTTGAATCGCTGATCGGAAAATTTTCATCTGCCGGGTTTCCGTCAAGTAATTTAATAACTGCAGAAGAGATTCTGTTTACCTCCTTATTAACTTCAATAGAAATTACTTGATAGGATGTATTAATTTCGGTACCATTTATTAAAATAGTATTTGTGGCAAGATCTGTTTTTTCGTTAACTGGTGAAACTGCCATGTTATTTTTTTATTGGAGGAAAAAAAAGTTTCGTTCCGGGTTTAATATTTCGATAGTTAATAATATTATTTACTTTGGCAACCGCTCTGTAATAGAAGACACTTCCGTATGTTTTAAAGCACAAATTGGGGAGCGTATCTCCCGATTTAAAAATAATAATATGCGTTAAATCTGGTGACTCTTTTTTTTCTTTTAAAGCGAGTGTTTTTTCATCGATATAACCTTCGAACGAAACCGTTGCTTTAGCTCTAAGTGGAGTTCCATCAGGTTTAAAAAGAGAAAAATTTACATCTATACTTATTAAATGGCAATTAAAAATAAGTGACCCCCAAGAGAGCTTGAGATAATTTGGGCTATGAATTTCGCCATTAAATTCGTAAGCAATTGCTTTAAATTTTGCAACATCCTTTAACACATCTCCACTACTGCCCGGTATTATACCTGTTGCATCAAACACCAATTCCATTCCTACCTTTTCGGCACCCATTTTTTCAAATTTTGGGCTTGGTGCAGCAGTACCTGGCGATTGCTCTGTATTATAGCCTACCGAATAATTATGACTGTATTTTTCAGGATTTATGAGTACCTGATAAGGATCTCCTGCCGATTGTGAAAAAGCAGAATCTTTATAGGCATAAACAGTAAGTTTTTCTAGTTTTGATGGGGTGGCCATTACCGTTCTTTGTGTTTATTAATTTTATCTTCAATTTTTTCTATACAAAGTTCAATAATTTCTTTTTTAAGTTTTTCAAGGTCTTTTTTCGAAACTGAATGAGATTTATTTCGTAATCCAGCAACTTCATTATCAACAATAGTCGTTTTTATTACTAATTCTCTAATTTCAATTGGCATTTTTATTTTGTTTTATTGATTATTCTAAAGTAAGAATAAGCAAATTCAATGGATTCTACAACTATTTCACTTTTGGTAGACTCCAAATCGGAAAAATTCCATTTTACAGGCCATGCATTAAAAAAATTCCAAATGATGATTGGCTTCGCATCTGCATCCATCAACATGACGTTAATGGTTTTAGGAGAAATTTTACTAGATAAATCAGATATTATGGTATCAGAGCACCATGTAGCCAACTGAGAATCAGTTGTTACTAATCCTCTTTTTACAATTAAATTGGTATATTTTGTTCCGGTTGGTAGTTTATGCTTAAACCTGTTTTCACCACCTTCTGAAATCTCTTCTACACCCATTTCAGCAGTTAATCCAGAAGCTTCCTGAAACGCATAATCAATAGAAGAATTTACACCGGTGAATGATAATTTAAAATAAAAACCAACGGGAGGATAATAAACTCCCATGTTTTAAAGTTTTTACGAATTAGCAATCACAAGACCCTCATGAGCAAATTCAATAGTTTCTACGGCAACTTCATTGCCATCCGACTTCATGTCAGTTCCTTGAATTTTTGTTGGCCAAGCGTTTTGTAACGTCCATGTCATTGTTGGTTTACCCGTTTCATCAAGTAATTTAACAATAACAGTAATCCTTTTAATAGTATTCATTTTTATTGCTGAATACCATTTAAAGAAATTATTATCTTTTACAAAAATTCCTTTCTTAAGTGTAATATTCCCAACCTTAGCAATACCCGGCATTTTTATTGTAGAAAATTGCTTGCTATTACTATGTCTGTACTCAATTACTTGCGTTTCTGTTTCTAAACCTGAAACTTCTTGAAATGGATAATCTGTACCATCGATATTCACCGAAAAATAAAACTTTGGCAATGGCCATACATTACCTTGTGCTTCTCCTGCCATATTATTAATTATTAAATTTTAAATTATGATTTTTGTAATTGTTGTTTAAATGATATTTCAATAAACTCTGCCGGATGTGTTACTGCAACTAAAACTGCAACATCTAAGTATCCATCCAAAATATCCTGAGCAGTCATTGTACTTCCTAATCCAACAGAAACGCTAAAAGCCTCATCTGGTTTAGAACCAGCTAAACCTCCTTGTTTCCAAATCCCCGTTAAGAAATTTTCGATTTCGCTTTTTAAATTTATCCAAGTATTAGCATCGTTTGCTTCAAACACATAACTTCTTGCCGCTAATTTTATGGATTGTTCAAGCATAATTAACGTTCTTCTAACACTCACGTATCTCCAGTCCTGACTATTACCATCTAATGTGCGAGCTCCCCAAATCATCACACCAAAACCTTTAAAAGGTCTAATCGCGTTTACTGATTTTCCAGTAATTGCATCCACATTCATATTACTTTGCAAATCATCATTAATGTTTAATACTGCCGATTGAACCGCATTTAAGGAAATATTTGCCGGTGCTTTCCAAACACCTTCTGATCCATCAACAACCGATATACAGCCGGCAACTGCTGGTGTTGCAGGTAAACAATTTATTTTTGCTAAAATTGCTTGAATATATAATTTATAATTAGGGCTAGTTGTAAGTAAGGCGTTGTGAACAGATACCAGTTTAATGTTGTAAGTATTTTGATCAGAAGCTGAAGCACCAGAGGCAAGAGCGGCCGGTAAATTCGCCACTATTTTAGTAATATTTTGTGCAATGGTAGCATCTGTATCTTGATAAGCAGTATTAGTTTTAAAATTAGAAATGATACTGTAAAGTTCTAAATCATTAGCAGAAACTACACTTGTGTTTAACCAAGGATAATAGGCAACACCATAATTTAAGAAAGGTGATGTTATTCCATTTCTTAAAACAGTAATTGGGTCAGATTGACTAGCAACTTTCGCCGCAAACGTTAATGCATCGGTAACAGTATTACCTGCGTAAGCATCCACTAAAGTAACCCTGCTTTGCACTTTAGCACAGTGTCCAAAACTATCATACATTAATGTAAAATAATCAGATTGAGCGAGAGCCAGCCCATCCGGAATTAGTACCATTGTAGGCTCTTGTTCAGATTCTAATAACTCAAAAGCGGTTTTAGTTATACCTGACATTGGGATTTTAAGAAAGTTATCTAATGATGGACCATTAGCGCCTTCTACATCATATGTACCAATTGACATAATATAACAGCTACCTCCCCCATTTAAAAAGAATAACTGAAGGCTATTATACATGTAAAATAATTTTTGTGTAGAAATGCTGTATTGTTTACCGTTAAGGGTTACATCAACAGGAGTAACTGGGTCTGTAGGTGCTTTTGGTGGTGTAATAGCACTTAAACTAAAAGTGGTTGCAGGCCCTGCACCAAACATAGCAACGTAATCACCTAATGATTCAATACGCACTGGTTTGTTTTGTAATGACATTCCCTGAAAATTTACTCTCTGCGTATAGCCAATAAAAACCGGCAAAGCCGTTTCAACTGCCACTACTGAGTTTGGAAATGCGTTAAGCTCTTTTATGTAAACTCCGGGAACTGTTCTTTGTTCTAACATAGGTTTAAGTTTTAATTATATATAAATATATGCGTTTAAGTAAGTTGTTTCTTTTTCAAGTTGCATTGTTTCGGCTGAGGGAACCATTATATTTTTGTATTCTTTTTTCCCTGAGTCGCCATCAATTATGAGTGAAAGAACGGTTAAAGGATAGTGCTGCATCTTAATTTCCGAGCTTGATATCAGTACATAAGTCAAGCAATTTAAAATTTTTGTATTACCCTCTTTGACAAACATAATTTTATTATTCGAAGATTCAATAAATAAATTATTAACTTTTGTATTGGTTTTGTTAACAATATAATATCGCCACTTTAATGCGCTTGAATTAAAATTTAATGAAAAGTTTTTGGGCTTAATTTCCGTTTGAGTAATAATTTGATAACTCTCACTTACAGTTTGTCCATTTAAAAACATATCGATAACCGCCAATGGTTTTGTTTTAAACAAACTATTATTTGCTAAATAATTTGTACTTATGTTGTTATAAGTTATGGTATATCTTCCGTTTAAATCAGTATAAAGGGCATTTGTTGGGGTTAAGTTAGTGGGCTTTATAATGGTGTGTGTTTCGTCTTTAACAGTTAAAGCGTTGTTTTTTGAAATGGAATAATTTAAAGTGGATGAGATGAGTTCAAAGACGTCTTTTTCCGATGCAAATTGGTTTACTGATAGAGGTAGGGCAGAACTTTTTTTGCTACTTGTATGATTTGCATTTGAAAAGTATAAACAAGTGGTTTTATTAAAATTTGTAATATCGGTATAATTAAAAAAGTCTGTTTCAGGTATAGAAAATATAAACGTTAGTTTTTGCAGCAAAAAACCAAACGATTGGCTTGTAGTGTAAATTAACGTGTCGTAAAATACATTAAACCCAACATCTGTTTGTTTAAAAGCAAGGTTATAATTTGCAAGTGCTTTTTTTGTTGTAGTATCTGGTTCAATTACTAAATATGGGATTAAACTATTTTCAAAATAGTTGTGACTGATAGTAACTGAAAACAATAAACTATAACTTGCTTTCATAAATTGCCGTTTGCATTTACCTGTGGTTTTGACACCAAAGACCCCTCGTAACGTATATTATTTTCGTTTATGGTTAGCATACGCATTTTATAAATCATAGAAGGTAAATACTTTGCCCCTATGGCATTCCATAAATAATGTGCGTTTTCATAATCGGTTTTTAAAAGCTCGAATACCAGCTTATCTATCCCCTCACCCATGGACGAATAATTGCTGCGTAAAAACACATAATTCGATTGAAAAAATGCAATGGTGGACGATATAAATTTTAAACTTTCGTTATAATTATTAAAGTTGGCAGCAAATAACACATATAGATTAATGTTTAAGGGTTGGTTACGTACTTGATAAGATTGCCCTGTATTATGGGTAAAGCCCAAATTGGCAATGCTGGTTTCTTGCTCAATGTTAGCTAAACAAATTACCAGTTTATCGTGTATGGCAAGGGGTGCATGACCTGACGCGTCTACCAAATTTGAAACAATCGCTTTATCATCAGGTACCTGAAAGGCATTTTTAAAATGGTTGTTTAATTCCCCTGTTATAAACTCTAATGCCTCGTTAATCATAACACCAAAGTATAAAATTAATTTTTAGTTGTTGCCCTTGCGATATTAATTATGTTAACACTAATTAATAGTTGTTAACATGGATTTTAAATTGAGATTAATTTTTAGTGGACCAAAAGCACTTATTGCTACACAATTATTATTGTTTACTTTAGTAGTTTGTAAAAAAGTATATGCAGCTATTGCTTGCCATAGTTTTAAAAATAGTTGAAGCCGTAAAAAAAATCTTTGCTTTTATTAGCAAAGAGTTTTTTTTTATTTTTATTTATGGCATTAGCTGTAGCATTTTAACTTTAATACTGTGGGGCTTGTTGTATATTTTTCCAAGCAATACTAAATACAATGTTTATGCTAATTTATTAAGTGAATTAAACAACTCCGAAAAATTACTTGTAGCTTTTTTATTTGCCGTTAGTTTTGGTTGCATATACCTGTATAGGTTGTTACTAGCTGCTGTGCAAGGGGCGGTGTTGAAGTAAGGTTTCGAATAAAATTATGCTATTTGTGTAAAAGTATAAACTCCACCATGAAACCCATTATACTGAAATCTTGATCCTGGTGGAGAAATATACTCCAAATCTTTTTCAGCCCCACCATACATATTAGATTCAATCGTCATAACTTTAACTAAATTTACACTCATTCGTAAATTGCCATAACCACCATGTGCATTCGGACCAAAAAAAGCAAACCCTTTTTCAATGTACACCTGATTCTGAATGGCCGCCGCAGGCATAACACCTCCTAAGAGAGTCTTGGAATATCTTGACTGTTGCCCAACACTGTGATATCGGCCCGTGTCGCCCATAAAGCTGTTACCTTGATTTGATCCATAATCTTTCAATGCTCTGTATGCCTCATATAAGGCTGTATTATCCTCTCTATCCTTCCTAAGTCCATTATTTATTTCGTCATATTTATTTGCTTTAAGTCCTCCCATTCCAGTTCTCTCTTCATCAACTCCAATGTGAAGTGAAGCATGCTGATGTGCTTGAAGTGGATTGGCTATTTGTCCATTATCTACTAATTCGGTTACGATTTGCTTAATGTGATCATTGTTGAGGTTATTTATTAGCTCAACCTTCCAATTTTGAAAAGCTGCGTATCTTTCTTTCTCTGTTTCTGCATCTCTATCCCTGCTTTCCTCCTCTAGTATATTCTCCGCACGTACAATAAGATTTAATATTTCCCTCACCTTATCCTGGTTTTCCGGTTCCTGAACTAATGTAACTGCAAGTTCCTTTATTTGAGCATCAATTCTCTTTAAAGCTGCTGAGCGACCCCAACCTGCCCCTGTTACTTTACTAAATGTTCCTAATCTTGCTTTTGTATTATCAACAGGGGAATCAGTACACAATTGCGCTACAGTTTCTGTATTTGCAGGAGTAATTGTTGCTTTGCTTTTTTCCTCCAAGTCTTTTGGAACACCATCCGGAATCCCCTCTAAAGATCCCGATTCAATATTTTTTTCTAAGCCGACTTTTACTCTATTGGAAACTAACTCGATCACAGCTTCCTCATCTTTAGCACTGCTGGCCTGCGGAACGTATTTTGTAATTGCTTTCCAAACTTCACTTGCTTCAAGTGTTCCAAAATGAGCAAACCAATATGCTATATAAGGGCAGTTTGAAGAATTTTGTCCGACTTTTGATAAAATACCATCAGCTAATAAGGTAACATTTGCTTTTAGTTTTGCTAAGAATATTTCTTTTTCAGCTTCCGTTTTTAATAAAGTATTTAACTGTATTGTTTTTTGGTTTTCTGATGCATATAATTGTTTACCATTATTTAATAATTGTAAAGGTTGTTTATTATTTTTTAGAGTCTTTTTTTGAATAGTGAAGTTGATATATGCTTTGGAAACGGAATAAGATTTTAGCTGAGTCGAAATATTATTTGATTCTAATTCCTGTTTTGAATGATAATTTTCACCCCCCCTTTTTTGAATAGTAAAATTTATTCCAGTATCAGTTGGAGTCAAACTCTTGGCTTCTTTCGATTGGGAAAAATTTGTAAAATTATTTCCGGTTTCAGCATCTTTTTCTTTATTTAATCTTTGTTTCACTATATGAAGCTACACTAAAATATACGTTTTACTTGTTGTTTTTTTAACTAAGAACGAAGTTTTCAAATTAGAATAATACTCATATATAATTATTTGTTTGGCGGAACGAAGTGTCCATTTCCTCCTTCTTGATCTATAAAGAAACCGATATGAACTATAACATCCCCTGCACCATATGTCCGACTATTTAAATATCTTAAAGTGAAGATATCAAATTCATCTAAAACTATTTGTATATTTCGCCCTATTATTCTCGATAAATTTTGCACAAAATTTGCAATTTGATCCACAAACATATGTTGTTCATATATTACACCAGTAGCTCTTGCAGCATCACGTAATTGCTGTTCGGTAAACCCGTACCTTACTCTTAATGTATCCCAAAAGCACTCTCCACCATCTCTAATTCCTATGACATTGGGAGAATAATTTCTTCCAGATATTTCTGCATGAGGTCTTTCGCGTCTATGTAACCTTCTCTCTTCTTCCGATGCTTCTTCCTCTGACCGGCCACGCCTTTTGGCAGTATGTGGTCTTTGTTCTTCACTTCCAGACGCGCCTTGTTCTTTGGCTTCAGTGGCGGACTGGTCAGCTAGTCTATTTCTACCTGCAATTGCCTGTCTATTAAAACGGTCATGTATTGATAATCCGCCCCTCTCTGTTTGAGAAAATTCTCTTGCGGTTGGGGCATCAACATGATCCATTGGATTAAAATCATGAAGGTGAATGCCTGCCCCTCTCATCGCTGCAGCCGAGTGTACAAATTCTTCGGTCGATCCATAAGCATTCGTAAAATGAATAACAATACGAGGATTTCCATTTTCCTGAGCCCATTTGGCCAAATCAGGGCCACAAAGAATACATGGACTGTTATTGATTGTAATCGTAATTTGACTTACACCTACACCCTTTTGCCCTGACAGTCTTTCTCTAATTTGTGCCAATAACAGCATTTCAGCATGCCCTTCATTTTTGCGACCATCTTCATTTCTCAATTCCAATACGAACGTTGAACCATCCGAAAGAAAAACTTTTGCTGTTAAAAAAGTTACACTGTTAAATTCCATGTGTCTTATTGCGGTTCTTCTTTCCTCTGCAGTTGGTTCTCTAGCTCTATCGCCAACTGGCATTGCCGTTCGTCCTGTTGGTAACATGGGGGCATCAGCTGCACCAAATTCGAGAGGTACTGCTCTTGCGGCATCAACTCTCACATTTGCGCGAACAAGATCTTCTACATCTCTGATTGATCTTGGTTTTTTATCATCTTTGTAATGGTTAACTAATTCTACTATTCGTTCTCTATTGGATGCGCCGTACCGAGCTACCAGTCTTGCAATTAAAGCATTTATTTCTTCTTCGCTCAAGGGTTTTTTATCTGCCTTAGTGCCAAAAAGTACCCTTTGAACTATTTTAGTAACACTAGGTAGGTATGTCAAATTCTTAAATTTTCCTTGAATAGGCTTGTAATTTTGAATTTGTTTTGCCATTACATCGGCCTCTTTTTCCAACTTTGTATTATCGTTAATATTTACTTTACCTTTTAACTGTTTGGTAGGCTTTACCCTACCCTGTTTTTGCTGAACTACATGCCAGGCTTCGTGCGCTAAATGTTTTTGTTGGCCTGGGGCTATGTGAATTTGACTACCTTGTGCATAAGCGTGTGCGCTTAATTGTGCGGGTTTTGAAGAGTTATAATGTACTTTTACATCGTCCAGAGAGTATCCAGAGAGATTTTCGATACCTGATTTTAAATTCTCAGGTAAGCCGGTGGTATTTGTTTTTCTTTGAATTATAAAATTTATACCATTATTTGGCGAAGAATAAGATTTTAATTGTGTCGAGTTAGTTTGAAAGCTAAATGGGTTAATTACTTCAGCATATAATTGTGTTATAGATGAGGCTGGAGTTTGCTCAGTAATTACACTTTCGTCTACTTTTTTTTGTATTGAAAAATTAATATCAGAGTTTGGAGCATTAAATGAATTTACAGTACCGGTTTTATTTCTCGAAACTGTATTTAAACTTCTACCTAAATCAATTGGATTGCGGTTATGTATTTTTTGTTTCATCATTATAAATACAGAATTGTTTTATTTAATAATTTATTTGGCAACTCTTAATTCTTAGGGGTATTTATAATGATAAAATTTACATTATTGTGAAATAATTTAGACTATGCCATATGATCAACATTATTATGACCATGATGCTGGTTATATGCAATTCTCAAAGCGTTTACTTTTTCTAACATAACAACTAATACATGCTCAATTAATAGTGCAAATGGTACTGCTGCAAAATGCACAGTGTGAAATGGTGATGTGGAAATTATACCCGTTAGATATGCGATCATTTGAGCCAAAGGTATACCCGCACCAATTGCCATTGCACTTATGTTTACTGATAATAAAGCAATTTTTGCTAAAGGATGCAGTAAATCTGACTTAGCCCATCTATATAAAAGTCCACATCCATAAAGAAAACTCAACCCTTCGATAGTTGCAACAGCCCATACAGGTAAATAAAGATAGGAAATCAGTACCCCACCTATTACGCCTACTGTTAATCCTAAAACAAGTCCCAATAATTTCACGAAAGTAGAGGTTTGAGTAAGATAATTTCCAAGTGCTTGATTGAAATGAAGAAATTCGGCCTGAGCCTGTCGAACCAAATTTAGTCCATGTTCCTGATCTCTGAGACCTTGAGCAATTCCAGTAATTAAAGGTGTGTGTTCGTCTACTAAGTTTCTTATCTGCGTCACCCCTTGCTCAACTCTTTGCAGTTCAGGCATCTTAGTTATATTATGAATAGATATATATGCATCTTTTCCTTCATGTTGATGAGTTAACTTAATCCATCCAGTCATACTTGGTAAGCCAATGGTTCTGGCAATATAATTTTCACCATCAAATTCATACCACCTTGTCCAGAAAAACTGTTTAACTGAGGGTAAAAAACTATTGCCTTTTTTGATGCTACTACCTTTGTTTTCTACCATTTGTGTGGCTTTCGCACCCATCACATCTGCCTCTTTTTCCAAAGCAGGGCTATCATTAATAGCTACAGATGATTTTAATTGTTTGGTAGGTTTTACCCTGCCTTGTTTTTGTTGCACCACATGCCAAGCCTCATGGGCTAGATGTTTTTGTTGACCTGGGGCAATATGAATTTGATTACCTTGTGCAAATGCATGAGCGTTTAATTGTGCGGGTTGCGATGAGTTGTAATGTACTTTTACATCGTCCATCGAATGACCGGAAAGGTTTTCGATACCTGATTTTAAATTATCGGGCAAGCCCGTTGTGTTGGCTTTTTTTTGTACGGTAAAATTTATAGTGTTAGTTGGAGATTCGAATGACTTAGCTGTTGAAGTTTTTTCTTGCTTTTGTATAAGCTTCGATTCTTCTTCTCTTTTTAATTGCTTAGTCTCCTTCATAACAATTATATTTTTAATTATTTTTTATTAAAAACAAACCCAAATTAAATTTAATTTGGGTTTGTATAATTTTCATTTAAAAAAAATTAATTAGCCTGCCCAACAGCCAAATTAGCGGCAGTTAGCGCAGCTCCAGCCGCATTGGCCTCGGTAGTGGCATCACTAAATTTCTTAGTCGTGTCGCGTAAGGCTAATTCCGCAGCTTTTTTCTCTTTTAACGATTGGTCGTACATTTTTTGTGCCTTAGCTTTTAAATCTTCCAACAACTCATCCAAGCCTTCGGTTTTATTTGTAATTAATGGTAATGTATTTTCTATTAATGTTTTTGTGCTATTTAACGAATTATTTAAATGTATAACAGAAGTAGCGGCGGTAATAGCATCTACTAATGCTTTTGAAGCAAGAGTAACCGCCGTTTTCGCATCAAGCACTGCTTTAGCAGAATCTTTTACCAATAAATTTAAAATTACCTTATTGTGTTTTACTTCGTTATTAATATGGGTGTTTAACTCATCAATAATTAAAGCAAATGATACCGCCTTTGAAGCAGTATGATGAGCATCCTCTACCATGGTTAGCGATTCGCCGTGAAGTTCTGAAGCGTTAGTACACGACAACTCTATGTCAGCTAATAAATTGATAGCTGATTCTTTTGCGTGTGCAGACGCTTCTTGATTATTTTCAGCGTTTACCAAGTCCGCGCTATCATTTTCGCAAATAGTAGTTTTGCTAGCAAGTGTATTTTCTTTTGCCGCTTTTTCGGTTGTAGCTAAAACAAGTAATTTATCTTTTGATTTTTTACTGGCTACTAACTCTTTTAGAATAGAGTTTTTTGTTTCTGAAAATCCCATATGTTATTTTTTTGAAGTGTCTGTTGATTTTTTATCTTCTTTAACTATTTTAAGCGCTTCGTTTAAACCCAATTTAATTTTATCTTCTTGGTTAGCCTCTTTTGCACTATTAAAATCTAAAGTAGCTTTTTCAAGTAATGATTCATCATTTGCGCTAGTGGTAGCTGCCTCAGCGTATTGTTTTGAAGCTTGTTCCACGTTTGTTTTGGCAGTGGTTAATGTAGTATTTATAGCCGTATTTAACGCATCAATATTGGTAGAAAAATCAGTTATTAGGGTGCTAATAAATTTAGCATTTGATTTTGCAGAAAAGATTGTAGCTTGTAATGAAGACATGGTCGCTTTTTCTGCAGCTTCAGCGGCATCTAAGCCCTTAGTATAAGCTTCCTTTGCCATGTTAGAAATTTTGGTATTAGCATCTTCTGATGCTGCTTTTGCATTAATCGCTGCGGCATCAGAACTTAGTATGGCAATAGATTCCATAGCGGCTTCGATACTTTTAGCGGCAGCGGCCATATTTTTTGCAACAGTTTCTTCGTCGGTTGCAGCAATTTTTGCCATTGTAACAGCTCTGCCGGAAAGCAACTTAACTTGCGCTGCAGTTTCGCTCATTGCCGAAAGATGGTTATAATACTCTGTTGCTTTATCTAAATACTTCTTTTTATCTTTTTTCAGATTTTCAGAAGATTTTTCAGTAATTATTGCGTTTTTATAGGTATTTTGAGTAGCTTCTTCATTATTAATTAAAGACGCTTTTACTGTAGCTAAAGCAGTTTCAAGTTCTTTAAGATAAACATTATGATTTATTTGCTTTTCCATAGAATATACGATCTGTAAATTAGGCTAAATATATACTTAAAAATTATGAATTTTAACTTTGTTGAAAAAATTACAATAATGTTAATTAAATGGATTAAATTGGTAGCTGTAAAAATGCAAAAAATGAAACGTTTACATAAACTGTTTTTTATTTTTATATCGCTGTGCATATCAACTACACATACGTTTATCTATGCGCAAGAAAAAGCCGACTCAATTACATCTCATGACTTTTTTTTAAACATTAAGGATTCTGTTAAAAAATATTTCCATTCAACCCATTTATTAACAAATAATCATATTCAGTTAAAAAAAACTTCGGACTCATCCAAATTAAAACCAATAGTTAAAATTTTTGGTTGGCATACCTATTGGATGAAAAACGCTTACATCAACTACAATTATTCGTTATTAACACACGTTTCTTATTTTTCGAGCAAAATTGACCCAAGTACTGGCAACATAGAATATAATGGTTGGGACACAACTTCATTCGTTAATTACGTAAAAAAACAAAATCCCTTATGCAAAGTTATTTTAAATGTTACTTGTTTTGGCGCATCGCCCATTAAAACTTTTTTAAACAATTCTAATGCGCAAAGTAATTTTATCAAAACTATTTTATCAAATGTAATTAGTAAAAAAGCAGATGGTATTTGTATTGATTTTGAAGGAATACCATACAGTGCTAAAGCAAGTTTTAGTAATTTTATATCGAATTTAAAAAGCACTTTTAAACAAAATGGTTTGCTAGTTTACATTACTTTGCCAGCTGTTGATTCTGATTCTTCACCTTTTGATTTTAATGCCCTTCTTAAGTCTGTAGATTTATTTATAATTATGGGGTATGATTATTTTGGCTCATTTAGCAAAATCACAGGCCCCATTGCCCCTTTAAAATCGTCGCCAAACTGGATAACAAATCAAATTGAAAGCTCAACAGAATATTATTTAAAAAACATTCCAGATTCTTTATTACTACTGGGAGTTGCCTATTATGGAGCCATTTGGGAAACCGATGACGAAAATATTCCTTCAAATGTTTTAAGTTTTGCTGGCTACAGATCATATGGCTATGCATTATCTATGCTCGATAGATTTAAAAATGACACTGTAATTAATAGTAGTTATTATATTTTTCCATATGATAAAGGAAAATACCGTCAATTTTGGCTTGATGGCGTTTATTCACTTGGAAAAAAATATGATTTGGTACTAAATAAAAAACTTGGTGGAATTGCGATATGGGCTTTGGGCTTTGATGAGGGTAGTAATAATTTATGGGATTTAATAGAAAATAAATTTACATCAACAAAATCTTATTCTGTTACATCTCAACCTCTTCCAGTTATAACTCCGACCAACTCACCACTAATTACTAAAATAATTGTTTTAGCAAAATCAAAACCGTACTTATTTGGCCTATCTGTTTTTTTGATGCTTTTAACTTTATTAATATTATTATTAAAGGTAGTTAGTACTAAAGACAACATTCCAAAATTAAAAAGTACAGGTTTATATTATTTATTACTTTTTGTAATGGTAATTCTAATACTTTCTCTAATTTTATCCATCTATTTTTTCTGCTTTTATTCTACAGACTCTTCTAATAATTTAAAAAATACGTTACTATTTTTTATTCCATTGGTTTGTATTACTGGATTAGTTATTTTTCTTAAAATATGGAAAAATCAACGAGATAAAATAATGCCGTAAAATTACTTTTCCTATAAATTTTAACTTTCATAATTAATTAGCTTACTCAAAAAAGATATTTTGAACAAACATGCTCAACAAAACAACCTTCTTTTCAGTATTCTTTAATTACTAATTAAAAATTCCTTTAAATATTCAGATATGACTCTAAACTTGCTAAAACCCTCATATTTTCAATAAATTGGTTCGATATTTGGTCGGTAGTTCCCACAAACCTCAGAAATTATTCTGAGGTTTTTTATTTAGTAAATTGCTTCAATTGATTAATCAGGGGGTACTTGTCCGCCGCGGCGGACGTGCCCAAGTTGGACCACAAACCTCAGAAATACTACCTGACTTTTTTTAATCTTGTTTAACCCAATTTATTCAATAGGAGGCTAAGAATTAGCCGAACTACTTGTCTTAATTGGGGTTATCCCGATTTAGAAAATCACCATTTGGGTTTCATATATTCCTGAGCAAATGGTTGATTTTCTTACATCGTTTATTTATTTGGTTTTCTAAATGAATAAAATGGGTTTAATTCAAATGTGAGTACGAACGAAAAACAGACGTCTGAATTTTAATGCAAAATTCAGGTAATAAAAAACCCACGATGTAATTGCACCGTGGGTTCGAATAAAAGTAACAATCTTTTTACTTTTCTAATGCAGCTTTTAAATTAGTATCAATGGCTGCCAAAAATTCCTCTGTATATAAATAATGTTCTCCATGATTTACTTTGTTGCCATATGCACAAACCGCTAAATCCTTGGTCATTTTACCACTCTCAACCGTTTCAACACATACTTTTTCTAAAGTTTGTGCAAATCTGATTAATTCCTGATTTCCATCTAATTTACCGCGAAACTCCAAACCTCTTGTCCAAGCAAAAATACTTGCAATTGGGTTAGTGCTGGTTGGTTTACCTGCCTGATGATCTCTGTAGTGGCGGGTTACCGTTCCATGTGCTGCTTCTGCTTCCATGACTTTACCATCCGGCGTAACTAATACAGATGTCATTAATCCTAAACTGCCAAAACCCTGAGCCACTGAATCAGATTGCACATCACCATCATAATTTTTACAGGCCCAAACAAAACTACCGTTCCATTTTAAAGCGCTTGCAACCATATCATCAATTAAACGATGTTCGTATACGATACCCGCAGCCTCAAATTTTGCTTTATATTCAGCTTGATAAATTTCTTCAAATATATCTTTGAAGCGGCCATCATATTTTTTAAGGATAGTATTTTTTGTAGATAAATAAAGTGGCCATTTTTTGTTTAAAGCAACATTAAAACAAGAATGTGCAAAACCACGAATACTCTCCTCAGTATTGTACATACCCATTGCTACACCAGCACCTTTAAAATTGAAAATTTCAAATTCCTGAGTTTTACCATCTTCACCTTCAAATTTCATTGTTAATTTACCTTTTCCAGGCACCACAAAATCAGTAGCGCGGTACTGATCGCCAAATGCGTGACGACCAACGATGATTGGAGAAGTCCAATTTGTAACTAATCGAGGGACATTTTTACAAACAATAGGCTCACGAAAAACAGTACCGTCTAAAATATTACGAATGGTTCCGTTTGGTGATTTCCACATCTGTTTTAGATTAAATTCTTTTACACGTGCCTCATCAGGTGTGATGGTTGCACATTTAATACCAACCTGATATTTTTTAATAGCTTCAGCAGAATCAATTGTAACTTGGTCATTTGTTGCATCACGGTGTTCAATTCCCAAATCATAATACTTAATATCAATATCCAAATAAGGTACAATTAATTTGTCCTTAATAAATTTCCAAATAATTCGGGTCATTTCGTCCCCATCTAATTCAACTACTGGGTTGGCTACTTTAATTTTGCTCATGGTTTTAATTCTTTGTTTAGTGAGTTACAAATATAACCAAGTATAATTAATAGGCTAAATTTTTAAAGAAAAATTTATAGAATAAACTAATTATAAAACTCTGATCTGCTAATCTGAAGTTTCGTCTTGAAGTACCATTTGATGTGTATTACGCGTTCTTTGCTCTAATAAAACGATTTTACCCTCACTTAAACTGTTAATAATTTCCTGATTATAGTTTCGAATGGTCATTAATTGAACATTTTTGTTATAAAGAACCTTGAAACTTTGTTGAAGAGAACTAATTAAAGGATCTAACTTAAAAGAATCATTATCAACGCAAATACTCAAACTAATTGCTGAATTTTGTATCATGTTAGCGTGCACTTTAAATTTACCTAATGCATTAAAAATTTCGCCCATGTTATCCTCTGCAATAAAACTAAAGTCTTTAGGTTGGATAGAGATTAAAATTTGATTTTCCTTGAATATGTAACTTGTTACATTAACTCTATTTACGCTCTGTTTAATAACCGTGCCCGGTGCTTGTGGATGAATAAATGACTTTACATATAATGGAATGTTTTTGTTTTGCAGCGGCTTAATTGTTTTTGGATGAATAACGGATGTTCCGAAATAGGTTAATTCTATTGCATCGTGGTATGTAAGTTCATCTATTTTAGATGTGTTTTTAAAATATTTAGGATCTGCATTGAGCACGCCTTCAACATCTTTCCAAATTGTAACTTGTTTAGCATTCGTGAAATATGCTAAAAGGGCCGCAGTATAATCACTTCCTTCTCGTCCCAAAGTTGTAGTATAATTTTCGCTTGTGCCTCCAATAAAACCTTGCGTAACAACCAAGGAAACCGAAGAAAACAATGGTATTAATTGAGAATTAACTAGTTGCTGACTCAAATCATAATCTACTTTACCTTCCCGATAATTATTATCGGTTTGAACAAAGTTTCGTGCGTCTTCCCAGCGGTTTTCAACTCCGGAATAATTTAGATAAGCAGAAACGATTTTTGTTGACAGCAATTCGCCCATACATACCATTTGATCGTAATGATAATTATAGTTTTCTGAAATCGGTTCTTCCAAACACCATGTTATCTCAGTAAATAAATTTTCAATCTCATCAAACACTTTATCGCTCCGGTCCTGAAATAGTTCTTCTAAGATATTAAAATGAAAGCTTTTAAGATCATCAAGAATCAAGTGCAAATCATCAGTTCCTTTAAAATAGGCTTGAGCCAATAATTCCAGCTTATTGGTGGTTTTACCCATTGCAGAAATAACTACGATTGTTTTTTCTGTGGCAAAGGTTTGCAAAATTTTAACTACGTTTTTTATTGCGGTTGCGTCTTTTACAGAGGCGCCTCCAAATTTAAATACTTGCATTGCACCAAATTAATTAATTATACTAAAACAGTTAAAAAAATACTGAATAGTTATTCACTTGAAACTATTAATTTTACATCAATGAAAAAACAAAAAACTCATGCGCTTATTGTGTCCATTTTTGGAGCAAGCGCCATAGGGATAGGTGCTTTTGGTGCTCACGGTTTAAAACAAAAATATGAAGCAGGTTTAATTACATTGAACCAACTTAATGCTTTCGATACCGGCGCACGTTACCAGATTTATCATAGCATAGCATTACTTCTGTTGATTGCTTTAAGCAATAGATTAGTTAATAAGTACTACACTTATGCTTTTTTGTCTTTCGTATTCGGAATACTTTTTTTTAGCGGATCACTTTATTTACTTAGTACTAAAGATTTACTTCATTTGAGTTGGCTGAGCTTTTTAGGGCCTATTACCCCAATTGGCGGATTATTATTTATGCTTGGATGGCTATTTATTGGCCTTGGCTTCAAAAAAGAGAATTGATTTTTTAGCCCTTACGCTCGCCAATTTGTTGTCTCCACATAGCGTAATAGAGTCCTTTTTTATTTAACAGTTCTTCGTGTTTACCATGTTCAACAATAGAACCTTGTTCAAGAACAAATATTTCGTCGGCATGCATTATAGTGCTTAGCCTATGCGCAATTAGTATTATTATTTGATCTTTATCTTTACTAATAGCACGTATTGTTTCTGAAATTTCCTCCTCTGTAATCGAATCCAATGCACTGGTAGCTTCATCAAAAATCAATAATTTTGGTTGCCTCAACAAGGCTCTTGCAATGGCCAGTCTTTGTTTTTCACCGCCACTTAGCTTAATACCACCTTCTCCAATGGTTGAATTTATGCCATCTTTGGTTCGGCTTAGAATTCCGCTACATGCTGCTTTATCCAAAACCGATAAAATTTCGCTTTCAGTAGCATCTGGTTTTACAAACTGTAAATTGTCCTTAATGGTTCCACTAAATAACTGAGCATCTTGACTTACCAATCCAAGCTGCATCCTCAAATCATTCAGATTAATTTTATCAGAGTTAATGGCATTATATGCTACCTGGCCTTCAAGTGGCTGATATAAACCGAGTAACAACTTAACAATTGTTGTTTTCCCGCTCCCACTAGGTCCGACAAAAGCAATTGTTTTCCCCTTTTCAATTATTAAATTAACATCTTTCACAGCGTAGGATGTTTTTGAACTATGCCTAAAGGATACATTGTTAAACTGTATACGATTAATTTCGCCTAAAGCATCAGGATGAACAGGTATGACCTCACTCTCAGTAGAAATCAACTTTGAAAAATTATCCATGCTAATTTTAGTTTCATTGTATGTTGTAATCACATTTCCTAATTCTTGCAGGGGATTAAAAATAAAAAAAGAGAAAAACATTAAGGTGATTAAATCACCAACCTTTATCATTCCCTTAAATACAAAATAGTATAATGCGAAAACCAAAATTGTTCTTACCAAATGGACAGTTGTGCCTTGAATGAAAGATAAACTTCGAATGTATCGAACCTTTTTTAATTCAAGACCTAAAATTTTAAAGGTGGTTTCATTTAATCTTTTTTCTTCTTGATTAACCAAGCCTAAGCTCTTAACTAATTCAATGTTTCTTAAGGACTCAGTTGTAGCTCCTGCTAAGGCTGTTGTTTCTCCTAAAATTTGCTTCGAAATCACTTTTATTTTTTTACCTAAAAATGAGCTTACAAAACCTATTACCGGAACAGTTGCCAGAAACAAGGGTCCTATCAACATATTAATTTTAAGAGCATAAACAAATACAAAAATGATCCCAATAATAGATTGGAAAATCAAAGAAATTGATAAGGTAACAAATTTCTCAGTATCACTTTTAACTTTTTGAAGTTTACCAAGTGTTTCGCCACTTCTTTGATCTTCAAAATCTTTATACGGCAGTGACAAAACTTTTTTAATTCCATCCGTATACATTGCTGCGCCGGTTCGTTGAATAATTATATTTGTATTGTAATCCTGAAAATTTTTAGCTAAACGAGAAACCATAGCAGCACCGACAGATAATCCGAGCCAAAAAATTATTTCCTTAAAAAAATGATTAAAGTTATTTTGATAGGTCTCATTCGCATCACCAAAGTAGTTAATTAATTTTCCGGTAATAATTGAGTCGCATAAACTAAAGCACTGATTAATAGTTGCTAAAATCAAAGCCAGAAATAAATGCTTTTTATGCTGCTTAATATAACTAAAAAGGATTTTCATGTGAAACCAGGTTGCAAAGATACACTATCCAATTTTTATATAACCGTTTAATGGTAATTTAACGAATGTTTGTATTAACAATCATTTATTAATACTTAATGTAAAATACTCTACATGGCGCTCGTCTGGGGGAATAGAGTATATCCAATTAAATATGGTTTCCGAATTAGTAATTTGTTCCTTATTCATTTTTATAAACGGAATTTCTTTTTTGGTGAAAACAAAAATTAAACGGTTAATTTCTTGATTCCTTGAGTTGTTTACTAAACTTTTAATGGCATATTCCTTCATTACCGAGGCATCATTTCTTGCGAACTTAACATTGGCCTCTGCTGCTAAATCTGTTTGAAAACTTTTATAATCTTCATTTCCTATTATTAAAGCAAATGTTAATTCATTTTGTTTACCGGTGCTCGGAATTTTAAAGTCTATATCCGCAAACGGCTCAAAATTAACTTTATTTTACTTTTAAAATTGAATTCAGATGAATAGTAGATTCCATTTTTACCACTAAAAACGTATGAAACAAAGCATACAAGCATAAAATAAAAACTAAATTGGTACCCAAATAATTCGACACCAACTAATGTGGATGCAACAGGCGCATTGCTTGCGCCAGCAAAAACAGAGATAAATCCAAAGGCTGCAAATAAATCAATCGGGCATCCAAAAATAGTTGCAAAGGTATTTCCTAAAGTGGCACCAATAAAAAACAATGGTGTTACTTCGCCCCCTTTAAATCCCATACTTAATGTTATGACAGTTAACACTAATTTATAAAGCCACGCCCAGTATGTTTGATTGTGATTCGTAAAAGCATTAACTATGCTTATACCATTTGAATTACTAGTGTATACTCCTATGCCTAAATAATCATTGTTACCTAATAAAGCTGATATACCAATTATTAATACTGAACCAACAACCGGGATTAACTGCGGATAAACCAAATACGTTTTACTTTTTTCCTTTAAAAAATCCGTCATGAAACAAAATAATGTAGCAGCCAGTCCCGCCCAAACACCAAACAAAATAACCTTCCCAACCAAAACAATTGTAGTTGGTGTCGCCAACTTAGGAAGAATAGAACTGATTTGATAATTGGTATGCTCCGCTCCAACTAAAAGACAAATGTAGTGTGCTAAGTAAGCCGAAAACAAACAAGACAGAACAGTACTTAATTTGAATTGATAAGGTTTCTGAATCTCCAATGCAAAAACTGATGCGGCAAGCGGTGTTCCAAACACAGCTCCAAATCCGGCTGCAATACTGCTTCGCAATAAAGATTGTTTTTCTTCATCATTTAATTTAAAAAAACGCATCAAACCACCAGAAATTCCTCCTCCCATTTGAATTGCTGTTCCTTCCCTACCAGCCGATCCACCAACCAAATGCGTAATCAATGTTGTAAAAAATATTAATGGCGCAAGTAATGGTTTAACAAAGTTTTTTGAGGATTGCAACTCATTTAAAATAAGCAAATTCCCATTAGCGCATGACTCACACCAACGATGATAGGACCAGTAAATAATTAAACCTGCAATTGGGAGTAAATAGATTAACCAATTATTATTTTGACGTATAATTGTTACCCAATCGAGTAAATAAAGAAACAAGGCAACTGAATGCGCAATTAATATCGAAAGTAAAATCAGAATTAAGGTCCAACGTAAACTATTTTTAAGATTGGGAAACTTATTAAAAAAACTAAAACTATTCATTGCCTACAAATGTTAACACCAAAGTAATTATACTTTTTGTAGGCGCCATTAGTCAGGATTTAATCCTCACAGTTGGTTCAGGAAGACACCATTTCCTGTTTAATACTTTGCAAAAATACAAAATTTTGCAATTTAAAAATAGGCCTATTAATTAAAAAGGCACCAGTCATTCTGACGATGCCATTGAAAGTTTTGAAATAAAATTGCGAAAATCTTACTACACATTTCTCACCCTTAATCAAATAAACTATTTTTCAAATTGATCTAACTTCAATTTAATTAGTTTTAACAAGAACTGCTATATTAAACATTTTAAGTTCCATACACCTTGAGCATTCGAATATGTGAACGAATTGCTTGATAAAAATTTTTATTTTCCAAATAAGGTACACCAAACTCTTCAGCTGTTTGCTTAACTATTGGAGCAATGGACGGATAATGTATATGGCAAATATTTGGAAACAAATGGTGCTCAACCTGAAAATTTAGTCCTCCAAGATACCATGTTAAAAATTTACTGTTCTTTGAAAAATTTACAGTTGTGTTTAATTGATGGATAGCCCAATTGTTGTCAATTTCCCCATAGGCATTTGGCAATGGATGCGATGTGTTTTCTACAGTATGCGCCAATTGAAATATAACAGTTAACAATACACCTGCAACAAAATGCATCAGCAAAAATCCAAGTATGTGGTGAATAGCTGATAGCTTCAATATAAATATAGGTGCTATAATAAATACAAATACATAAATTAATTTAAAGATTAAAATTTTAATAAATATTGATCTGTTTTTAGAAA